>Ga0137451_1000115_pt1 | contig 24186 bp, 4 predicted proteins | sample EasRivERMGT500_2_FD_102336 | JGI IMG/M metagenome (GOLD analysis project Ga0137451, IMG submission 102336) | Soil microbial communities from meander-bound floodplain in the East River, Colorado, USA - East River MetaG ERMGT500_2 | ecosystem: Environmental > Terrestrial > Soil > Floodplain ... | reverse complement strand
GCCGGGGGCGGTGCAATCAACATTTCGGGCGCCGGTGTCGTGGCGTTCAACCGGATTAATAACGCCATCGAAGCCAGCATCGTCGACAGCGCGGTGGACGCGGATGACGACATCACCGTCAAGGCCGAGGACGGGGCTTACATCCATTCAGAACTGGACGCGATTACGGTTTCCGTCGGTGGTGCCGGTGCTGCGTCTGTCAGCGTTGCTGTTTCGGCCACCTATGCCGAAAACATCATGGGCGGCAGGCTGCTGGCGACCATCGATAATTCCCACGTTGACGCGGGCACGCCGGGAGATCTTGGCGCGGGTACGCTTGACGTCAAAGCGATCGGTCATAGCGCAATCGATTCTGACGCCCTAGCCGTCGCCTTTTCACTGTCGGCTGCGGGGGGTGTTTCCCTTGGTGGCGCAGGTACCGGCGCTGTATCGCAGAATTTGATGTCGAATACGATCGAAGCCTCGATCCGAGACGGCTCGGATGTTGATACAACCGGCGCGATCACGGTAGAGGCGCGGGACGAAGCCGACATTGACGCCGACGTGACCGCGGTTGCCGTTGGCCTCTCCGCCGGCGGCGGTGCGGCACTGAGCGTCGCGCTCGCGATTTCCGAGGCGAAAGTAGACTACAGCACGCACACGCTCGCGCATATCGGCGCTTCCGCCGTGAGGGCTGAATCCGGCGACGTGCGAGTGAAAGCGCTGTCGACCGGCACGATAGACGTCAATGCCGCTGCGGGCGCGGTGTCCTTCAGCGGCAGCGGTGGCCTGTCCCTGTCCGGCAGCGGCACCGGCGCAATTGCGAGCGTGACCTCCAGCAGCCTGACTGAAGCGTCGATATTCGGCGGTTCGGACGTTGATGTGCTGTCAGGATCACTTTTCGTTGACTCGGATGACGCGACTATCATCACGACCGACGCGGTCGCCGTATCGGTTTCCTTCTCGATTAGTGGAGGTATCTCGGGCTCTGCGGGTGCCGCGGTCACGAAGGCAGACGTTGACTTCCTGGGGACGGTGTTGGCGAACATCACTGCCAGCTCGGCAACCGCCTCGGGCAACGTTGAAGTCACCGCGGATTCGACCGCAGAGTCGAATGCCACGACCACCTCGGTCGCAGTGGCGGTCAGTGGCTCGATCGTCGGTGCCGGCTCCTTCTCGGTCGGTGCCGGTGTTGTCAACAATGAGGTTTCGCAGACGGTTGAGGCGGGGATCCTCAACACCAACGGTGTGCTTGACGCCGACGATGACCCGTTTGCGCTGGACGCAGACGATGGCGTCAGAGCCGGGGGTAAGGTCGATGTCAAAGCCAAGGACGATGCTACGGTCGAAGGCACGTCCAGCGCTATCTCGGTAGCGGCGAGCTTTTCGGCTGGTGCAGGAGCCTCGGTCAGCCTGTCGGGCGCGTTGGTCGCCCTGAGTCTAAACGGCGCAACACGGGCCTCTGTCAAGGCGAGCCGGGTCCAGACTGATAGTGGGGACGTGACTGTATCCGCGCTGTCGGAAAGTACAGTCACCAACACCGCGATTGCGGCATCGGTCGCGTTCAGCGGATCGCCGGTTGGGCTGTCGGCGTCGGGCGCAGGCGCGTCTGGCACGAACACTGTCAACCAGGAAGTAACGGCCACAATCGCAAGCGGATCGCATGTGACCTCGGCGAATGCGGTCACGCTCGAAGCCAAAGACAGCGATGCCGACTCGACGATAGATTTGGACGCTGTGTCGGTGTCGGTCGCCTTCGGTGCCGCAGTCGCCATCGGCGCTGGCGTGGCGACCAACACGATCAACAGCGACATTTCGGCAACGATCGAGAACGGCACAGTTGAAGCGAACGGCAGCAACGACACCGATCCGATGGTCGGTGGCGAGATCAATGTAATCGCGCAATCGCTCCACGGCGAGCTGGAATACGAGACCAGCATGAATCTCGTTTCGGTGTCGGCCGCCCTCGGTGGAATTTCGGCGGTCGGTGGAGTTGCAACTGTCAACATCACGAACACGGTCGGGGCCGGGGTGAATGGCTCGATGCTGACCGCGAACGATGAGGTAAACATCGACGCAGACAGCATGCACTACGCCAAGCCCGATGTCGGTGGGTTCTCCTTCTCGACCGGTATCGCCGCATCCGCGGTCAAGGCAGTGGGTACCGTCGCGGGTGCAACGAGGGCTTTCCTGAGCGGGGCGTCCACCATCAGTTCCGCGGGAGCGCTCGACATTACGGCCGACAGCGATGCTTTCGCAAATCCGCAGGGGATATCGGTGGGTGGCGGGTTGCTTGCAGGGATCGGTGTTACCGATTTCACGGCAAACGTGACGCGCGAAACCTCGGCCTATGTTGGCAGCCGTGCGGGGACGACACCGGTTGCAGCAGTCATCAATGTCGGCACTTCCGGCAATCAGGCGCTGAAAGTATTGGCGGACGCGAACTTGAATGCGACGGCTGACAGTACGGCGCTTGGGTTCTCGTTGGCAGTTGGTGCTACGAACTCGAAGACCTCGGCCACCGTTAACGGCAAGACGTTCGCTTACGTCGGAGAAGGCGCGACGGTGAACGCAGGCGACGTGGATATCAAGGCAACGTCGCTGGATACTGCTCTTGCAGACAACTTCTCGGCCGCATTCGGTGGTCTGGCCACAATTGGGTTCAGCACGGCTGACGCGACGGTGTCGAGCCGCACCGAAGCCTTTGCCGGTGCGCTGAGCATGACGCTAGCGGATCCGCTAGTTGGTGTGGTGGCGACGAACATCGCGACGGCAATCAATGCCTCGAACATCGATATAACGGCTGATGCCACGATGAACGCCACGGCAAACATCGACGGCGGCAGCTTCGGGGGAATCAATATCACCAAGTTCCTTCCGACCGCATTGGTCGACGGCGCCACCCGCGCCTATGTGCGCGATGGAGTCGGCATCGACGCGGCGACTCTGGATATCGTTGCGGGCAGCAGCAACGTGGATCGCGTGACCTACAAGGCCGACGCCTCCGCGTTCTCGCTTAACATCAGTTTGCTTGGCGGGGCGCAGGACCTCGGCGCTAACGCAACCGTTTCCGGGATCGTTGAGGCTTTCCTCGGCGCATCCCTGAACACCGCGGGCGGCGGCGACCCGAACGCGGTGATCAACATCACCGACAACACGGGCCCGCTGACTGTGAAGGCTTATTCTGACATCGACGCAATCGGGGATGTCGATGGCGTGAGCGGATCTCTCGGCGTCAATGTAACCAGCCTCCAACCGAATGCGACCGCCGGCGGAGCCACCCGTTCGTTCGTGAACGACGGAATCACCCTGCAGGGAGCCAACCTGAAGCTTGAGGCAGATGCTGATGCGAAGTCCGATGCCAAGCTGAGCAACTTCGGTATCTCTGGCCTCGGGTCCGGCATTCGGCTCAGCCCGCAGGCAATCACCAGTAATGTCGTCGAGGCCTATGTCGGACGCAATGCCGACACCACCAGCCTCGACCAGGCGCATATCAACATCGGCAACCCCGATAGCGACGAACGCCTCGAGATCGACGCCGACGCCGTCGGCCGCAGCCAGGCGATCGCGGAGTCCAGCAACGCCTCGGGCGCCGGTCTGGCTCAGGTCGTGGACCTCGACACGGATTCGCAGCTTCTGGGCAAGACCAGGGCTTACATTGGCGACCGGACCACGCTGCATGCCGGCAACGTCAATCTCATGGCGGACGAACTCGTCGCCAAGTCAAGCGCGACCAGCGGCAGCGGCAGCGGTTCCGGGTTGGCTGATATCGGCATCCTGTCCGCCACGGCCAAGGCCAGCCGCGAGACCGAGGCCTTCATCGGCGACAACTCGACCCTGAACCTCGGTGACAGTTCCGTGATCGCCACGGCTGATACAAGCATGGGCGGTACACCGTTGGCCGCCTCCAGGATCCACTCCGGCAGCGGCGCGGGGATCGCCAATGTCCAGACCATGAGTGCAACATCGACGGTCGGTACGGGCACCGGCCAGGAATCGGCCACGCGCGCCTATGTGGGCGACAACAGCATCGTCAATGCCGGGTTGGTTCGGCTGGTTGCGGATTCGAACACAACCGCGGATTCCGACATCGTCCGCGGCGCCGGGGCAGGTATCGCTGATATCGCGATCACGGACATCACGGTGAATTCGGATCACGACACCGAAGCCTACGTCGGCGACTCGACCCTCAACCTGTCCGGGGCCCTGGAACTCAGAGCCAATGGAACGTCAGAGGCCATTCCGACCGCCAGCAACGGCGCGGGAGCGGGCGTGTTCACGCTGGGTGCGGCCAGTGTATACGCCAATACCGCTGGCAAGACCTCAGCCGGCATCGATGCGGGCGCCACTGTGGAAGCGGCCAATGTTGTCATGCAGGCGATTGGCACGACCAGGGCGGACGCTTCAACCACGAATGGCGGGGGCTCGCTCGTCGCGTCGATTTCGTTGCTGGATTCGTATGCCACCGACAGCGGCTCTGCGAGTATCTGGATCGGCGGCGCCGGTGGTGCGGCGACCAGAATTACCACGACCTCTGGCGGTATCGACGCCGATGCCAAGCTCACTTCCTCAGCGAAGTCACTGTCCGAAGGCTACACCTTCAGCCTCGGTGTCGCGGGTGGCGGGATGACCAGCAATGCCACCAACAATAGTGGCGTCACTGGCGAGATCGGCGACAACGTCACGATCGATGTCCAGAGCGGCGATTTCGACTTTCTGATCAACCTTGACGGCCAGGCCCGCGGTGCGGCGACCAGCACGCAGGGTGCGGCCGTGGATGTCAGTTCCAGCAGCGCGACGGTTGCCTTCAACAGCTCGGCCGATCTGACGATCGGCACTGCCACGTCGATCAGCGCCTCCAGAGATATCAACATCGGCGCCCACATCAACTATGACGAGGCCACCAAGTCCTTCATCGATCAGGATGATGGAAGCAGTGACGGACGCGGCGCCATCGGCACCGCCGGAAGCGCCGGTGGTGGCGTACTGACCGTGTCTACGGGCACCGTCGATGTGGACGCGAATTCCACGATGAATGTTCTGGTTTCCGACGGCACGACGCTGACAACCGATGGCGGCGACGTGAATGTCTCGGCATTCCATTCGAATACGGCCTACGCGGCCTTCTCGAGAGCCGGCGGCGGTGTCATCTCGGTCTCGACCGGCAATGCCCTCGCCACGGCGCTGGGGTCGAGCACGCTGTCGTTCTACGCCGACGTCGACGATGGCGCTGGAATCCAGACAAACAATCTGAACATCACGGCCCAGACTCTTGGCGCGTCGGAGGCGACATTTGGCGTATCGAGCGGCGGAGCGGTCAACGTCAGTGCTGACGGCACGGTCAAGGCGGAAACGGACACCGACCTGACGCTCAACTTCGCGAATGGGGAAACCGATATCGACGTTGCCGGCGCTGTCGACGTGTCAGCCAACCTGATCACGGATGCGGACTCCAAGTCGCGCGCCGGCACGGGCGGCGCGATCGACGTGACCGCGATCAATCCGCGCTCGCGGTCGCTCGGCCTGGTCACCCTGGATGTGGGCGCGGCTAATAACGTGTCGGCGGGCACCACACTGAGCCTTACCGCCAACCACGGAGCGGCGCCGCAGGACGTCTCCGACGGGTCCATTCAGTCTGTCGACACGAGCAACCCAGGATCGGCTCAGAGCCCCGGCGAAAACAATTTCATCGAGTTCGGGCTGCCGACGCTACTCTCGACTGGTGCGACCATCAGCTATGCGGCGAGCGTCGAAGGAGCAACCCAAGGCGGTCTGACAGACGGACGGCAGTACTCCGTCATCACCAAGACGCCGAGTGCGGTGTATCTCGGTGAGGTGTTCTCGGGCAGTAATGTCAACACGAGCGACGACACGATCTACATCGCGGGCCATACATTCGAAACTGGGGATAGCGTCTTCTATCACTCGAATTCGGGATCCACGATCGATGGTCTGACAAATGGCCAGAAATACCGGGTGACGGTCGTCGATGCGAACCGGATCAGGCTTGTTTCGGAATCCGACTACGGCGACACGGCAACGTTCAGCCGTAGCAACGTGACCGGCGGCGACACGATCAACGCGTCCAACCCGTTCGTCGATCCGACGCAACCCGTGGTCTATCGCCTCGTTCCGCCGAAGACTTTCGGAGCGAACCTGGTCGATGCGTCGATCGACACGAGCAACGGAACCGTCTCGCAGGAGACGAATGCCAACCTGCGCGACCGCATCAATATTTCGAACCATGGGTTCTCGCTAGGTGATGCGGTTGTGTACCGCACCGACGGGCTCGGCATCGACTACATCGGCGGCGGACGCCTGGTGAACGGTGCGACCTATTACGTGGCGAATGGCGGGGCGAAACAGAGCGACGACACCTTCGCGTACGACGCGAATTACATCCGTCTGGCCTCCTCGCTGAATGCGGCAACGGGGTACATCGACGACAACGGGACGGTGGATGATGGTGATCCCGACAATGGCGATGAGACTGCGGACGATTTCTTCGTCCCGCCGTCGCCTTTCAACCTCGTATTCAACAGTACGGAACTGGCCACGGTTCACTCGTTGCGTAAGGTCGAAAACGAAGCCATCAGCGGCCTGACGGAAGGTCAGGTCTATTTCGTCGTCAACCGTACCGGCAGCAGCTTCCAGCTCGAGGACGTCAATGGCACGCCGGTTACGGGCCTCGGCAGCGGTTCGGGCGGAATCCACAAGTTCGTGGCCGAAGGCGAAGACCTGAAAGACCAGGCCGGCGGAAGCAACCAGTACCTGGTCGTGGATCTCACCGGATCGCTGCCGGGGTCGTTCAACGGCATCGGTGGTGCCAAAGGATTTGCGGGCGCCCCCTCGGGCGACGGCACGGTCAGCTCGACCGCCACAGGAGCCGGTGGTGGTGCGATCCAGGTCGGCAGTGCCGATACGGAAGCCGATCAGACGGTCGACACGAACCTGACGATCGCCGGCGGCGCGAACCTGTTTGCGGCTGGCGAAAACGCGGACGGCCATGGCGTGATCATTGGCATCAACAGCTCGCTCGGCGTGAGCGCGGTGGCCGATGGTGCGGGTGGCGGCGCGATATCCGTCGGCAATGCCCAAGCTGACGCTCGGGGTACGCACTATACGAACCTGTCGATTGGATCCGACGCGAACATCGAAGCGCTGTATGGAATCGACGTGGAGGTGGTCGCTTATTCGAAGGTCGATACCTTCTCCGAGTCCAGCAATGGCGGGGTTTTTGCCGGCGGAAACGGCGACTCCCGTTCCGACCTGAACTTCGAACACGAGACCTTCATCAACGGCAACCTGACAGCAGGCACCGTGATCGACATCCGCAGCGGTGCGACCGAAATCGCGATCGCCGAATCCGAAATGGTTGCGGGTGGACTGGGGGCTGGAGCGTCGGCCGATTCCGAAGCGTACGTCGGGAACAGTGACCGCGACGCGAGGCGGCTCAACGGATCGGCGCCGAATTCGCAGTCGCCCGGCGTGAACCGGATCACGATCCAGGGTGCCGCTGATCTGGTCGGGACCAACGTCACGATCGTATCCGATTTCGACAAGCTCAAGGCACGCGCCTATGCCGAGACCGACGTCGGCGGCGCTGGTGGTGGCGCGTACGCCGATGCCGACACCGTCGTCAGGGGGGACAGTGAGGTCATACTGAACCATGGCGCCTACATCGAAGGCAACGAGTCGATCCTGATCGAGGGCACGATTTCCGAGATCGACAACTATGCGCGCGGCGATACAAGTCTCTACGCCTTCGCCGGCGATACGCGTACCGACGCGTCTGTCTCTCTGGACACCCTTGCCAAGATCGAAGGCGAGTGGGAGGCGGTCCTCAAGACCGCCCAGCTCACGGTGAATGCCACCACACCGGGCGACAACATCCGGCATGACGCATCGGTCCGGAAAGGCGGCGCTTTCATCGGGCCGGAGCGGGGCGGCGCCAGCGACGGTTCCGGCACGCGCACCACCGATCGCAACATCTTCTGGGAGTCCCATGTCTACCTGCTGGGCGAGCCCAATCCGGAGCTGGTGATCGACGAGGACGGCAAGATCGTCTCGCTGACCAACGTCGCGTTCCGCGGCGTCAACGCCGGCAAGGTGGCTGGCGACACGCTTGCGGCCGACAATCCGGCGAATCCGCAGGTCGTTCTGGACGATATCATTTACGACGAGGCCGGCAAGGTGACGTTCTTCGCGAACAGCCTCTCCGTTGCCCCTGCTGGCGTGATCTGGGGCAACCACGGGCTGATCGAGAGCCAGCGGACCTGGGATTACGTGCGGATCACCAATGACTCCGAATTCGACCTGGTGGTCAACCACATCGACACCAGCGACGGGGCGTCGGTGGTTGACATCCAGGTGGACGATATCCGGTTTAACGCTGCGTCTGCGAACAACGTCTCCCTCAATCCGGATGTCCTGGGAGACACCTTCGAATTCGACCTCAATCTGTTCTACCCGCAGACCGCGGTCGAGATCCGCAACCGCACCGCGGGTGGTAACGCCAACAGCGACATCATCCTGCTCGGCGGCATCGAGAACACGGTCGGCTCGACCACGATCGAGAATCAGCGCGGCAACATACGGGTAGACGAGCGGGACCTTGTAGTCGAGCAAGCCGCCCTGCCGCCGGCGATTTTCGACGAGGGGCTGATCCGCACCAATACGCTGAACGTGGATGCGTCCGGCGACATCGGCAACCAGAGCGCGAGCAGCGGCCGCAGTGCGCTGATGGTGGAGCTGGTCCGGATTACGCACGCTACCGCGCTTGGTCAGACGCCGACCCTGAGGGAAGTTGACCTCGAGGCCGATGCCGGCGGCGATGCCGTGCTCGACATCGCGCTGCACGACCGTTCTTTGGCGACGGCGGCGACCAGTCTGTCCGTCACGATCGACCGCATCACCGCGGGCGACGACGTCGACGTGGTGGTCAACGATTCGAAGGCGGGCGACAACCTGTCAACGATCGATGGCATTACCGTGCGTACCTTCGATCCGCCGGATCTCGTCACCACCAAGGCGCGCACCGGCGAATACTTCGACCACTTCAGTCCGGACGTCGTCGGCGAGACCTTGTACAACTTCATCCGCCGCACCTACGGCACTTCGGGCAGCGAGGTGGACAGCACCTATACGTTCAGCGCGGTGCGCGCGGGCGACGACATCGACATCGGCCATGTGACGACTACGGCGCCATTTGGCGAGGCGCGGAGCTACGCGACCACCACCATCGGCGGATCGCCCTACGGGACCTCGGTCACGGCCGACACGACGCCGGATGCGACGGTCAACTTCGTCATCAATACCGATGTCGACTGGTCCGGAGGCATGTCCGAGCCGGACGGGATAGAGCAGATCTTCCTGACCACCAACGGCGACATCACCGCCACCGAACTGGCGGGCAGCATGCTCGTCGGCCACATCCATTCGACCGCGGGCGACGTGACGCTGTATTCGCCGATCCGCATCCTTGATGCCGACGACCAGCCGACGATAGACGTCACCGGTGACGACATCACCATGACGGCCGGTACCGCTACCGGCACCGGCGGCGTGGGCGAGACGAACGACTTTCTCGAGATCAACGTCGACCGCAACAATGCTTTCGGCGTGCTCACCGTCACCGACACCGCCGGGACGAGCGGAGAAGGCGTCTATCTCGACGACCTGCTGGGCAACATGCGCGTCGACCTGGTCCACACCGACGGCAATGTGTCGCTACGCACGGTGGGCGGGTCGATTCTCGATAACGTCAGGAACGCGCTCAACGATAATGGCGACCTGGATGCCGACGTCATCGGCGTGTCGATCGACATCGACGCCAACGGCGTGGGAGCCAGCATCGGCTTGGGCGGCAACGACCTCGACATCGACTCCTCGGTCGGCGGCACCGGCGATGTCGGGCTGGAAGCCACGAACAACATCTATCTGACGGAAACCGACGCCAACCTGCGACTGGTGCTGGCGCATGCCTACACCGGCGACATTCGTCTGACGGTGCGCGAGTCCGCAGCGCAGACCGACGAAGATCTCGACCTGCTGGCGTCCGGGTTTGCCCGCTTCGCCGAAAGCAATACGCGCGGCCCGGGCAACGACCCGGATGCCGAGCGCAGCGTGTCCCATGGCCAGATCTTCGCGGAGCAGGGCAACGTGACGCTGCAGATCGGCGACGACATCACGCTCGACGACAACAGCGAGATCGTCGCCAACGAGTCGATCAACATCTTCGGCGACTCCGGCAACCTCGATGTGAACGAAGGCAGCAACATGCTGCTGCGCGGCCGCATCGTGGCCGACGCGGTGGTGACGCCGGGCGATCCGGTCGGCACCTATGTGCCCAACGTCGCAGGTCCGGCCTACGAGACCAACATCTGGGGCCACACCGACGTCGACACCATCCAGTTCGGCGACCCGACCGGCGCCGCAGGCACGCGCACCTGGGGCCAGGACGGCTACATCTTCCTCGGCTCGAAGACCCGCGTGCACGGCAGCCAGGATGCGGCGTCCACCGGCGACGACGGCGAAGACCGCTTCATCGTCTATTACCTGCAGGACGCCAGCGTAACCACCGGTCCGCTGACGCAGTCGATGGCGCAGCACACGCTGACGCTCGATGGCCAGGCCGACACGGACTACTACGAAGTGCACACGCTCGGCAGCAACGGCGCCGACGAGCGCAACTACGTCATCAACGTGCTTGACACAGGCGACGAAAACGACGGCGCGGACGAGCTCACGGTCTTCGGCCTCGATTCGCCCGACAGCGGCCTCGCCACCGGTGGCCAAAAGTTCGCCACCGACGATATCTTCCTGCTGCGCGCGGCGGCGTCGCTGCCCGGCGAGATAGCGGACCGCCCGGGATACGTCGCCCTGCTGCATGGTGACGTCCAGAGCTACACCGACGTCGACGAGACGACCAACTCTTCGACCGAAGTGCAACGGATCAACTACGACACCGGTCTGAACGGCCGGCTCACGGTGCTCGGCAAGGGCGGCAACGACTACTTTGCATCCGACGACAGCACGGTGACCGTCACGCTCGACGGCGGCGAGGGCTTCGATACCTTCCGCATCGGCCAGATCTTCGGCAACAAGCGTACTGATCTGCCGACCGAAGGCAATCTGCTGGCGCAGGACGTGTTCCCGACCATGGTGGCCACGACACGCGGCTGGCTCAGCCCCGGCATCAGCGCGCCGATGGTGGTGCACGGCGGCACCGGCAACGACGAGTTCACCGTCTACTCCAACCAGGCCGAGTTGCGTCTGGAGGGCGACGACCACAACGATCTGTTCATCATCCGCGCCTTCGCGCTCGCGGCGGTGGTGGACACGGACGCCAACAGCGACGCGATCCTTGACGCGCGCGACATCACCGACCCGTTCGGTATCGACACGAATGCCGACCACATTGCCGACCTCCCGCTCGATCCGAACAGGCCGCTCATCGTGGCCCGGCCGCGGCTCGACAACCCTGATGCCGACGGTCTCTATGACGGCATCGCCAACGCCGCCGACGCGAACACGACGCCCGACTGGACGGACGACATCATCGTTCTCGACGACGACGGCGTTGCCATTCCCAAGATCGGGACCGGCTTCTCGACCTTCCGCCCACTCGACATCCGCACCGGCGGCGGCGAAGACGAGGTGCAGTACAACATCAACGCGCCGGTCTCGGTGGATGGCGGCACCGGCTTCGACAAGCTGGTGATCCTCGGCACCGAGTTCGCCGATGACTTCGCGATCACTGAGAAAGGCATCTTCGGTGCGGGGCTCAATGCGCGCTACGACAACGTCGAGGTGGTCGAGGTCGACGGCCTGGAAGGCGACGACCAGTTCTTCGTTCAGTCCACCGCCTTCGGCGTGGCCTACCGCGTCATCGGCGGCCTGGGCAGCGACGCGATCAATGTCACCGGCGACGTCACGGCCGACATCGTCACGCGCGAGCTCGAGGGCTTGAGCGGCGCGGTCGACCACCTGGTTACATCGGCCGGCGACGCGCAATACGACGGTCTCGTCGTCGATGGCTTCGACTACAACGTGGCCACGGCGGAAGAGGGTATCGTCGTTATTCGTGAAACCAATGGCTTCACCGCCGTGCGCGAGGGCGGCGGCGCTACCGCGGTAGAAAGCTACTTCGTTAGCTTGGCGGTTGCCCCGACGAGCACCGTGTACGTTACGGTGTCCGCTGTACGCTCGCCGCAGGAGGAATACGACGACACGCTGCTCAATCCCGCGGGCCTTCCCAACGGCGTCGGTGACTCGATCTGGGTCAGCGCCACACCGCCCAACCTGCTCAATCCGCTCGATCCGCAGTTCCAGCGCACGGTGTACATCAACGGCGTGCCGACGCAGATCAACAACCGCTCGATCGTGCTCACCTTCACGCCTGGCGACTACAGCGAGCAACAGGTCTTCGTCTATGCGCCGGATGACCCGCGCGCCGAGGGCGAACGCGTGGTCGTCAGCCAGCACACTGTAATTTCTGACGACGACCGCTTCGATGCGGCCGACGTGCGCAACATCGAGGTGCAGGTACGCGACAATGACACGCCGGGCGTCTATGTCACGGAAATCGACCCGACGACGGGCGACGAGGACGGCAGGACGATCGTCATCGAGGGTGACGGCACGACCCAGCTCACCGACGAGCTGTTGGTGCAGCTCGCGAAAATGCCGGACGTCGGCGATGTCATCGTCGTCAAGCTCAACCTCGATCGTTACGCCGACACCGACCAGCAGATCAAGCTGATCGACGTCGATGACCCGTTGAATCTCGACGATCAATTCGACCCGATCGCTCGCACGATCACGTTCGACCATACCAACTGGGACGACCCGGTGCGCGTGGGCATCGAGGCCCGCGACGACGGTCGGCGCGAGGATCCCGCCACCGCGGTGATCTTCTTCGAGCGCGATGCGTCGACGACCGACGCCAACAACAACTACCTGTTCCCGAACCTGCGCTCCGGCATCGGGGCGCAAGACATCGAGGTCATCGACAACGAGACCGCCGGCGCGGTGGTGATCGAAAGCGGCGGCAGCACGCTGCTGATCGAGGACGATCCTGCGACCGTGGCGGTCGACCCGGTCACCGACGACTACACCATCCGATTGACCAAGCAGCCCGAGACGGGCGCGACCGTCGAGGTCGCGATCCTCACCGACGGCCTTGCGGATGTCGTAGGTATGCCTCTACAGGAGATCGGCGGCTACCGGCCGACGCAGCTCTTCGACGGCAGCATCGTGTTCCAGAACAGCGCCGGCAAAGGCACGCTGACGCGTGGCACCGGCGCCGACCTGGGCAGCTTCGTCGACGACGGTTTCACCGTCGGCCAGTTCATCCGCGTCGGCGGCGCGGCAGGCTACGCGGGCGACTACTACGTCCATGCGGTGTCCGACAATACGATCACGCTGACGACTGCCTTCGCGGTCGGCACGCCGGTCGAGGTCCAGGACACCGTGGTGTTGAGCGATCTCACGCGCGAAGGCCTGTGGCAAGGCCAGGTCGAGTTCGAGATCGACGGCACGAGCCGTCGCATCGTGCGCACCGACCTATCCGGTTGGCTCGCGGACGGGTTCATCGAGGGCCAGCGCATCCGCGTCACCGACACGGCCACCAACGCGTGGGCCGACTTCAAGATCGCCATCATCCGCGGCGTCAACGACAGCTTCGACGAGAAGGTCGAGTTCACCGCCGAGGGCACGCTCCCGAGTTGGCTCGACGCGGACGGCGAATTGGCCAACGTGCGCGTCTCGCGCATTGCCGTGGTGCTGACGTTCGACGACACCAACTGGTACCAGCCGCAGACCGTCGAGTTGGTAGCCGACGCGAACTACGAGGTGCCGATCACGCGTGAAGGCGTGAAGGTGTTCCCGGTTTCTACGCACCTGCTGTCCAAGCTTCGCGGGCCGCTGGCGGTGGAGGGCGGCGTCACCGGCGCCGACCGTTCGCTGCAAAACGGGCTCAAGTTGCCCGGGGAGAAGGACGCCTTCCTGATCGCGATCGGTGCGCAGCCGCCGGAGTCGCAGCAGATCGACGTGCTCAACGTCTTCAACGACTCGAGCCAGCAGGACCGCAACGGCACGATGGACCAGACCACGCTACGCGGCTTCGGCATGGCGGAGGACCTCGACTTCGCCGAGCTGTTCGGCCTGAGCGAGGAAGACGCCGCGACCTTCGGCGAGTCGCTCCTGTTCCCCGGCGGCATCAGCTTCGGCAAGGTCAACTTCGGCGGCGGCGGCTTCGAGACCGACAGCGGCCAGACAACGATCGAAGTGCTCAACGTCTTGCTCGGCGAGGGCAACGACGCGCTGGCGATCACTGACACGCTGCAGCCCGCGCCGCAGGTCTCGGCGTCGAACATGTTCACGTTCACGCCCGGCGTTGGTGGCGGCACGGTAACGCGCGACGGCTTCGACTGGAAGGCCCAGGGCTTCCTGGTTGGCCAGACGGTGACGATTGAAGGCGTGGATGGTATCTGGACCGTGACGGCCATCAACGACAAGGACTACACACCGTCCGACGGCATCGGCGCCGACCCGAACGACAACAGCATCCTGGTGTTGGCGGGCGCGGCATTGCCGTCGCTGACGGCCGAGCGCATGGTGATTGGCATCGACAAGCTCGTGCAAACCCAGGCGACGTCCACGATGTTGCTGAGCACTGCACCCAATGCCACCGGCGGCACCCTCACGCGGGCCAGCGGCAACTGGAAGACCGACGGCTTCCTTGTCGGCCACCTGGTGAACATCGACGACCCGGCGCTGAAGGGCCGATGGCGTGTGCTGGAAATCTCGTCCAACGGATTGTCGATGAAGCTTGAAGGCGTGGCGTTGCCCACATTGGCCAGCAGCCTGATGAAAGCGTTTGTGGCCGGCCCGCACGGCGGTCTGACAGTGGTGCATGGTGGCGGTAACGCGCTGCTGACGACGACCGTTGAGATGAAGGACGTTTCGACGATCGGTGGCGAAGCGCGACTGCTGCGCCAGGACGGCCTGGCCTGGACTGATGACCGCTTTGCGATGAATCAGCGCGTGCAACTCGATGGCGAAGCGTTTACGCGTGTCATCCTCGGCTTTACCAACGCCAGCGTTGGCGACATCCCGTTGGATTCGTTTGCGTCATGGGGCCAGGGCAGCGTGCTGCGGCTGAGCGGCGGCGACGTGGCGGACGGCAGCGTCGAGCGCACCGTGCATGTGGCCGACGCGCTGCGCACCGAGGCCAGCGGCGCGATGAACATCGCGACCGCGAGCCTCACGCGCGCAGTGGGCGAGAACTGGGTCGACGACGGTTTCTACGTTGACCAGAAGGTATGGATCTCCGGCCTGGCAGGTCCGTTCACCGTGGCCGGGCTGTCGAACAACGTGATGACGCTGCAAGGTGTCGCGCTCACGCCGCAGGCGGGCGTCACGTTGACAGTGTTCGGCTACGACGTGCGCGAAGACGGTGGTGTGCGCATCGGCGGCGACCACATCACTGTCACCGGCGGGGCGGGGCCGAATTCACCACTCGTGGTGTACGGCGATACCTCGCAGGACGGCGTCTGGTACGGCGGGCACTCGTATGACGTGCTCGGCTCGGACTTCGGCGACAAGCCGTTCGACCCGTTCCCGCTGCTGCCCAACGATCAGAACGAGGATGACACCTGGGTCTTCCCGCTCGCGAACCCGTACACCTACGCGGGCAACGACGTCATCGACGCCAGCGCGCTGTTCGCGGGCGTGGCGGCCGGCAGCCTGCCGACCGTCGGCTTCACGGCCTACGGCGGCGCCGGCGACGACTTGATCATCGGCAGCCAGGCGGGAGACCATCTGGCCGGTGGTTCGGGCGACGATACGATCCTCGGCCAGCGCGGTGTCGACCATATCTACGGCGACTCCGGTGTAAACGTCAACGTGCTCACGCGCGGCCTGACGATCGACACCATCGACAACAGCCCGGCGCCTTCGCTCGACCCGAATCTGCTGTCCAACGGCACGACGATCCCGCCGGCGGCATCGCCCGTGCGTGACGACATGGCCGCGGGCCGCGACGTGATCTACGGCGACGGCCCCGGCACGGTTGCCGGCGGTCCGGAATCGGCCTACGACGACATCATCTTCGGCGACCACGGCGCGATCGTGCAGAACGTGGCCGACCCGAACACACCCGAGCCGCTGCTGCAGAAGATCCAAACGACGACGCTGTCCTCGGTGCTGCTCATCCGTTCGGAGGAACTGCAGAACGGCGATGACGACGTGATCTTCGGCAACCTCGGCCGCGACATCATCGTGGCCGGCGCCGGCAACGACATGGCCGACGGCGACGAGGCCGACGACCTGGTGTTCGGCGACAACGTCACGAGCCTCCTGCGCCGTGGCGGCGACGACGGCAATCTCGTCGACGACATCACGAGCCCGCGCTTCCAGACGCTGACCGGCACGCTGCTCTACAGCCGCAGCGAATTTGGCGCGACAGCCAATGGCAGCGGCGAACTGCTGGTCGACGGTATCGCGCGCAACTACCGCGATCCGGACGGCGCACCGTGGTGGGCCGAATACGCGGTCGATTATGCGGATCTGCACACCTACGCTTTCGACCTGGGCGACACGGGCGCCGGCAGCTTCGGCAACGACTACCTGGCGGGCAGCGAAAACCACGACCTGATCTTCGGCCAACTCGGCAACGACGTCGCGCAGGGCGATGGCGGCATCGAACTCGCGTTCGCGGCCATTTCGCACGCCGGTGCGTCGCGCACCCCCGGCGGCCCGACCGACCCGGTGGGACCGCTGAGCGTGGTGGGTTCGTTCGAGGTTGAGAGCACCGATGGCCAGGACTACATCGAAGGCGGCGGTGGCAACGACGTTATCTTCGGCGGCCTGAACCAGGACGACATCGTCGGCGGCAGTTCGTCGTTCTTCAGCCTGCTCGATCCGGACAATCGGCCCGACGGCGACGACATCATCTTCGGCGGGGCGGGGACGCAGATCGACCGCAACGACGCGCTGAACGGGGACGGAACGCTGCCCGGCACGACGCCGCGCCACGCCCGCGACGCCGACACGATCGCCGGCGACAACGCCAACGTCGTGCGCATTGTTGGGATCAACCACATCGACGTGAACCCGTCGGGTAACGTCGCGAATCCGTTGTACCTCACCTTCAGCTACGACAATTACAGCACGACGAAACTGATCGTGCGCGGCGTCGCGCTGCTCGACTACACGCCGGGCGGCCCGGACTTCCACCCCGAACTGTTCGACGAGGTTGGGGCAAGCCACGACGAATTCGGCCTGCCCGCCGAAGTCGACATCGGCGGCAACGACGAAGTGCACGGCGAGACCGGCGACGACACGGTCTACCTGCAGGGCGGCAACGACATCGCCTTTGGCGACGCCGAGGACGACGACCTGATCGGCGGCTGGGGCGCGGACTGGATCTCGGGCGGCACTGGCCAGGACGGCGTGCTCGGCGACGACGGCCGCATTATCACCAGCCGCAACGCCGGCGCTGCGACGCAGGCCACGTTCAGCGAGCCGCTGTACGGCGTGCGTGCGTTCCTCAACGTGGATCCGGATCTGAGGATCATCCACGGCAACGTGCTCAACGAAAAGATCTACACCCCGGGCAACGTGCAGATCGCGACCATCAATATCGCCGGCGAGTTGCACAAGATGGCCGACCTGACGCCGTTCAATATCGATCCCGCCGGCGCTTCCGACGGCGCCCAGAACCCGCTGTACCTGCCGATCTACTCCAACGACATCCTCTTCGGCGGTCTTGGCGACGATTGGCTGCACGGCGGCTCGGGCGACGATGCGATCTCCGGCGCCGAGGCGCTGCCGGTGTCGTACACCCAGCGCTGGGACGACAGCGTGCAAGGTACGCCGGTGCTACTCGGTGTGGCGCGCAGCGACTTCTCGCGGCCGTACAACAACGGGGACGCACTGCGCTTCAACCCAGACGATCCATTGGGCTGGCACAGGGACAGGACGGGCCGCTCCGGCGAGTTCAACCTGTACGACGAGTACGACCCGCGGCGCAAAGTGCAGTTGATCATCGGGGAGTCCGATCCGCTCGTCGGCACGGCCTACAAGGGCCAGGCTGGCGTGCAGGTTGGCGAGTTCCTGCTCAACTTCAACGCCCAGTACGGCCCCAACGGCATCGGCGAGGGTATCGCGCGCAGCGGCGGCATCACACCCGACGGCGTGACCTACCTCGCCACCAGGGACGACGGCATCGACCGCGTCTTCGGCGACCTCGGCAACGACTGGCTGGTGGGCGGCACCGGCAAGGACGATTTGTACGGCGGATACGGAAACGACCTGCTCAATGCCGACGACTATCTCGAGACCGAGACGGTGGGCGTGACGGCATTGTTCGACAACGAATCGCCCGACACGCAGCCCTACTTCGAAGACCGGGCCTATGGCGGTGCGGGCCGGGACGTGATCATCGGCAACACGGGCGGCGACCGTCTGATCGACTGGGTCGGCGAGTTCAACACCTTCCTGGTCCCATACGCACCGTTCGGTACGGCATCGGTCAGCCGCACGCTGCAGCCGCAGCTGGCAGAATTCCTCTACGCGCTGAGCGGCAGCGACGGCGCCGACCGGACACGCACGACCGACAGGGGTGGCGATGCGACTGTTGCCGTCCGCAATGGCGAGCCCTACGGCGAGCTTGGCCTGCTGCGCCAGCAGGATAAGGACCCGATCCTGAAGGGCTTCGGCGCCGATTTCCACTCGCAAACCGGCGCGCCGGCTGATCCGCAGGCCGGCAACATCCCGGGCGGCAAGCGCGATGTGCTGCGCTCGGCCAGCTTCGACAACAACAAGCCCGAGAACCTGCTGGCCGACAGCGGCACCTGGCAGGTCAGCGGCGGCGTGCTGCAGGTGGCGGCGACTTCGTTGCACGGCGACGCGGTGGCCGTGTACCAGATTGGCGACCTGCTGCCGATCTACTACGAGGTCACAGCCAGCATCAAGACGATCAAGCCGACGGCCGGCTGGAACGCCAACAGCTACATCATCTTCGACTACGTCAGCTACCAGGACTTCAAGTTCGCCGGCATCGACGTGTCGACCAACAAGCTGGTGATCGGCCACCGCGACGCGAGCGGCTGGGTCTACGACAAGTTCACGCCGTTCCAGGGCAAGTCCGACCAGTACTACTCGGTGCTGCTGTCGGTCAACGGCCTGGCCGCGACGGTGGTCGTGGACCAAAAGTCGCTGACCCACACCTTCAATGCGCGCGTCGAGAACGACGTCAGCTACGGCCTCAACTGGGGCCTGGTCGGCTTCGGCTCCAACAACGCGCAAGGCGCGATGGACAACATCGCCGTGCAGGTGCTGCCGCCGCAGACCAACATCGTGCGCAGCGATGACTTCTCCACCGCGGCGCTCGGCATGTTCGGCAACGCATACGCCGGCACGTGGACGGTCTCCTCGGGCCGCTATGTCGGCACCCCGCTGGCCGGCAGCGACCTGGCGATCAACATGATCGACATGTCGGGCGTGCAGCGGCTGTCGAGTACGTCGGCGCTCGACCTGTCGGCCACTGTGCGCGCTACGGCCGGCCGCACCGGATTCGTCTTCGACCGCTACGACAACGGCGACTTCAAGTGGGCCGGCTTCGACGTGGGCACTCAACAGGTGCTCGCCGGCCACTACACCACGCGTGGTGGCTGGGTGGTGGACAAGGCGGTGAGCTTCAGCTCGCTGGCGGCCGATGCCGACTTCAACGTCAGCATCTTCGTCAAGGGCTCTACGGTCACCGTCACCGCGGCCAAGATGAGCGGCACAACGGTGGTCGCCTCGGCCATGGCCAGCCATGTGTTCAATGCCGCAGCGGTGGATGGCGGGTTCGGCCTCATGGCCAAGGGCGGCACCGCGTCGTTCGACAAGGTGACGGCAAAGACCGATGACACGCAGGTGCCGCAGTCGCTGATGGCTTCGAGCGCCACGGTCATCGGCAGCGCGAACGCGACGGCCACGATCAGCGAGGCCGATCTCACGCCGCTGGTCGACGAGGCGCTGCGCCGCTGGTCTATGAGCGAGGATGCGGCACTGATCGACGCGCTGCGCGACCTGGAGGTGCGCATCGCCGACCTGCCCGGCCTCGAACTCGCCCGGCTGCAGGACGGCATGATCACCATCGACGCCGACGCGGCCGGCTATGGCTGGTTCGTGGACGACTCGCCCGCCGGGAACGGCGAGTTCGCGATCCGGCTCGACCGCAACGTGCTGGCGGCGGCGCCCGAAAGCGAGGCGTTCAAGCGCATGGATCTCCTCACCGTGGTGACGCACGAGATCGGCCACTTCCTCGGCTTCGACCACGATGACGCCGGCAGCATCGCGGTGATGGACGCGGATCTCGATCCGGGCGTGCGTTACGTGCTCGCGGCGAGCAAGAGCGCACCGCGGGCACGGCCTGCCGTCGAGGCGCAAAATCCGTTCGCAGGCGGTATGCCCGGCTTCGACCTTGGCGCGGGCTACGGCGGCATCGGCACGAATGCCGGCATCGACTGGCAGGCGGACGCGAATGGCGGCTGGCAGGCGAAGATCTCGCCGTACGCCTCGGACAAGCCCGCGAAGCGCGCCTCGCCCAACTTCGCCTCGTTCCTGGTCAATATGTTCAACAAGGACCGCGGCGAGGCGCAGGACGCCGGGTTCGACAGCATGGGGCGCGCGCTGCTTGGCAAGGACAAGGGGCGCTAGCCGCAAGGGGCGGTCGCGACGACCCGAGCCCGCACGGCCCGCCAGCGGCGCGCCGCCGGGCCAGGCGTCTTCGCAGTCAACTGGAGAGAAACGGAGGAGTGGCGGCATGACTTCGCAATTGCTCATTTACGCATCGGCGGTGCCGGTGTCCAACGCGCGCCACGCAGACCTGTCCGTGGAGGTCGGCGCCGACTACAGCTTCAGCAAAGGCGTGAACTCGGTGCCGTTGATGGCGGTGGAGTTCCCGCACGCGGCAGCCGAGTACGCCATCGTGTTCAGCGGCACCGCCCAGACGTTCATTCCGGCCGTGATCCTCGGCATGCGCGGCGACGAGAACCTGTACCTGACGGGCGAGGGAGGCTGGGAGGCGAAGTACATCCCGGCTTTCGTGCGGCGCTATCCGTTCGTGTTCTCGAGCTCGCAGGACGGCAAGACCTTCACGCTGTGCATCGACGAGGCTTTCCCCGGGTTCAACCGCGACGGCCGGGGCCAGCGGCTGTTCGGCACGGACAAGAAGCCGACGGACTACGTTGCGAACGTGCTCAAGTTCCTGGAGCAGTACCAGGCGGAGTTCCGGCGCACGCAGGCGTTCTGCCAGAAGCTGAAGGAGCTGGATCTGCTCGAGCCGATGCGCGCGCAGGCCAAGCTCAAGTCGGGCGAGCAGCTCTCGCTCACCGGTTTCACGGCGGTGAGCCGCGACCGGCTCAAGGCGCTGCCTGGGGAGAAGCTCGCCGAGCTCGCCAAGACCGGCGAACTCGAGCTCCTGTACCTGCACCTGCAGTCGATGCGCAACTTCTCGGCGATGGCCGCAAGGCTGGGCGGCAAGCAGGCCGCAGAGCCGGCGGAGCCGCCGATTGCGCCGGAGCGGGCGCTGAAAGGCGACAAGTCCGCCGGGGGCAATCGGGCCGCGCGGGTCCGGAAGTAGCGAGCTAAGCCGCGGGCGCTGCGCCGGCGCGCGCCTCGTTCAGCTTGCCGCCCTTCTTCGGCGGCGGCTGGGAGGGTTTCGCGGCGCCTGTTTCGGCAAGGATGGTCGCCGTTGCCTTGACCGGCTCGGTGCCGCGCCGGTTGTCGAGCACCAGGTAGTAGTCGCCGGCCTCCGGTATCATCACCTTGAAGGACATTTTGCTGTCGACCGCGCCGCGGAACAGGGCCTCAGGTTTGGGCAACTTGAGCTGCGCAGCGCTCACCAGCGCGATCGACAGCTTGCCAGAGACGCTGATTGCCACGCCGACCACCGCGCCGCGCGGTAGTTGGCGCAGGCGCACCGTCCTGGTCTTGCCTTGCGGTATCTCGATCGACACCTGCGCACCGGCAGCGACGCAGGGCTGCGCAGCGCAGGCGAGCAACGCCGCGCAGCCCAGCGCGAGCACTCGTCGCGCGGGGCGCTGCACCCGGCTCAGAAACGCGCCTTGCACTTGACGCCCGCCGGGATCCTGTAGCCGGGGTTGGCAAGCCGCAGGCGTACGCCGAATGTGCCGCTCGCCGCGTCCACCATCTGGTCGACAACTTCCACCTGCGCGCGATGCCTGCCGCCCACCGGCTCCTCGGGGTGCACGTCGGCAAGCTGCCCGACCTTCACCTTGCCGAACTGGCTCACCGGCAGCACCAGTTCGACATTCAGCGGATCGATCTCGACGATCTTCATGATCGGATCCTTCTGGTTCGAGCTCATCAGCTCGCCCGGCCTGAGCATCACCTCCACCACCACGCCGCTCACCGGGCTCTTGAGCGAGCGCTGCGCGAGCACTTCCCTGGCGCGATTGACGTCGAGCTCCGCCAGCCGCCGGTTCTCGCGGGCGGCGCGCAGCTGCTCGGTCGCCAGGCTGTACTCGGCCTCCGCCTCGTCGCGCGCGTTGGCGGAGACGAAGTTCTTCTTCTGCAGCTCGTCGGCGCGCTCCCACTTCTTGCGCGTGAGCTCGACGCGCGCCTCGGCCGACTTGATCTCGCCCTCCATGCCGGCGCGCGAGCGCGCCAGATCGAGCGCCGCGCGCTCTGGGCCGGAGGACAGCGTCGCGACGAGAGTCCCTTTCTTCACCACCTCGCCGCGCCGCACCAGGATCGATTCGATGACACCCTCCACGGGCGAGCGCACGGCGATGCTCTGCCGGGCCTCGATCATGCAGTCGTATTCGGCCCGCGGGGCCGATGCGTCATCGGCCCCGCCGGCGGATGCCGCGCGCAGCAATGCGGCGCAGGAAAGCAACACGATCCGGAGGGTGCGCAAGGTGGGGCCAGGCTCGAGGACAGGCGTCGAGTTTATCGGATTGGCGCGCGGCGTGCGCGGCGCAGCGATGCTGTGGGATCAGCCGTAGATGCGGTTGATTCCGGTGGTCAGCCGCTCGGCGCTCACGCCGTAGAGGTGCAGCGACACCAGCGGCGCGGGCGAACGGTTGGAGACCCGATGGATGGACGATTGTTCGGCCACGTCGCCGGCGCCGTAGCGCACGGTCTTGCGCGGCGACAGGTCTGCGCCGAACTGTTCCTCGGTGAGTTCGCCTTCGGCGACGCCGAAGGCGCACCACACATGGTGACCGTGCAGCGGGCTCACCTGCTCGGGCAGCCAGGTGATCGCGGTGATGACGAAATCCCCGTCGGGATCCACGTAGAGCACGTGGCGCATGTAGCCGTTTGGATCGCCCACGCGGTGCTCGGGGCGCAGCCAGGCAGGCTGCGCCAGCGCCTTGCGCAATTCCTCGTCCAGGCCCCTGCGCTCCTTCGCCGCGCGCGCCAGCGGCGCGAGCGCCGGGTGGATCGGGTTCACGCCAGGCCTTCGAACAGCTGCACCTGCACCGGCTCGCCGGCTTCGATCCTGCCGCGCTCGTGCTCGAGCACGATGAAGCAGTTGGCCTCCGACATCGAGCGCAGCACGCCCGAGCCTTGCTGGCCGGTGGTCCTCACCTTCCATTCGGTGCCGTCGCGGAACAAGAAGCCGCGCTGGTACTCGGTGCGGCCGGCGACTTTGCGCAGCGGCACGGCGGCCGGCACTTTCAGCAACGGCACGGAGAGATCGCCCGTGCGCCCGGACATGTGCAGCAGCGCCTCGCGCACGAACTGGGTGAAGGTGACCATCACCGCCACCGGGTTGCCCGGCAGGCCGAACAGGAACGCGTTGCCGATCCTGCCGAAAGCCATCGGCCGCCCGGGCCGCATGGCGATGCGCCAGAAGAGGGCCTCGCCCAGCTTCGCCATCATCGGCTTGACGAAATCGGCCTCGCCCACGGAGACGCCGCCCGTGGTGATGATCGCGTCGGTGCGCGCCGCAGCCCTCCTGAACGCGGCTTCGAGCAGCGCGGGATCGTCGCGCACCACGCCGAGGTCGTGGATCTCCACGCCGAGCCGCGTCAACATGCCGTGCAGGGTGTAGCGGTTGGAGTCGTAGACCTCGCCTTCCTGCAGCGCGGTGCCGATGGACACCAGCTCGTCGCCCGTGGAAAAGAACGCGACGCGCAGCCTGCGCCTGACGGCGACTTGTCCGATGCCGAGCGAGGCGATGAG
>Ga0137451_1000114_pt1 | contig 24199 bp, 36 predicted proteins | sample EasRivERMGT500_2_FD_102336 | JGI IMG/M metagenome (GOLD analysis project Ga0137451, IMG submission 102336) | Soil microbial communities from meander-bound floodplain in the East River, Colorado, USA - East River MetaG ERMGT500_2 | ecosystem: Environmental > Terrestrial > Soil > Floodplain ... | reverse complement strand
CCCCGGAGTCGCCTACGACACTTTTTTCGCCCCTCCCCCCCCACATATGCGCGCACGCCGCACGCGGGCGCGCAGGAACGACGATCGGGCGAGGCTTGGATTCCTACCCGCCTCGCGCGGTCTTGATCGTATGGCAGCGTTTGCATAGGCCCTGCAAATTCATCCGGTCCCAAAATAATTTCTCATCGCCGGCGTGCTTGCGTATGTGATCGATGTCGACCGTCAGCACCTTGCGACCCGCGGCCCGACAAGAGCGACAGAACGGCTCATCCTGTAGCACCTCGAGTCGCAGCCGTTGCCACCGGGCCGACACCATCCACCGATGCACCTGGCGATAGTCGAGTCGCGCCAGCCGGTCGCGAGGCGCATGCGTTGCACACCTCCCGCTCGGGACCAGCACGCCGCAGCCGGGCTCGTTGCAGAATTGCATCGCCTCACGATGCGTAGACCGTGCCCTTGGAGCCCTGTCGCTTCTCGCGCATCTCGCCCAGGATCGCCAAGACAGCCGGCTCCGGCAGTCCCTTGTCGCGCATGATTTCGTAAACGATTTGGTCGGTCGTCGCCGCCTCGATCGCGCCGCCAAACATTTCGTAGATCTCGCGCGCTTTGTCCAATGGAAACTGCAATCGTTCGTCGTTGACGACGAATTCGACGAGGCCTTGCTTCGTTCGACTACTCAGAAGTGACCCGATCGTAATCGCCTGCTCGGTTGGTGGTTTACCCATTAACGAAACGCGCACCCTACATCGTAGACATTGACCGCAATCGGCGCCTTGGCATCCAGGCACGCCGGCGAGAACTTGTGAAACCTCCGACGTTGACAACTTCGCCATTCGTCACACTCCACTTAGAATTCGCCGCCGCATATGCGTCACTGCGCGCACGCACTGCAACGGGTCCGCGTGTCGTCGATCCAACCGCAGGGGACAACGTCGTGCTGACCGAGAAACTCAACTGCGATGAGGCACGGATCGGCGTCGGTGCAGCCGCAGCCAATACACACGCCTGGCGGGAACACGGGCCGCACGGCGACCCGATGAATCGGATATTCCGGCGCCTCGGGCAGCAACACGATCGCCGCGACGTCGCTCGGGACGCGCGCCCAAAACCGATAGTCGAACGTCATCGCGTCCCGACCAGGCGCGCCGGTGGTGCTGGGATCGTTTGTTCTTTTGGTCGCCATAGGTGCAAACAGAATTCGTGATTGTTGACGTACTCCGATCGGGCCGGATGCAGCTGCATCACGACGTCGTCAGGTGCCCAAAAGAGATCCTTCACGAAACACATTTCCTGCCAATTCGGACAACGGCCTTTGGTCGAGACGCTGACGTGTTCCCATCCCTCGCCGTCGCTGAAGATGATCGTTAACGGGCGAAACGGTCCGTCGACTTCGGCGGCGCCATTCGTCAGGCCGTCGCCGGCGATCACCCATTGCCGAATGCCGCGATAGCAAAAACTCATTTGGCCCTAGCCGCGCGTGGCTGCCGACTCACGTTTCACCGCCGCGATCACCTCGTCCTCGTCCGCGTCCATGCCGACGATCGTCCCGCCGGCGGGGCTCACCATTGCGACCGGCCATCCGTTGAACTCGAGCATGGCGTGGAAGCGCGGGATGTGGTTCCACTCGTCGTGCCGACCGCCATTCACCATCACGCGATAGCGCCCGTCGGTCAGAAACGGGCCAGAGTCCCACTCGCCGATCGGGATGCGTCGATGGGCCTCGGCGAGCTCGGCGATCGCCACGAACAACGCGCACGGTCCGTCCCGCTCAACCTTCTCGCCCATCGTCATCGGTCGGTCGCTCATTGACCGAGCTCCGCTTTTGCTTGCTGGAATGCCTCGTTGATTTCCGACGCGCGCTCGGGGTTGCCGCCGCGATCGGGATGATGCGCGACGACGAGTGATCGATAGGCGCGCTCGACCGTCGCTAGGTGCGTCGGCGGGTCCTTGAAGCCCAGCACGTCGAACCAGGCGCGACGGCCCGACAACATCCGCTGATAGCCGGCGAGCGCTTGCTCGAGGCGACCGACGCCGTAACGATCCATCCGCCGGATCGCGTCAATGTGTTGCGCGATCGCCGCGATGTTCTCGGCGACCGTCGACCACTTGTCACAGGCAAAAACGATCGGCTTGCCCTTGTGTCGAAAATAGACCGCGACGCCGACGTCGCCAGGCTCGGCGCGGTTGCCCATCGGCATTCCGTCCAGACGGAGCTCGACGTTGGTGCTCAACACGGCATTCGCGGCGCCGATGCGATCGAGCTCGGCCAGCAGTCGATCGATCGCGGTCCGCATATTGATCGCGACCCGTCGCTTGACGCCGGCGACTTCGGTCGTCATGCCAAACGACGACGACCGCCGGTTTTTCCAATCGGTCCGCGGCCATCCAATCGGCCAGGCGAGCGGGTAGCGTTGCTGTTCCTGCATCATTCGCCGCGCAGTCGTCGACGCACGATCGGGAAGATCGCCGCGGCGCCGATCAGGGCGAACACGGACGACCCAAACTGGAACGGCGAGAGCTCGCCGGTGTGCGCGACGCGCCCGACCTGTAGCGTCAGGACCGCGAGATTCATCGCGAACAGAAAATAAAACCTCATCGCATCCACGTCGACCAATACCGGAACGACGGCCGCACGTCCCAACCGGGCGTTTCGTGCCCGCAGATCAGGCAGCGTTGATACAACCGATCGCGCGACCAGGCTCGATAGAATTCGTGCTGCCCGTTCCACGCGACACACCAGCACGATCGGATCAGCCGTTCCGCACGATTGCGACGACGAGCGCGAGGAGCATCGTCAGCGCGAACAGGACGAGGACGAAACAGAAGCCGCGCAAGGTTTGAGCGTTCATGTTTCCTCTCTGGGGCGGACTTCATCGCAATCCCCAATCGTCGAATGTAGCCCGACGAAATACCGGCTGAACCAGCGGAGGTAATCGACCGTTTGGCACTTCGGGTAATGCGTTGTGGGCAATAGCAAGTTCTAAATCACCGGTGTCCGTCACTTGCGCGGCGAGTAACTCCGTCCCTTTTGGAAACGGCAGGAGATCGAACAAGAACGCCGCCGTTATCTGCACGCGCACGGCCCTGATGGTCATGGGTTCGGCTCGGCCATCACGATCACGCGGGCGCGCACTTTATCCGCGTAGATTTTTCGGACCGAGAGCGCGACGACCTGGCCGTCGTCCTGATAGGCGACCCCGGTCAGCGCATCCATCAGCGCGCGACACAGCTTGTCGACGTCAGGCCGGACGCACGGATCGACACGCAAGCGATCGCGGCCTTTCGGCCGCGGGAATCCATAGACGACCGAGAGCGTCACCCCGCGGCCCTTCGGGACCAGCGTCACGCCGGCGCTCTTCGCGGCCCACTGGACCGCCGACGCGAAGGATTTCCCGTGCTTGCAGTCGGTCTTGGTCCGGAGCTTGCCCTTGCGATCGAGAAAGGAAAACGTCGAGCCCTTGACGCCGAAGGGGCCAGGGACTTCGAAATAGACCGAGTCGGGATTAGCGTCCATCGTCCGTTCCTGTTTTCGGGTATTTGCCTTTTCGCGCGCGCGCGAGATGAGTACTAGTTCTTGACGGATCTATGACGGATCGGGTGCAGTCCACTGCACCCCTGACGGAAGCCCACTGCACCCCTGACTGTGCATGCCTGTGGAAATCTTCAACTTGTCCCGCGTTTTGCGATCGCGCCTGTGGAAAACCCTGTGGAGCGAATAACCGGAGCTGGTCGCCGTCGCTGAACGGGAGCGCGTCGTAGACAAAGCGATAGTGCGTGCTGGTGTGCTGGCGCGCGGGCGCGACGACCTCGAGCACGCCGCGCCGCTCGAGCTCATGGATCGCGGTCTGGGTCGCGCGTTCGCAGCGCCCGACCATCCGCGCAATGCGCGCGATCGACGGATAGACGCGCGTGCCGTCGCGATCACTGGCAAACGACGCGCACGCGGCGGCGTACGGCTTCAGCCAGGCCGGCAGCGCCGAGTCGAAGACGGCGGAGGTGAGACGCCCGCTCATCGTTCCCCTCTACTTCGCGACGTGCTCCCGGTCGGCGGCCTGGCGCCTGACCTTCGCCGCCGCGAACCCATGTCGGCGCGTTTTCAATTTCACGTGCCGGGTTTGCAGATCGCGCATCACGTCCTCGCGGAGCCAGCGATAGGGATATTTCTCAAAGGGGAGCGGGCGAAACGTGTTCTGTTGCAACCCGCGGCGAATGGTGAGCGGGCTGACGCGATAGACGGCGGCGAGCTCCGGCAGGGTGAGGATCACGGGGAGGGCTGTTAGGTCGGTGACGGGTGCGCGTTTCATGGGACCTCTATCCGCAACGACGGGAAAACGACGACGACCGGGGGGACGCGCATCGTAGACGGCCAAAACTCCGACGGCAAGCTGTCAATTCTTGCTACGCCTTACGGCTTACCTTCTATGTGGATACCTCATAAAAGAATCCCTTTGTAAACCTGCTCTTTCCGTGCCATATAGGTAGGGGTATAACCGTCGTGGAACAATCCGCCGTCATGGCGAAACTCGTCCCCTTGACCTTCATGGGGCATCAGTGCCAGCGCTGCGGACATAAATGGATTCCCAAAAGCGACACGGCGCCGACGACCTGTCCCAAGTGTAAAAGTCCCTACTGGAACAAACCGCGCCGCACTTCTGGATCTACGGCGGCGCGACGCGCGGCGTCAACCCAAAAGCGACAAAAGTAGTCCAGAATTAAGCTAAAATAGGCGCGTGGCAGCACGAACACGCACGACACTCGCCGAGGGGATCTACCAGGACGCGCACGGCATCACGGTCCTCGCGCGCATCGGGTCCCGGCCGAACATCTTGCAAGCGACGGCGCGCTTCCCACTCATTGACGACGACGGCATCCCGTATTCGAAAAATAATCTCGTCGAGCTCGTGAAGTGTCGCTTCCAATTGCTCGAAGATCTCAAACGCCAACGCGCGCGGACCGGCGGCGAGGCCGGATCGCTCGGCGCGGCGATCGACCAGTGGAAACGCGATCACCCGTTGACGCCGCGCGCCGACGGGAAGGTCGTGATCGACGACAGGCGCGCCGACGAACATCGACTGCTCGCGCACTGGCGGACCTCGCCGCTGGCAGGGGAACCCGTCGGCGACTTGAAGCGATCGCAAATCCGCGCGCAGCTGAAAGCGTGGAGCGACGCCGGCCGCGCGCCGACGACGGTCAATCACCGCATGCGCGCGCTCGCGATGGTGCTCCGGTTGACCCTGGGCGCCGACGACGACGACGACCTGATCCTGCCGACGGATGGGATCGCGTATCTCCCGCCGCCGAAAGGCGAGCCGCGCGGGATCCTCATGCCGATCCTCGCGCGCATCCTGGCGACGATGCCCGATCGCGGCCGCGGCACGAAAGGCGAGACGCGACCGGACCACAGCGAAACCAAGATCCGCCTCCGGGTGATGTCATGGACCGGGCTCGCGCACAAATCCCTGATGCGCCTCGATCGCAAGCGCGTCAATTTCCGCGAGGGAAAGCTATTCCTCCCGGCGCGCAAAAAGGGCCGGGGCGCCGAAGGCGCGTGGGTCGATCTGTTGCCGGCGGCCGTCGACGCCCTGCGCGACTACGACCGGGCCGGGTTGTGGGGTAAAGACTTTTCGCGCGCGAGCATGCGTAAGAGCTGGCGGCGCGCGGTCGCGAATACCCGGAAGGCGCTCGTCGCGGCGGCCGACGAGTCGAACGACCGGACGCTGCTCGAGCAGTTCGACGCGACCGTCCCGCCGAATTGCAATCCCTACGACACGCGGCACTCGTTCCTGAGCGATGCCTACCGGCAGAGCGGCGACATCCACGCCGTCAAGCACCTGGCCCAGCACGCCGACATCAAGACGACCGAGCGTTACACGAAAGCGGCGGTCCCCGAGCGCGTCGCCAGCGCGATCGAAAAGATGCGCGCGCGCTGGTTCCCCGAGACGCCGAAACCCGGCGCGACCGTGCGCGATTTCCACGTCGTTGAGAAAGGCTAGGGGACCGATGGACCGTGAGCACTTTGAGGCTGTCGCTAACGTGTTATTTCAAGCGTGGCGCCCCCGAGATGAACGCTCACAGATGCTCATGGTCCTCCTCCTCATTGCGGAGTCCGAATCTGCGGATAAGACCGAGGTGAACTTCGAACCTGCATGGATCGCCGCCGAGAAAGTGGCCGTCGCGCTGGATGAGGCGATCGCTGAACGGGACGAGGCGCGCCAGCAGCTCGACGAGGCTAGGGAACAGCTCCACAAGATCGGGCGCAAAGCGTTCTGGGCGGGCAAGGCAGGATCCCCGAAATGATCCCCTGTGTGTGCGCCCAGATTTACGCGGAATTGAGGGGAAATCCGCCGCGTTGTGTGTGCGTCGAGTGTGTGCGTTCCACGTGGAACGTTTAAAATCAGTCACTTAGCATACGGAGCGCTGGTTTCCTAAACCGGGGGTCGCAGGTTCAATTCCTGCCAGGCGCACCATATACATCAACAACTTACGAGGATTCATCCGAGCCAAGCGCACACACCGGCCTCTCGGGACAGGTTCAAAATTAGGCCCGAATATGCAGATCAGAAATTGGAGTGTGTGCGCGGTGTGTGTGCGAAACCCTGCGGCGAATTTCAGGAGGGAACGCGATGAAAGTCTGCCCCTACTGCGCAGAGCAAGTCCAAGACGCGGCGATCGTTTGTAAGCACTGCGGCCGCGATCTCGGCGCGTACGTGCCGACGGCGAAAGACCGCGCGGACCTCAAGAACAACCGCGCCGCCGTCGGCTGCGCGTTCGCGATCTTTTTCGGTCTGGCGTTTCTGCTCTGGCTCTACATGCCGTGATCGCCGCAGCTCGACCGCGCCAGCGCCGTTCTACGCGGCCCGGGAACGCGCCCGCCTTCGTCTACCAGACCATGCGAGATCGCGCGTCCCCGGGCCGGCTCCCGGCTCAGAGCAGCAACGTCGCGGCCCAGCACGCCAGGCCCGCCGCGACGAGGTTGACGCGCGGACTGGCGACGTTGACCGATGCCAAGATGAAGCACACGAGCGCCGCGACGTGGAGCACGAGGTTAACGGGCGCCATCGGCTGATCCTTTCCAAGTGAACTGCGTTCCGCAACAGCTGCAAACGTACTGATCGCCGCCGCCATGTTCGGGCGGCGTCGTCGTGTCGCAATGCTTCGGGCACGCCGGCGCCGGCGGTGTGTGTGCGTGTGTGTGCGCGGCCGGCGGCCGCGCCGCCCAGGCGCCGACCCGGACCCCGTTGACGCGCCGCGGGATCACGCCGTCCAGCCTTTCCCAGGCAAATGCCGGCGCAAGCGCTCGAGCCGGCCGCCGCGCCGGCGAATCGTCGGGATGAGCGCGTTCCACGTCGACATCGTCATCGCCGCGGCCGCGGGCTCGAGCTGCCCGACAACGAGGCGCGCGACGCCGCCGTGCTGGAACGACGCGCCGGCGGCGAGCGGGCCGGATCGTTCGACGAGGCCGGTGAGCATGTTGATGACGGTGAATTCCTGACACGCGCGTTCGCAGGGTAAGGCGTTGCCGGCCTGCTCTTGAGTGTGGACGACGATCACGAAGCGGCCATCGGGCGCGATCGCATGTTCGGCGCGCGTCGGGTCGACGGCGGCGAGGATCCGCACGCCGGCGAAGCGCGTCCCCGCGTGACAGACGACCGGGAAGGTTGCGATGTCGGTCGGCAGAAATTGCGGGAGGCGCGCGACTTCGGTAAAGCCCGGCATGTCGTGGATGGGGCCGTTCCAAAAGACGCCGTTGCCTGACATGAAGATCCAGCCCTGCCCGCCGAGGAGCGCGGCCGCGGTCAGTCCGCAGAGGAGCTCGGGGTCGTTGACCTGGCCGACGCTGACGCCGTCGCCGCCGCCGACGGGCTCGGTGTTCTGGACCGGCTTGCCGGTGTCGCGGATCTGCTCGTCGTAGCCATACCCGAAATAGTGCTCGACGATATGCGTGTGATCGCCGCGGTTGCCGTGACAGGTGATCACGGTCGCCGGTTCGTGCGACCAGTATTCGAACGACTCCGGCATTTCGGGTTCCCAGGACGTCATGGGCGGGTCGCACGCCGCGAGCGCGTCGGGATCAGAATTCCCGCCCGGCGCCGACAACCCACAGATCGCCGGCGTCCAGCCGGCCGCCGCCGTGAACGCCTCGATCATTTCCATGAGGAGCGATCGATCGTCGCCGCCGTTTTGCCAGGCCTCGTTGATCGCGAAGATGCCGGCGAGGACCTCGCGGCCGAACGGCAGGCCCGCGTAGAACAGTCCATTGTTCGACATGTGCGCGATCTTCTGTTGATGCGTCCAGCTGTTCATGTCGCCGCGGTCGTCGAAAATCTTGAGGCCGCGATCGTGGAGCATCGTCACGTATTCGCGCTTGCGGTCCCAATAGTCCGGGGTCGCGGGGATCGTGCGGCCGCTGTTGGCGACGAACGGGATCGGCGTCACCTCGCGGCCCTTCCAGGCGTCCCACTCGTCGGCGTCGCCGGGTCGGTTGCTGTCCCAGTAGCCGAGGACGTCGAGGTTCCGGACGATCGCGTAGCGCTCGGCGATCACGTCGAGCTGCGTCGCGACGTCGAGCCCGTCGATCGTCTTGCCGTGACAGTACGCGCTGAAGCCTTCCATGAAATGACAGCCCATCAGAATCCGCGGGCCGGTGTCGTCCGAGACGACCCGCGCGGCGCGGCGGAGCTCGCCGGCTAGGTAGTTCGGATTGAGCGCCGTCGGCGGCGACCAGAAATCGACGCTCGAGGCGAAAAATTCCCATTCGCCCGGCACGGTCGGCCCCGGCACGCGATCGGCGACGACGAGGCCGCCGCCGCCATTCTCCGCACACAGGTATTTGCCGTGATGCGAGAGAAACGCGACGCCGACGTCGCGGACCTCGATCGCGAAGAGCTCCCAGTCGCCGATCGCCGCGGCGCGCGCCCGCACGCGATCATCGCTCTCCGCCGTCAGGTAATGCCCGTCGGACGCCTGGAGCGCTACGCGCCCGTCGTGCCAGGTGACGACGGTCCACGTTTCCCACGGCCCGGCGTGCCTTGCGTCCGCTTTCACCTGGCCGTCGCCGCCGAGGTCGGCGCCGAGAAACTGCCCGCCCGCGCTCTCGAGCGTGGTCACGACGGGGTCGCGTGGAGTCGTCATAGGGTGCCTTTCTAGCTAGTTCGTGCGTGGCCGATGGGGCATCGCGGTGCAGCGCGTCACCGGGGTTTGAATCGTTTCGGTCGCGGCGATCACTTCGATCCGACACTGCAGGCCGACCCGGTAGACGCGGACACGGACGTTCTCGTACTCGTCGATCACGATCGGCCCGAGCCAGAGGCGCGCGGCGCAGCTCGCGAGCGAACAGACGACGACGGCGGCCGACAGGAGACGCGCGATCACGTCGACCCTCCGACGACCAGGCCGCCGGCGACCAGGCGCCGCAACGTGTCTTCGAGTGAGAATCGGACGCTCGACGCCGTCGCGGTGAACCGCGGCGCCAGGTTGGGGACGAGATCGATGTCGGTGATCGTCACGTCCTGAATCGTCAGGACTTCCGCGATCCTGGGCGACGCGAGATCGATCGTGACGAGCTTCCCGCTTTTCGTTTTGAGGTCGCGCGTCTGATAGGTGACGGTCACGAGCGGGCGCGCGAACAGCGCGAGCTCGGCGTCGCACCGGGCGGCCAGGGACTCCAGGCCGCGGCGCATGTCGACGATCAGGTGTTCGACGACGCCGTCGCCGCCGGCGCGCGCCGCTTGGTCCGCTTGCGCCTGGAGGTCGTCGCGCTGGACCCAAATGTGGATCGGCGCGCCTTTCTTGATCGGGACGTGGATCCCCGAGACGCCGACGAGCATCGGGGTCGGGATCGCCGGACTGCCATAGATGGCCGTCGTCGTGATCGATCCCGGTCCCGATGGGGGGACGCCGATCAGCGTAGTGCCACTGATTCCGGTATAGCGGACCGTTTGACTGCCGGCCAGCGTCACCCATCCGCCGGCGGCGCGAAACGGCGCCGGACTCGCGACGGGGAGGAACTCCGAGCCGGGATTGACCTGGCCGGACGGCTGGGCGAGGCTCGACGTGTCGCCGGTCGGCGCGTTCGTCGTGAGATCGGCGTCCGGCGTCGAGTCGATGGTCGACCCGCCGGCATTGCCGGCCGCGGAATAGAATTTTTTGAGTTGGGGACTCCCGAGCGGCGTCCGGAACAGTTCGACATTCGTGACGCCGGCGGGGCCGGCCGGCCAGGTGACGTTGACGCGATTACCGCTCGCGGTATTCGTCACCGGCATCAGGCCGCCGAGGGCGCTGTTGGCATAATTGTCGGTCGCGACCGTCGTTCCATTCGTGACCGAGAACGCGAGCCGCGCCGTCGCCGCGCCGGCGTGATTCATTTCGCGATAGAGGTCGACGTGCGTGACGAGTGCGCTCGGATAGGGCGGGATATTCAAGACCGGCACGGCCGCGATCGCCGTCGCGTTCGCGCTCGGCAGCGTCTTCGATTTCCGGCTCTCGTTGTGATCGACGAGATACATGTAGCCATCAAGGAACGGTCCTTCGAGGGTCGGCGTTTGAATCTCGCGATAGTTGGCCGTTGCGTCGGCCTCATCGGCGCCCGTTCGATAGAGCACCATCACGTACCCAGCCGGCGGCGTGACGACGCGCGCGCCGGCGCACCGAATCATCGTGTTACTCACAAACAGAGCGACCGACCCGGCCGGCGTCGCGGTTGTTTCCGCGCCGTCACTCACTCGGCGGAATGAAATTCGGTAGTAATAGCCTGCGCCGAGCGTGAGGCCGGTCCCCTCGATTCCACTGAGCCAGGGCGACGGGCCGACTGGACCCGCAATCGCGCCGCTCGTCGTGACGTCATTCGATGCCGGTCCTGGCAGCGTCGCGCCGCTCGCCGTTCGGAACACGGCGTAGTAGCGATGTGATCCGGCATCGGGTCCAGGACCGGCGACGGCCGCCCCGATGGTCGGCGCCGTCGCCGGCGGCGCGACCTGGCCGACAGCGATCGGCGCCCGCGGGCTCGGCAGCGAGCGCCCGGCGGCCGTGACAAAGACAAAGGCGTATTCGTGGACGCCGGATTCGACGCCGGTCCCGGCGGCGAGACTCACACCCGGCGCGGTCGTCGGCGCCGCGCCTGGGCCGACCAGCGTCCCGCCGGCCTGGAGCTCGCGCCCGGTATAGGTGAGGCGCTCGGATTGCGCGGCGTCCGGTTTGGTGCCGGCGATCGCCTGGCCGGACGGCGGGAAGGTCGAGCCGTTCTCAATCGGGACCAAGGACTCGCCGACGGCCAGGTCCGACTGGATCGCTTCGCCGTAGCCTTTGCCATACACGCGCGTCCGGAGCTGTGAACTGTCGACGGTCGCGCGGATCGGCGGGTCGAACGCGAAACAATGCGAGGCGTCGATCGGGTCCGGCGGCGTCTCGGTGTCGACCTCGAATAGATAAAACGTCCCATCCTCGATTTTGCAATAGCCGCCGATCGCCGTCGCCAGGCGCGACAGGGCCGCGATGGCCGTGTCGGCGCCGTCGAGAATGATCGAGACGAGCGGGAGGCCTGGCGCAATGCCGGCGACGGAAAAGCCTGGCGCGCATTGATCGCGAATCGCGATCGCGATGTCGGACGCCGAGGTGTCGACAAACGTCCCAAACGGGCGCCGCGCATTCGCGCGCGCCGTGTCGTCGATGGCCGTGACCGACCAGGCGACGACGTCCGGACTGGACTTGTACGATTGATCGACCGTTTGGATCTGGCCGGCGAACAAGACGCGGATCCCTTCGTTGAGCGTGATCCGAATCGACTGACCGACCTTCGGCTCGGCGCCTTCCATCACAAAGCTACAGGTATTCGGCGCGTCGTTGAGGATGTCGCGGATCGTCATCCCCCTCATGCGAACGCGCCCGCGGACGTCGACGCCGTCGATCGCGATCCCCGCTTGCGTTTCACGCGGCCCCGGCGTGATCGTCGCGCGTGTCCCGATCGAGAATCCGGTCGCTCCATTCATCGTCGGCGGGACGAAATCCGCCGCGGCGCTGAATCGGAAGCCGGTCGCGCCGGTCAGTCTCGGCGGGACGGCGAGGTGTGCGGAGGTCGCGATCGTGATCGCCGGCGCCGCGGCGAGCGCGGCGGGCGCACTGGATAGGACGCCTGTCGCGCCGAGCGCCAGGCCGGCGCCGGCGGCCAGTTTGGCCGCGCCGACGGCCAGCGTCGCCGCCGCGCCGATCGTAAACCCCGTTGTCGCGTTGAGCGGGATGTCGCCAGGCGCGATCGAAAACGCGATCGACGACCACCAAATCACCGATGAGAATGTGAAGTTGAGGGAATGGTTGCCGGCGGGTGTTTTCTCGCCGCCACTGTCGAACAGGTCGAACGGAAATCCGCCGGCCGCCCGTCGGACCGTGTTCGCGCCGGCGTTCGCCGTTCCACCGTTGTTGTCGGTGAAAGCAACAAGCCAGCATTTATCGGCGACCGTCAGGACCGTCTCGGTCAGGTTTTGCTGGTTGACGGTCTGGGTTGTGTGAATCGCGTCCGGAATGCCGGACTGGCGCGCGCCGGTGTACGAAATCGAGTGTGCGACGAATGACTGCCCGCCGCCGGCGAACGCGACGAGATTGGCGCCCGCGGCGGGATTCACTAAGGCAAATGCTTTCGAGATGCGACCCGTCGCGCCGTTCGAGACACCCGTCCCAAGTTCCACCATTGGGACGCCGGCATAGGTGGGGACACCCGTCGGGTAAGACGTCCCGCTCCAGCCGACGATCAGCAGTCGACTAACCCCGGAACAGGTATGCGAGAAACTGACCGGATTGAACTGGTTGACGACGACCGAATCGAGCGCGATCGACACGCGCGCCTTAGCTGACGGTGATCGTCAGTGCATCAACCGCAAACGACGGCGCCGGGTCGCCGCCGAGGATCGAGCGGGAGGCCGTGAGCGCATCCCAGATCAGCAGGTTCCCGCCCGAGGCCGCATCGAAGATCGCGAAATGCGTGACCGTGCCCCACGGTGCCGACGGCGCCGGGAAAGTGATCGCCACAGCGTTCGAGGTGACGCCGCCGGTTCCCGAGCTCGCGCCGGACGTCCCGCCTTGTGTCGCCTTCCAATTCGTATCCACCGGCGCCAGGTTGACGCGCGCATAGCCGCCGCCGGCGACCTCGGTCCCGCCGCCGAGATCACTCGGCGCGGCCGTGAAGAGCGCGACATAGAGCCCGGCCGGCTTCGCGAACGTCCCCGTCCGGAACAGATGATCGATGAGTTTATTTTCGAGATAGTCGGACGCTTGTGCGGTACCCATCGTGACCCCTTTATGTCGTGCCTAATTGCGTTCCCGATCGAATCGTTTGCATGATGAGCTCGCTGACCTTGCGCGCCAGGTTCGATTCGGTGTCGACGAGGTTGAAGGTGTTATTGACCGTGACTGGCGCGCTTCCGCCGCCGCCCCCGCCGCCGTTCCGCGCGACCGACGCATCGAAGACGTTGGCGATTTCCTCGAGCTGGCCGCCCGTCGTGAAGAGCGAATTGCGATTCAGGATCGCATTCGCGCGCATCTGGGCGGCCATCAGTTGCAGATGGGCGTTGACCTGGGCGGTCGCCTCGGCGACCGGCTGCACCATCACGGAATCGAGCCGATTGAATTGCTGCCCGATGCCATCGATCATGTCGGGCACGATCGAATGCCCGACGACGGTGTTATAGAGCGACGTGAACGCGCCGACGACCTCGGCGATTTTGCCTTTGATCGCATCGACGAGGCCGGTGAACTTGTCGACGAGCCACGTCTTGATCCCGTTGTAGAGCTCTTGGGTTTTCTGGACGATCGCGTCCCAGTTGTAGGCGACGGCCGCGAGGACCGCGCCGACCGCGATCACGATGCCGACCGGCCCGGTCAAGACGCTAATAACCGCGGTGATCGCCGTGATTAAGCCCGCGCCGACGCCAGGCGTCGCGAGAATCGAAATCAACGACGCGAGCGAGACGAGGACCGGCGCGATCACCGTGCCGATCGCGACGACGGCCAGCGTGAAATTCTGGACGGGCTCGGGCAGCGATTGAAACGCTTTGAGGACCTTACTGAGGTTCTCGACGAGGACCTTGCCGACCTTTTCGTTAAAGTCCGACAACAGGTTATTCATCTGTTGCATTTGCGCGTTCCACGTCTGCATTTCGCCGGTGGCCGCGCCGCTAAACTTGTCGTTGATGGCGCCGAGGATCTCCGCGGCCGGCTTGCCCTTGACGTCGGTATCCTTCAGGGCGACATTGAGTTTGCCGAGGTTCTCGCCGCTCGACCCGACGGCTTTCGCGACCATGTCGGCCGCCGTCGTGAGATCGATCTTCATCCCGCTCGCCAGGTTCGTCACGGCCGTCAGGGCGAGCTGCATGTTTTCGGGGCCGACCTTCCCGATCGTCGTCAACACGGCTTCCGCGCTGACGATCGCCTCGTCCGAGTATTTCGTCGTGTTTTGGAACTGGGTCGCCATGTCGGCGTACGCCTGAATGACCGCCGGCGTCGCCTGGCCGGTCGCTTCGAGGGACGAGTTAAGCCGGTTGACCGCGTCCTGTTCCTCGGTGTACGCGTCGATGAAGGTGCGACTGGCGGCCAATGTGTCGTCGCCGAGTCGGCGAAGGCTCCGCCCGATCTGCTCGGCGTGCTGCTGCGCGGCCTCCATGTTCCGATCGGCCGCCGGTCCCATTTCGACCGCGCTGTCCTTAAAGCCCTGCATCGCGGCGACCGCGGAGGCCGTCGCGTCCATGAACGAGGAGAAATCCGCGACGAACGACGCCGTCAGCGCCATGGGTCACCGGCGCGCGCGCGCGTGTCGTTGCTGTTCGTCGACGAGATACGCGATGAGTTCGTCATAGACATGCTGCGGGACCTCTTGGAGGTCATCCCAGGTCCAGCCCATCACCCGACAGACATCAAAGTCCTGTCGGGTACGGAGGGACCAGGTCGCGTTTTTTTTTCCTCGGCGATCGCGGCCGCGCGCGCGGCCTGATGGGTCTGGACCGCGCGCATCACTTCCATATAGGCGTCGCTGTCGATCGCATCGAGCGCCGCGCGGACGACCGCGGGCGGTTGATCCGCGATATGCAACTTCCGCCCGTCGGCGTCGGTGAAACTCCAATCGAGCAAATACGCGACGACCATCGCCAGGCCGGCGGCAATCGGATCGAGCTCGATCGTCGGCGCCGGCCCGCCGGTCACCGTCGTCACCGTGATCGGTTTCGCCGACGCGCGCATCAGCTCACGGTATTCGCCCGCGGTCAGGTCTTGCTTGACGAGCAGGTAATCGCCGTCGGTGAGCTCGAGGCGTTCGGTCGTGGGGCGTCGGACACGGATCGACATCGGATCATTCCCTTTCCAAGAGCGGGCCGAGCGCGGCGGTCAGCCGATCGTCGCGGACCGTCACGGTCTGGACCGGCCAGCGGCACGCGCCGACCTTGGTCCCGACGACAAAGACCAGCGGCGTTTGCGTCAGCAAAAACGGGTTACTCGCGACGATCGTCCCGCTCAGCGTCAAGCGCCGCGCCGGGTCGATCGTGATCACGTACCCGGTCAGCTCCGCCGCGGTCTGATAGGCGAGCTTGACGCGCCCGCGCGCGTCGCCGGTCCCGCGCCAGACGACCCGCGGTTCGTCGAGCATCAGGGGACCGCCGGCGGCTCGAGCGTCCACGGACCGGCCGCGACAAACGACCCGTTGATCGTCACGGCGCCGTCGGCCGGGCATTCGATACCGGCGCTGAGATACGCGAGGCCCTTGAACATAAAGGTCGGCGTCACGGTCGACGGGATCAGCTCGAGCATCACCGGAACCTCGCCGAGCGCAATCCGCAGGAAGTCCGGCGAGAATTCCTCATCCCAGACGCCGCCAATTTCGCCTTGGATGTCAGGCAAGCCGAGGACGTATTGCTTGTTGGTGTCGCCGAAACACGTCACGTCCTCTTTGTCGCGCTCGAGGTCGAGCGTCCACTGATTGAGCGCCGCGACTTCGACGGTCGTCGAGCCGCCGGCCGGGTCCATCTTGATCATGCCTTTGCTGCCGTGTCGCCTCGCCATGGTCGGGTCCTTTCGTCTCTACGGGGTCGGATAACTCATCACTTCGTACTGGCCGCCGTGGTGATGCCAGGTCGCTTTGTTGATCGGATCGATTTCGGTATAGGCGCGACGGTCGACGCGCGCGCAGTGCATCGCGGTATAGCCGGCCATCGTGAGGTCGAGCAGCGTCCCTTGCAGCAGGGCATGGATCCGCGCCGCGGCCTGGCGCGCCGGCGTTTTGCTCGTCGACATCACGCGCGCGACGACCCAATAAATGATCCGTTCGTAGAGCGTGACGTCGGCCAGGCCCGGCTCGACCCGGTAATCAAAATGCGAGACGATCACGAACGCGCCCGGCGCCGGCATCCCGCTTGGGCGAATGTCCCAATAGACGCCGTCGGGACAGAGCGCGGCGAGCGCGGCGTCGTTCGCCAGGACTTCCATCACGGCCGCGTCGACGAGGCCAATGTCGGCCATCAGCGGAGGCCCTCCACGGTGAGGCCGTGCGCGCGGACCCGTTCGATCACGGCGGTGAGAAATTGCTCGCGGCCGTGATTGGTGATCGGGACAAACGTCGGCGTCGGCGCGGTGCGCGCCGTCCCAAATTCAAAAAATTCCGCATAGGGCGCGGTGACGGCGACCTCGGTGAACACGCGGACGGGGGAGGTCGAGCTTTCGCGCGCGACGTGGACACTGCCGCGCAGCGTGCCCGTCACGACCGGATAGGCGGCGCGGAGCGTATCGGCCGTCTCGGTCGCGATCGCTTGTTGCAGGGGGCCGGCCTCGGCGGCCAGGTCGGGCGCCAGGCGGTCGAGTTCCGCGAGGAGCTCGTCGACGCCGGTCAAGTGCATCACGGTTGCCATGGTCAGCTCTGCAAATCCGCGACGAGTTCCATTTCGCGATCGCGGTCGTCGATGTTGACGACGCTGGTGACCTGGTAGACGTGGCCCTTGTGCAGCATGCGCGTCCGCGTCGACACGCCGGGATGAAAACGGCCATGGACTAGATGCGAGACATGCGTCAGCACCGTGCCAGCGGTCAGGCGCTCGGCGTCGCGCACCGTCGCCGGCGAGACGCGCACATACCACGTCGCCGGGACAAGCGGGGTCCAGGTCTGCGTATAGGTGCCCTCGCCGTCGCGAATCGGGTCGCCGGGATCTTCGAACGTGACCAGCTGATTGTCGCGGCCGATGCTGTTCCTGATCGTGGTGTTCGTTCGCATCAGGCCAGCGCCGGATCGCGCGACCGCATCAGCAGCAGCGAAATCCCCTCCCACAGTTTGGCGTCCTGATCATCGGGCGCGATGTCGTCGCCGCGGTGCTCCCACAGGTTGCAGAGCATTTTGAGCGTCGCCGCCTGGACGACGTCGGGCGCGGTCGTCGCATCCCATTCCGGTTTGAACTGCGCGCCCAGATAGTCGGCGATGAGCGCGCTCGCATGCTCGAGGTACAGCGTCACCTCGGCATCGCGCGCCGGGTCGGTAATGTGCAACGCGAGCTTCGCGTTGTCGAGCGTCTCGAGGATCATCGGTCGCCCCTGCCGGCATCGCGGCCGCGTTTCACCATCAGCTGCCAGTCGGTCGAATTACCGGGCGCGCCTTTCGTCGTGCGCGCGCAGTACCACGCCGACCCGCCGGCGGTGACGAGATCGCCGACGTCGTAGGTCTTGCCGCTGACATGCACGCCGAGATAATTCAGGCTCTTGCCGTCCTGGCCGTCTTTGCCGTCGCGCCCCGGCGGGCCGGCGGGACCGGGCGGGCCGGGGACGGGCTCGCGTTGCTCGAGTGTCGCCAGGCGCGTGCCGAGGTCGCCGAGCGAGGTGTTGACCGTGTCGATCGCGATGGCTGAGCGACCGCCGGCGGCCTCGAGCTCGGCGACCCGGAGCGCGACCGGCGCGAACAACCCGCGGATCGTCTGGCCCAGGTGTTCGGCGAGGACGTCAGGCCGCATGGAGATCCTCCAGAGATTTCGTCAGCGTCGCGAGAAATGATTTTTCGTCGGCCTCGTCGTCAGCCGGCGGGAGCGCGGGCGCCGCGGGTGCGGCCAGCGCCGGTTTCGAGAACGGCGCATCGGCGTCGCGTTCGGCGAGCGCGGCGAGCGAGTAATTCTGCTGTTGCATGTACGGCGTGTTGCCGCCTTTGACCGTGCCGAGGCCAAAGTATTTCTTGCGGACTTCATCCGGCGAGAGCGCGCCGGCGCCGATCGCTTCCGCGGCCGCTTTCGTCTTGGTCGCCGTGACCATCCAGATCAGATCGTCGATGTCGAATTCGGTCCCGTACGGGCGCTTGAGCTCGAGGCCCTCATCGAGCGACGTTTCGAAGTTCGTCAGCTTCTCCTGCAAGCACTGCGCGTGATATTTCAGCCAGAGCGATTCGACGTCCGCGGTCGGCGTGTCGTCGAGATCGAGCAGCGCCGGCGGGACGTGATAACAGGTGCAGACTTGCTTCGCGGTCCAGTTCAACTGCTCGATCAGTTGTGCATCGGCCGCGCTGACCGTCATGGCTTCGTACTTCAACCCTTTGCCGACGACGGCAACGCGGCCGATATTCGCCCCTGAGAAATTTTCTTCCCAGTAGGTTTTGATCCGTTGCGCTTGCTCCTCGCCGATTTCGCCGGGCGCCGTCAGCACGCCGCCAGGATGCGAGCCGCCGCGAAAAAACTGTTCGCTCTTGGTCTGGATCGTCAGGCCCTGTTGCGCGGCCAGGCCGCACGCGTAGAGCGGCGTGACGCCGACCAGCGGATGAAACAGCGTGACCATCGGGTCATGGATGATTTCGCGCGCGGGGACGAGGAGGTCGTCGCCCTTGGGGAGGTCGTCGGTCACGCCGACGAGGTCGTCGCGTTTCAACGCGTACCAGACCGAGCCGTCGGGCGCGATCATCGGCGTGACGCGCGCCGGGTCGAGCACATAGAGCGCCGACACGACGCCGCGCTCGTCGCGCTGTTTCAGGACGTAGGCATTGCCGGCCATCAGCTTCGACGTGATCCACTGCTCGACAAACTTATTGATCGTCTGGTAGCGGTTCGGCTTGCGGAGCACCGGCGAGTACGCGGGGTTGGTCGTCTCGGTCCAGATGCCGTTATCGTCCTCGGTGACGAGTCGGAGCGAGAGCTTGCCGATGTCGGTCGCGATCAGCGTGACGCATCCGAAGACGGCGAAATACGAGAGCGCGCTTTGCGCGGTGATCTCGTCGTTGTTTTGCCAGGCGCCCATGTAGGGCTCGCGGATCAGCGGGAACCAGCCCCCACGCGACGCCGCCGGCGTCAGATTGGCCGGCGGTCGTCGCGCGCGAGAGATTTCGAGGCCGAAGATCCGCATGGACCCTCTCAGAACGTGTACACGGCGCCGGTCAGGTAGTAGACCGAGCTCGAGAGCGCTTTTTTCCAGTTGATGAACCGTTCGGCGCGGAGGCCGACCAGGTTGTCCTGCCAGAGCGACGCCCAGACGGTCGTCGCGGGGTCGGCCGGGTTGACCGGCGCGTCGTTCATTTGCAGGGTCGCTTCGCGCGACACGTCGATCGAGACGCCGCCGTCGTCGGCGAGCAGGATGTATTCCGGCGCCAGGCCGATCACCTTATCGCCGACCGCATTGCTGGCGATGATGTTGACCCCGTTCGCCGTGCCGCCATTCGCGCCGACGCCAGGGAACATCACATTGCCCTGCGGGTCGCGCTTGTAGCCCATCGCGAAGGCGTTGGTCTGGTTCATGATGATCGTCAGGCCGGCGAGCGAGACGTTGTTTCCCGACATGAAGGTGACGATCGCGCCGAGGTCCTTACCGGGATCGTCGAGTGACGCCGCGGTCCCGGCGGTGTTCGTGATCGACGCCGGCGACACGTTCGGGACTTCGGCGACAGCCGGATCGGTGAATTGCTGATCCAAGAATTGCGCGATGCCCTTGACCATGTCGTTGCGGACGATGGCCTCGGCCGACGGCGACGAGCTCCGGACGAGTTCCTCGGTCAGGACGATGATGCCGGCAGCCTTCGCCATGCCGAGCGACGTCGACGTGAATTGCAGCTTGCCGACCGGCTTCGCCTTCGCCTGGCCAACCCACTTGTACGTGCCGCCGCCGGTTTGCACCGGGACCGACACATTGAAGGGGACCTTGGTCAGGCCGGGGATCTTGCCGAGGATGGTCGCCGGCCGCGAGAGCTCGACGAATTCATTGGTCAGGTTGTTGACCGTGACGAGCGCGCCGGCCCAGGCTGGATCGGTCGTCGTGCCGGGCGCGACGGCCGCCTTGATCATCAGCTCGACTTCGGGCGTCGAATCTTTCCATTGCTTCGCGTACTCGAGCGCGCGGTAGCTGTCGCCTTTGGCGTTGAGCATCGCGAGCGTGTAGCGGACAAACGCCGAGCCGGGCGCGACGTTCGGGCGGACGGAGATCCGCGGGAGCGCCGGCAGGGCCGCGTAGTTCGGCGCGCCGTTCGTCGAGAGCGGGACGGGCACGGCCGCCGCGGCGTTCGCTTTCTCGAGCGCGCGAAGGCGCGTCAGGTGCGCGTCGGCGCTTTTCACTTCGAGCTCGAGGCCGTCGTATTCCTCACTTTGCGCGGCGTCGAGCGTCTCGCCGGCCTCGCCGGCCTTGCCCATCAGCTCGGTCATGCGCGCGGTCAGCGCGGCGCGCTTGTTTTCGAATTGGGTGATCTGTTCGGTGGTCGTGATCTTGGCCATGGTGCTGCGCGTTCCCACGCGGACGACTGGCAAGCCCGAGACGCCGGGCGGGGTGAGGCCAGACGCGGCCAGGTGCGGCGCATCGAACGATTTGATCGTGTGGATCGTCGTTTCGATGTTCGCCGGCACGGTGACGAGCGAGAGCTCGCAAATTTCGGTTTTCAGCAGGTGAATCCCGCCGGACTTGATGAACTTGACGCCGTCGGCGAGCGGGCGGAACCCGATCGAGACGCCGGTCATCAGGCCGGCCTTGATCGAATGCCAGGCCTCGTCAACGCGATCGCGGACGAGTCCGGGCTCGGCGATTTCGGGCAGCGTCGCTTCGAAGCGGATGCCTTCGCGGGTCGCGGTCAGCGTCGCGCGGCCGACGGGCCGCTCGCGATCGTGATGCAAGAGCAGCGGGAGGGGATTGGTGAAGGTGGCGCCGAGCGGTTCGAAGATGTCGCCGCGGCGGTCTGGCGTCGGCGTCGACGCCATGCCGGTGATCGTCCGCTGGTCCGCGTCGAGCGCTTTGATCGACAGGACGGCGTACGCGCGGTTGAGCATGGCCGGCGAGTCTAAAACGGCCGCCGGTCCGGCGCCCAGTTTTCCTATGTATTTTCGCGAACCTTCGGTTTTTCGACCCGATCGAGGGTGCGGCGTACGAGCTCAGGGACCGACACGCGCGCGCGGACCGCGCGCGTATAGAGCTCGTCGTAGCGTTTTGACGGGAGCGTGAGACACATTTCGACCGAGCGGTCGGAGCGGTCGAGCGGCGGCCGGCCAGGGCGTCGGGGTTGCATTAACGGGGTCCCCCGAAAATATACACCTCGAGATCGGTTTCCGGCGGGGTGTGGTCGCGATTCATCGCGTCGAGCGCCATGACGAGCGCATAGACGCCGTCGATGCGTTCCGTTGATTTCGCTTTGCTGGGCTGAATGTTGCCGGCGTTGTCGGTGTCGACCGAGGCATTGGCGATGTTCCAGCGCAGGATCGGGTGTCCGTCGTGGCGGATCGTTTTCTCGAGGATCGCCTTTTCGAGCGCTTTACTCGGCGCCGACAGGGTCGCCTTGCCCTGGCGCATTTTCACGCACGTGAACCCGTCGACCTTTTCGAGGCGCGAGACGAGATCGGTCGCGTTCCACGGATCGAACGCGACCATCCGGACCTGATAGCGGTCCTGCCACTCGACGAGCTCGGCGCGGACCCGCTCGTAATCGATCGTCGGGCCGGGCGTCGTGATGATGAACCCGCGACGCGCCCATTCGTCGTAGGGGACGCGATCGCGCGCGACCCGCTGCTGGATGCGATCAGCCGGGCAGAAAAACTGCGCGAGCACCTGACAGCCGGGTCCGTCGTCGTCGGGGAACACGGCGACCGCGGCGGTCAGGTCGGTCGTCGTCGACAGGTCCAGGCCGACATAGCAGCGCCGGCCGGCCAGCGACGCGGTATCAATTGATACCTGGCAGCGGTCCCAGGCGTCGAGCGCGATCCAGCGCGCGTCCTGTTCGGTCCACTGATTCAGGTAGAGCCGGCGAAACACGTTTTCTTGCGCCGGGATTTCCTGGGCGCGCGCGCACGCCGCGCGGAGCTCCTCGAGCGAGCGGAAATCGCCGAGCGCGGGATTGGCCGCGCGCCAGGTCGCTTCGTCGCGCCAGTCGGCTTCAGCGGGCGCCTCCCAGATCACCGGCAGGAACGTCGGATCGATCGCCGGTGACTCGAGGACTTTCTTGCCGTGCTGGTAGAGCTCCCAGAGGATCGAGTGTCGATCGTAGCCGGCCGTCGAAATCGCAATCACGAGCGGTTGCGCGCGCGCGCCGGTCGACGACGCCAGGACGTCCCAGAGGTCGCGTGTCTGGGCGGCGTGGAGCTCGTCATAGATCACGCGCGAGGCGTTGAATCCGTGCTTGCTGTAGGCCTCGGCGCTGATCGCGCGGTAGATACTGCCCGACTTGCGATGCACGATTCGTTTTTGCGAGTCGATGATTTCGCACGCGGCGAAGAGCTCGGCGTCGTTGCGGATCATTTGCGCGGCGACGTTGAAACAGAGCGCCGCTTGTTCCTTGTCGCTGGCCGCCGAGTAAACCTCGCCGCCGATTTCATTGTCGAAGAGCAGCCCATCGATCGCGAGCGCCGCGCAGAGCTCGGTCTTGCCGTTTTTGCGCGGCATCATCAGCAGACAGGTCCGGTACTGCCGGAGGCCTGTCGCCTTGTTGATCGAGAAGAGCGGCCGAATGATTTCCTTTTCCTGCCAGGGGCGCAGCTTGAAGGTCTGCCCGGCAAAGGGTCCCTTGGTGTGCGTCAGCTGATTGATCAGCCGGACTTTCTGCGACGGGATCGATTCCTTGCGCGGCATTACTTGACCAGGCCGAGGCCTCGGAGCGGTTCAAAGGGGAGACGCTCAGGTTGCGCGAGCCAGCGGTTGTACTTGATCGCCGGGCCGCGGTTGAAGTGTGGGCGCGGTTTCACTTTGGCGCCGTACTTGACCTCAAAGACTTGCAGACAGCGAACCGCGCACGAATCGCCAACGCGAACCAGCCAGCTCCGCTCGAGGGCAGTTGTCTGACCGCCACTCGACGCGATCCATTGTGTGTGAAACCAGATCACGCGCCGCTTCGCGATGAAGGCCGCCGCACGCAATAGATGATTTTTCATCTGACAATTAATGTGGACATAGGGCGGGTCGAGAATGACGACGTCGAACGCATCGCAGATAAACGGGGGCAGCCAGGCATCCGCGATCACGTCGGGCGCGACGCTCGGATCAATGTCGCCGCGCCGGCCAAATTTCGCGCGGCCGCCAAACGGGTGATACACGGTTTGTCCAGCCGTGAGGGCTCGCAAATGCCGATCGACGGCCGGCGGGAATGACCAACCGTTACCCGCTCGCTGGCGCTGGTTGCTACACCACAGAACATCGACGGGCCGGCGCGAATGTTTCACAGCATCCCGCCCCATTTGCTCGCCGGCGCGACCGCGCGAGCGGCCGGCGGGAGGCGCGCGACTTTCGCGCGGCCCGACGGGGTTAGCCCGAGCTCGCTCCACATCCGCTGACAGTGGACGAGCGCGTCGCTCGCGATCGACAGGTACGGGGATTTCACCTCTTTGTCGTCGACGCGCACGGTGACGCCATGGCGTTGCAGCTGCCAGCGCGCGGCAATGTACGTGCTCCATTCCAGACAGAGCGAGATCAGCCCGCCGCGCTCGGCCTGGCTGATGAGGCCGCAGTCGCGCAGCATCGGCACCAGGCGCCGCCATTCGGCCTGAGCGCGGCGATCGCCGCGGAGCTCGGGCGGGGGTGTGTCAAACGTCGCATCGACCGGCGGCGGGGTCGGCTCGAGCTCGGCGTCGAGGCGCCGCTTGCCGGGATTCCCGCGCAACAGCTTGAGCGCCGTCGGTTGCTTGCGACGTCCGCTGTTCCGGTTACCCGCCACTGACCCGCCTCGGTTCCTCGTGGAACGTGCCTGTCAACTCGTCAACTCCAGGTTTACATAGGGACGAAATGCAGTCATTTTTCGCGAAAATACGTGCGT
>Ga0137451_1000113_pt1 | contig 24238 bp, 44 predicted proteins | sample EasRivERMGT500_2_FD_102336 | JGI IMG/M metagenome (GOLD analysis project Ga0137451, IMG submission 102336) | Soil microbial communities from meander-bound floodplain in the East River, Colorado, USA - East River MetaG ERMGT500_2 | ecosystem: Environmental > Terrestrial > Soil > Floodplain ... | reverse complement strand
CTCGAGGCCCTTCAAATCCTGGAAGCGTAAAGGTGTGCGGCCCATAGAGGAACTTCATATTCGCATGTAAACGCGGATAGGCGTGAATTTTCATCGTGGAAAGAGCCTCGCACCGCCTCCGACGCCGAGTTGATGGCTGACGAACAGGAGCAGGATGATGAGGAGGATCGCCCCGACAATCCAGACGATCGGCTGCGGAAGCGCGAACTTCACGCAGACCCACCAAAGTCCGTAGCCAACGACGGCGAACACGATGATGTAAATGATCAACTGAATTAACGCATCCAATTGGCACCTCCTTCGGTGGCATAATTAAACGGACCGTGTGGCGTGTTCAGCACCGCACGGCCCTGACCGATCCGACCTGAATAGGAGGCCGAATGGCGTGTAACGATTGTAGACCGGTGCCCGAATTTGACGCGGAGAACACCGAGCATTTCTGGAAGAAGGTGGACGAAAGTGGTGGGCCGGATTCCTGCTGGCCCTGGATGGGAAACCGATCCAGAGGCTATGGGCACTTCCGTTTTAATCCAGGGAGACGCACTCTCAACGCTCACCGGGTCGCTTACTTTCTTGGGACTGGGATAAATCCGGGAAGCCTGTTCGTTTGCCATCGGTGTGATTTTCGGTTGTGTTGTAACCCCGCGCACTTGTTCCTTGGCACCAACGCCGACAACCAAAGAGACGCCCTCTCCAAGGGGCTGCTTGCCACCGGGGAGAAGCACTACTCGAAAACCCGCCCTGAGCTTGTACTGCGCGGAACACGGCACGGCATGTCCAAGTTGACCGAGAGTGCCGTCGCCGAGATGAGAGCGCTCTATGCGACCGGTTCTTTCAAGCAGAAAGATCTTGCCACCATGTTCGGTATTCATCAGACCATCGTTAGCCACATCCTCCGCCGAGAAGCCTGGATCCATGTGCCGTGAGTTCATGGGCATAATCGCCATGCAGTTTCGAGTTCCACCATACCCTTGGTGGAAGCTACGTCCTCGAACATGCCGACCGAGTCGCTGAGTTCGAGAGCGAGTGATACCGCCATCGCCGTCGCATCGATCAAGTCATCGTGGTCACAGGCCGGAAACGTCTCCCATTGTTCGAGGAACTCGCGTTGATCGCGGCGAACGTACAGCTTTCCGTTCGAGGCCAGACCGGCGAGGGACTGGCGAATCCGGATGGGTTTGGCCCGTTGATCTTTCCAGATTTCCACGGCATGAAATTTTCCGCGCTTCTTCATCTCCTGGTCGAAGTACCAGGCGAGGGTAGCCTGATACGCAATTCCCTCGACTCTGACCCGCAGGGGCCGCCACTTCCCGGCGAGTTCGAAGAACTTGTTCACCGACCAATCCGGGTGGTGGTTTCTGGAGAGCGAGTAATCGAGAAGGTATAAATCGCGCGAGGCGGTGAGGCCAACGACGACGTGCGCCTCGAAGTCCTTCGAAGCCATCCCGCCTGCCACTTGAGCCGCCGTCGGCGGCGGGGTTGGATCAATACTGTAGGCGGTCACGATATTGACCGGCGGCGTTTCGTAGTACCGCAAATCGTCCATACGAAAATACTGGCCTTCGTCCGGCACCAGCCAGCAGAGGCGCTCGCGAGCGAAGTACGCCCACTGGTTTTCCCTGCGTGCGGATTCCTCTTCCTTTTGGATCACCGCCGTGGGGAAGCGTTCCTCCCAGCGCGACAATCCGGTCTCGTCGCGAATGCCGAATTTGCGGAAGCAATAGTCGGGGTTGTGCTCTGCTTTCGCAATGAGATCCTGGGGACGCATCGGAGTCTGGAGGAGTACAAGTTTAGAGTTCGGAGCCTCACTTCTGGGAGCCATTGTGTGTACGATACTGGCGTACACTAATTCATTCAATTTGCTTCTCTGCGTCTCTGAGCCGACGTTTTCTTCCGTCTGCACGTCATCCAAACACACCAGATCCGGTCTATAATTTGCGATGTTCAAGCCGCGCACACTCGACGTAATGCCGAGCGCCACCAAACTGATTGTCGTTTCCGGTTTCTGCGGCGATAACCGGCAGAGCACGTCGAGTCTGTCGGCATTCCACTTGTTACCCGGCCTCAGCCCGTAGATTTGGGCGAAGGCCAAGCCGTCCTCACTATTCCCTTCGATCAATCTCCGGAGCCAGTCTCCCGATTCCTGCGCTTTCTCACTCGACGCCCCGAGGTAGGCGATGGTGCGGGATGCCCGGTAGGCTACACTCCACGCGACGTAGGCTCTGAGCAGGGTGGTCTTGGCCCCGCCGCGGAAGACGGCGAAGGCGACGTAATTTACGGCGGGGTTGATCAGGTCGTCCCACATCTCCCGATGAAACGCGGGACTCGACTGCCTGAAAGCGGAGGGGAAGAAGGTGCGGCAGAACAGCTCCCCGTCGGTGGCGCACAGCGATACTAATTCGTTGAGGTCGACGGACGGGGAGCGTGCCTGCTTCATAGGCTATTTGTGAGCGGTGTGCGCGGCCGGTGTGGTGGCCGTGACGGGAGGATGCTTGTCGTTCTTGTCATCCTTGGTGTCCTTGGGTTTGGCCGGGTCGCCGAAGGCCATGTCGCGGACGTGCTGGAAGGCCCAGCGGTCGTCCTCGGCCATGCGGCGGTGCTCGTCCGGATCATCGAAGGGGCCGCGGGAGAGGGCGAGGTTCGCCACCGCGCGCCACCTGAGCTTGATGGACAGGTCGGCATCCTTCCAGGCGGGAACCTTGTCGCCCGACTTCCAGTAAGCCGCCCAGGCGGCAAAGAGTTTCTCGGCCAGCCCTTCGGCGGAATGCTCGGGCGCAGGCGCCGGTAGCGGGGTAGGCTCCGGCTTCGAGTAGCCCGTATCTTTTTCTTGCATTTGTTTCAATTCTCCTTGGATCGAATCAAACGAGTAATCGAGTCAGAGTCCCTCGCGAGGACTTTACTTTCCTTTGCCCTTGGCGATGATGCCTCCGGCGAGAGGCTTGGCCGCCATGGCTGCCCCGCCGATGGCAGTCTTGCGGGACATAAGCGGAGACTCCAGCGCCTCCGCATCCGCAGCGGGAGCCGTGGAGATCTCGCGGTAGGTCACGTCGACGATGAGCGTGCCGTCGCCGCCGGTGACATCGGCGGGTTCGATGTGGAGCATGAGCGCGGTAGCCTCGGGCGCCACGTTCTGCGGGTAGGGCAAGCCGGTCATCGCGCCGGTCGAGGAGGCCGGGGTATCGAGGAGGCCGGCGGCGGGGAGAGTATTCGAGACTGCCGTGCCCGCTGCCTTGACGACGAGGAGGTTGGCGCCGGCCACGTAGGCGAGCGTGCCGAATGTGTAGGAGAGCGCCGCGGAGACGAACTGGAGTTGGATGCCGGCGGCGGGGGCGGGGACCAGCGTGATGGGCGTGGCCACCAGCGCCAGGAGTTGCGCCGAGGTAACCGAAGCCTGGCCGGTGATGGGTTCGGGCAGATCGACCGGCTCGTCGGTGGCGTGCTGCTTCTTCTTCAAAGGCAGCGGCTTCACGTCGCGCCGGAGATCTTCCTGGACATCGGTGGCAACCTGGCCGACGACGGCCCAATCGGTCTGAACGTCCGGTGAGAGCGCGGCCCATTGGGGATGCGGCCCTAGGATGTCGATGGCCCTCTCATCTTTCGACTCGCCGGCGGATGCTTCAAAGAGGATAGGCGGCGGGGGTGGGGGCGCTTCCTCCCCGGCATCGATCGACTGTTGGGCAACGAGGTACCAGGCGTTCTTCACGGTACGCTGGGTCTCGCTCCAGGTGGGGATGGGGGCGAGCGTCTCCTCCGTCATCCAGTCGAGCATCTGGGCCTTGGCCGTGTAGAGGCGCTCGGCGAGTTCTTCCATCGTGGTGGTTTGCATCTAACTTTCCTGTTCTTCGAGGTTGGCTTCGAGGGTGAGGGGCACGGTGGTGCGGCGCTGCAGCGCCCGCTCGCGCGCCTCATTAATAATGTTCACGTCGACCTGGAGGTGCGAGTGGACGTGCATGTCGGTCGAGTAGCCCTTGGGGTTGATGTAGCCGAGAGCGGTGAGCGAGAGCTTGGCGGCGGTGAGCAGCTCGCGCGACTCGAGTTCGTTCTCTTCCAGGCGACGATCGATCTCGTCGATGGAGCGGTGGGCGAGCGATGTAAGCTTCTCCGTGATCTGCGCGCCGACGAAGACGGCTTCCTTGCCCTGCTCTTTACAGGCTTCCCGATACGCCTGCTGAAAGAGATCGTTGTGAACCAGAATGTGGATGTATTGGCGGCCGTAGTTGAGTTCGATCGCCGCTTCCCGCAACTGGCGGTGGGGGTTGGCGAGCATCCAGTTCAGCAAAGCCTGGTGGCGGTAGGACAGACTTTTGAGTTCAGTTGCCAAATCTTGCTTCCTAAAGAGGGGGCCGATGGACCTAGTCAGCGCCCACCGGCCCATTTCCCGGGCGACGGCGGATCACACTGAAGTTCGTCGCCCGAAACCACGTGACAATCAGATAGCCCAATACAACTGTCGCGGGCCGGGAGATTAGACACGGCCCTAGTGGTTGCAAGTTTAGGCCAGGAATATAAGAACTGTCAATACTTAGGCTTGGCCGATCTGACCTTTGAGCCACTGGATGAGCTGCGCCTGTTGGGCGTTGGACTGCGAAGGGTCATAGGTGGAGACCGGCGTCGAGTAGTTCCACATCCCGTTTTCGTCGGCTCTAGAGACGGTTGGGACCGGAACATCTCCCGCCCAACTTTTCGTATTCAAGCCAGCCGCATAGCGCTCGGCGATCTGCTGGGGCGTGTCTCCGCGCGCGAGGCCGGTGGCCGCCACGTCTGCCCCCTGGATATCTCCCCGGCCAAAATCGAGGCCATATATAGGCGCACTCGGAGCACTGCTGCCCGGACTTGCCATGTTGTTGAGATTCTGGCTGACCACGTTGGCGCCAAAGGTTTGGCCGATTTTGCTGGCTGCCTCCGGGGTTATGTAGTTGGGGTTGGGATTGCCGGGGCTGGCGAAGCTCACCGGTTGATCGTTGATACTCGCGCCCACGTTCTGCGCCCACGGGTTCTGGTCTCCCCAGAAGCCTGCGCCGGGCGGGGTGACTCCGGCGGTCGAAGGCGGAGGCGGCGTGCCGGGGTTTACTTGCGGCGTGCCGGTGCCGGTGCCGGGGAGCGAGGCTAAAGCGCCTCCGAGGCCGCCCGTGCCGAAGAAGTCCGGGTTGATGGGGAGGCCGTTCTGATCGAGCTTGAGCTGTGCCATTACGTGAGTTCCTCTACTTCAGCGGCATCCGGGTCGGGGATATCGGCTTCGCCTTCCTCGGGCGGATACGGCTCGGTGGGATCGAAGAGCTTTTCAAACTCAGGATCCGGATCAGGCTCGGGTGTCGGCATCTTGATGTTGAGTATAGAACTGCTTGGCTTTTTCTGCCAGAATTAAACGAGCCGCGTGACGCTTGAACGCCGCGCGGCCCTAACGATACGACCTTGGTCGAGGAGGCCGCATGGCTACGAACGATTGTAAACTGCTATCCGCATCGGCTGAGAAGGATGGCGGACGTTTCTGGAAAAAAGCAGATGTCCGGGGTCCGGATGAATGTTGGCTGTGGAAGGGCAGCATGAATCCAGGCGGTTATGGACAATTCAGTCTGGGGCGACAGACCTACAAGGCGCACAGGATTGCCTACTTCCTCAAGCATGGACACGATCCCGGTCCTCTTTGTGTCTGCCACAAATGTGACGTGAGGAATTGCGTGAACCCTTTCCATCTTTTTTTGGGTACGCCAATCGAGAACCAACGGGACTCTGAGGCAAAGGGGCGCTTTCGAATCGGCGGCGATCACGGTTGCTGGCAAACGCATCCGGAAAAGATGCCGCGTGGAGAACGGCACGGGAGAGCCAAAGTAAAAGAAGCGGACATCGTCGAGATTCGAAGGCTCTACGCCACCGGTTCATACACCTACGCTGTTCTCGCCGAGAAGTTTGGAATCTCATTCGGCGCGGTGGGGAGAATCGTGAACCGGAAAAGATGGCAGCACATCGTGCCATAAAAAGCAGGGCCTGAAAAGCTGCCGCTACTTCAGGCCCTTACCAATTACCGGGTCGTGTTACGGAGGAAGATTAGGACCGGCGCTTGGCGAAGTAGAATCCTACCAGACCGAGGCCGAGCATGGCGTAAGTCGAAGGCTCCGGAACTACATCGCAATCAACTCCTTCCACACAGAAGGGAGAGGGCTGTCCCGGAGCGACGTAGAACTGATCAATCAGGCTGATGCTGGCAACGCCCAACCCCGAGGTATCGGCTCCCACGAGGAGGATGTCCTTAACAATCTTTAATGCGTGGTAGTCGTCATCGAGGACGATGAGCTGGGCGAGCGGACCACCGGGGGCGGCTACGGAGCCTTGTCCGGCGATGTGGGCGATGGGGGTGATGACGGTCTCCACCACTTGAGCGAAGCTGTTGTCTCCGATGACCGAGCCGTTGAACAGCAGGCCGACGCGATCGATGGTGGGAACCGAGAGGATGTTATAGGCAATGAGGAAATCGGCGGTGGCCACGCCGCCCACCGAGAGCGCCGTGAAGCCGCCGGCAAAGCGGAGTTGGCCGCCGACGAGTGAGACATCGATTCCGCTGGCATCCAAGGGGGCGCAGATGCCGGTACCAGAGCAATTACGGGTGAAGGCAAAGTCGGTAACGGCCATGGAACCGTTAGTCAAATTTCCTCCTGGAAGCAGGAGTGTCGAGAGGAGAGTGGCGCCGGCCGGGGAAAGCGAGGCGAGCGCGAGGAGGGACGCAAGGACGAGAGTTCTCATGAGAATGGACCTTTCCGGATTGCCTCTTTCGAACGAGGCATTGGGATCAAGATTACCAGACGATGATTACGAAACGCTATCCATGGGTTTAAAATAGAGCAGGCCGAGCAGCGTTCGTAGCGCTACCCGGCCCTGACCAAAGTGATCTGCGAAGGAGAACACAGTGGCTGAATTGAAGTGTAGACCGATGCCCGCGTTCAGTGCGCGTGACATCGAGAGATATTGGTCCCACGTCGAGCGGAGAGGCCCTGAGGATTGCTGGCTGTGGACAGCTAGTTTTGCCAGCGGATATGGGCAATTTGCTTATGACCTCGGCTCCGGCTGGCGGAGTATTGGAGCGCACCGCGCAGGCTATTTCCTTGCTTACGGGGTGAACCCGGGGTCTCTCTTCGTATGCCATAAATGCGATGTGCGCGCCTGCGTAAATCCGGCTCACCTGTGGCTCGGCACCGATGCCGATAATCTCCGCGATGCCGCCTCCAAGGGACGTATGCGGTTCATCGTCGACTACATGCGAAAGCACCCTGAGCTTGTCCGGCGCGGAGAAACCTCCACGAGCGCCAAGCTCACGGCAGCCAACGTCATCGAGATCCGCAGGCTTTACGCCACCGGAGAGTATACCCACGCTACTCTCGGAGCCATGTTCGGGGTGGGATCGAACTACACATGGGAAATTGTCAAACGGAAGAAGTGGGGCCACTTGGCTTAAACGCTGAAGCCTGCGGCTCTAAGTTCACTTGTGCGCTGCTCATACGCTGCTTGCTGCCCGTCTTTCTGCAGGTCGAACATCCACCAACCGGCGCTGAAGATTTCGTAAAGGTCTTGGCCATTCCAGCAGATCAGCCAATATTGACTTTCAGTGACGTAGCCCTCGGGAGTGGGAACGAAGAGTTCGAAGACCAAGCCGGCAGATGGCCATTGTGCGCGTGCCCATTCGAGCGCCCGGTCAGCCGTGGTCTGCGTGCAAAAATCAACGGGGTTGAGCGGGTAGATCGGCTGCTCGAATCCGTAGTATGGATTGACGCTCCATGGCCTGTTATAGGTGGCGTCGCCAACCTCTTCCCTGGTGCGGGAATAGTACATTCTTTTCGAGATCGGCGAGTATAAAAATCCGGGCATTCCCCGGACTAATATCTTCGAAGGATCGATGATGGCGGCTTCGGTTTGTTCTTGTTCTTCGGGCACTTGGTTTCTCCTGGACTGATTTAACGAAGGATGGAATCGAGGCTTTGAAGGGGATTGGCCTTGGCTTTGAGCTTGGCGACCTGGGCCACCACATCACTGCGGCTCGAGACTTCGCGCCTTTTCTCGACGGGCAGCGAATAGAAGCGCGAGGCGGCTTCCGCTTCCCCGATCTTCAACAGGATGGCCAGGGCCTTCACCGTGATGCTGTGCGATTTCTCGCCGCGGCGCAGACCCCAGTCGCCGGTTAGCCATGTTGACCACAGCTTCGCCACTTTTGCCCTTGCTTTCACGGGATCACCAGCCGCCCCTACATAGGCTTGCTGCAATCTAGCTATACATCCCCAATACATTAGAGAGGTCTGTATCTCGGAGCTAACTTCTGCAAGGTTCAGAACAGTAGTTTCCTTGTCCAGCCAATCGATGGTCAAGGTACCCTTCGAGGCGTCCCAATCGATTCTTGAAGTTATATGCTTTGGCGTTCTTCTTGCGCCGTTTGGGGAATCTTCAGACATGCTTTCTCTAGACGGTAGCACTTTAACTAGCTTTTGTCCACGGGGAATGGGCGGATCGAGAAGTCTTTCCATAGGCCAGCCTTTCCTGATGCGGGCGCGCAGTCCGGCTTTCGACATCCCCGACCTCAGCCTCGCTTGCTTGAAGGTCAGTTTCTCCCCGCCGATTTCGAGGAAGGAACATCCTCTCCGGTTGGTGGTGTTCACGTCCTTCGTCGTCCAGCGGCAGTTGTTTTTCTCATAGTTCCCGTCGTTGTCAATGCGATCGATGGAGTGCAGGGGGGAGGGACGAGGTCCCATATCCTGGTAAAACGCATCGAAACCTTCCCGCCACTCGGGGCAAACGGTGATGCCCCGGCCGCCCCATAAGTCAAAGTGAGGGTGCTTGGGGTTGTAGCAGCGCTGCAGGATGCTGGTCCAAACATGGTAAACAGGGGTCTGGGACAGATGGTGGGTGCCGTTCTGGCATCCGCAGGACTTCGAATGGCCCAGGTTGAAGCTGTAGAAGAAGATCGTCCGGATGTTGCCGCAGTCGCAGCGCACCTCGATCCAGCGCTTGCTGTCCGACTTGGGCAACTCCCGGAGGAAGGTGAGCCGGCCGGAACGAGCGCCGGGTTCGAGGGTGATGTGCTCCCGGCCATCCCGGCGCAGGCAGCCGCAGGACTGGACGATCCCGTTGATGAAACTGTGGAAGCGGACGACCGTGGTCTCGCCGCATTCGCACCGGCACTCCACCAGTGCGTTTCTCTTTTCGTCGGGCTCTACTTCGCGGACGAGGGTGAGGCGGTTGCGCTTCTCGCCGGGAGTTATACTGAGTCTTCGCATGCCTGAGTCCTCCTGTGACTCGGTGTGCCTGGCTCGCGGTGCTCTAACACCACGGGCCTTCAATATTTTACGGCTATTTTATAGTGGGCGCAACGGCAGGCCGCGAGGGGAATCAGTATGTTGGGATTACGATACGAAGGGACTCACGGGCCGCGGCACCCTTGCCGTCAATTTGACCACACCTTGGGACGGGCGCAACGGGGATTCCGCCTTTGGATAACAAAACAACCCGCATCGGAAGGATTTGTAAACGGAGCAGGCGTCGCCTTTGGCTAGCCGTTGCGCCCCTGCTACGAAGATGACGACGAGGCCGGAATCGTTTCAGCCTTGGCCGGCGGCTTCTTCATCGAGCACTTCCGGTCCCGGAGGCGGATCACCCGGCCGGTGCGCGCACTGGCGATCCCCGAGGCGCCGCAACAGGTGCAGCAAAACTCCTCGGTGGCTTCGATCAGCGTGACCTCGAGCTGGGAGCAAGCCGGACATCGAAGATGGGTGAGCATAAATTAATCGGGCGACGAGGAGTGGGATCTGCCTCGCCGCCCAAGGATCAACACAAGACTGTCTCCACGATTATGCCACAAACGACAAACGCCCCACTGCATCTGATTCAGTGAGGCGCTCGCCGATATGGCTGCTAAACGAGACGCCCCCAGCCTATCACGGTTTCTTCGGCTTCGGCCTGGCTTTCCCCGCCACGTTGAGAGCAATCGCGATCGCCTGCTTCGCCGGGTACTTTTCTTTCCGCAGCTTCGCAATGTTCGCAGAAACCGCGGCCTGGCTCTTCCCCTTCTTCAGCGGCATCTCATACCTCCCGTAGGACCAAGGAAATTACGAACAGTCCACCCGCGTCCCCCCCTCAAACGGGGTCGGCTCCCGCTCTACCCGCTTCGGCCGCGGCGGCACCAATCCATGCCTCTCAGCGTGCGCCCGCTCCACCGCTTCCTTGGCATCAGCCACCCGCTCGAACTTCCCCAGCTCCTCGCCGCCGTAGTAGGCCGGATAGCTCAGGAGTTTCCGCGCATCTTCGAAGGAACCGTAGATCCCGCTGGTGAAGTAATCGTTGTCATGGCAGTAGGCGTTATCCAGCCACTTCATGCCTTCACCAGAAACGGCCGCTCCCGCTCGTCCAGCTTCGCCCATGCCGCCGAGCGTTTGGCCTCGGTGCCGCCCGTCACCCGGTAGATCTGCTTGCCATCCGTCGTCTTCACCGACCGGATCAGCCAGCCCTCTTTCACCAGCAGCCGCAATCCCCGCTCCACCCGCTCCGGCGTCGATGGCCCTTTCGGTTCCCGCATCATCTCCGCCATCTCTGCAAGGTCCACCGCCACACATACCTCGTTGAAACGCGACTGCGACAACATGCCCCAAAGCACGTATTCATATGCCTTCAGTTTTCTGTCAAACGTTAATCCCACCGGAATGTTGACGTATCCCTCAGCTATCGGTGGCGGCGGCAGCAGCTTCATGCCGTCTTCTTCTCCGGCCCAACGCTCACCATCCGCTGCGCCCCCTTCGGACCACTTACCACCACCGTCTCCTTGCCTTGCTTCTGCCCAAATACCGGGGAGAGCAAAAGGTATACCGTCCGCTTTCCAGCCCCGCTCTTGCTAACCGAGATCACCCCAGCCTTAGCTAGTTCCTGTACCGCCTCCACCACCGTCGTCTTCGAAAAATACAGGTTCTTCGCCATTTTCCGCACTCCGATCGAACACGTCTTCCCCTGAAATACCCATAACGCCATCTCTCCGTATACCAGCCTCGCGTATGCGCTCAACGTCTCGTGGTGCATCACACTCTCGGGCGTCCTTGCGTACCGGAGTGTACCGCCGCGTGGTACGGAAAGCGTACCGCCATCTGGTACACGTATAGACATCTCTACATTGCCCTCTTGGCTCGTAGCTCGTCCCGTTTCAGGATCAATTCGAACCGCTTCCGGTTAGCTTCGCATTGCTCCCGGCATCTCCGGCATACGTGTACTTCCCCCTTCGGGATCACTGATCCTTCATCCCCTGCCCTCTCACACCCTCCACAGATCGGTCGCGCTTTCTCCCCACGCCGGATCAGATACATCTGCGTTTTCATGCTCATCAATCCTACTCCCTTCTCCCTGCCTCGCCAGAGCTTTTTCCTCTCTCTATAGAACTGTAACCCAGCGTGTCGTTACTCCTGAAAATACCCACGCACTCGGACTTGCCAGCAACTGAAAGCGACCGCCCCCCCGGCATGGGGGTGCCCCGGCCCCTTTGATGCAGAGCACTCTGTGGGAGAGAGTGGTGTAATCGGCAAGCCAAGGGCAGAGCAGCAGCAGGTGCCAGGTCGCCGGCCAGCACGCACAGCGTCTGGACTGCGGCCGTCCTTCCCACCAAAGGAGCTGGTTCTGAGCTGGCAGTGGGCGCAAATACCCCCGGTTGTAGGTGTCCTTTGCCCCTGATCGGGGCGTCGACAGCCACACTTGGCCGAAATACCCGGCGCAAAGGCGCGGTTTGGCAGTGATCGGAGCGCAAAGTGTTCGAACTACTACAAGCGTCGTAGAAAAGAGTAGGGTCGGTAGAAGTCGACTTGGCTGGTCGAGTAGTCGAGTACTGGAATCTGCGTTTATGGTAGACAAATAGTCAAAACAGTACCTAAGTACTCTTGTTCTAGATAGAGGTTCAAGTTACTATCTGAATATGGGAATCACACAGAAAAACAAGGCAATGGGAATTATTGAAGGACTGCGATCGGCGGTAGTCGCGGGGTTTGCGGAAGGGTACAAGAGAGGGGCGGTGTTGCAGACGGCGAACGCTAAGACGATCAAGGGAGAATCGCTCGGCGTGCTGACGGGGATTTGTTATTTGGCGCCTGCTTCGGAAAGCGGCGTGATGAATGTCTGCACGTTCGCTACGGAGGGATGCAAGGAAGCTTGTCTGTACGATAGCGGGCGGTCGAAGATATTTCCGGATATCAAGAGAGCACGGATTGGAAAGACGGTGTGGCTGTGGGAAGACAGGGAGTCGTTTCTGAATGCGTTGCGGCGGGATATTAAGGCATTGATACGGGAAGCGGAGAGGGAGGGATTGAAGCCGGCGGTGCGGTTCAATGGCACGTCTGATTTGCCTTGGGTGGCGATGATGATGTCTCGAGAGTTTCCGCAGGTAATGTTCTATGACTACACGAAGTTGCCGAAAAGCTGGTTGCGGACGCGGTACAACTATCAGCTGACGTTTTCGTATTCGGGGGAGAATCTGGCGGAGTGTATGGAAGCGCTCGCGCATGGGGTGAATGTGAGTGTGGTGTTTGATACCAAGCGGGGTGCTTCGTTGCCGGCGGAGTGGATGGGTTATCGGGTGATTGATGGCGATGAGCACGATGTACGTTTCCTCGACCCGCGCGGGGTGATCGTCGGACTGAGAGCAAAGGGGGAAGCGAAGAAGGTGACGAGTTCGTTTGTTGTGCAATCGCAGTTGATTCAGATTGGCGCGGCCGCTTAGTTCGAAGTTTGGGAATAGAAGGGATCACACGAAATGACAAAGGTTTTATTGCAGGGACGTGAACGGGATAGCGCTGAATTGGAAGCACTGGGCAGTGCGATGTTGGGAGGGGCTCGTTTCCACTTGGAATGCGCGCGGTATCCGGAGAATAACGAACCCGCTGTCGAATTGCTGCGTACGCTCGAGACGCTCGTTGATGCTGAGAATGAGCTGGCGTGGCGTTTGGCGAGTCTGCGCGCGTAATGGTGGGCTCGCATTACGCTTATCCGCGGGGTGAGCGTAGGCGCGAATCTATCGCAATTTGAAGGGATCACACAACACATGATTGCTCATTCAAGGCACGGGGCAGATGTCGAAATGAAGACGCTATCCATTGCTGCAGCGCGGCGGATACTAGCTTCCGGACGGGTCGTCTATGCTGACGTACCGGCATGGGGGTTCATTCCGATCACGGCAATCAGGCGCGGAAAGACGGGGGTGATCGAAGTTCGTTCCCTGTCATCCGAGACCTGGTACGCTACTCCCGGTGCGTCGATAGGCGTTCTGGCTTAGCGCGTGGGGCGTTGCGGCGGTGGTTCCGGTGGTACGGAGCCTCCGCCTGGCGCGCGCGTTCCTGGGGCAAATGTGGGGCTTGTAATCGGCAAGCCCAGCTCAACAAAATAACTGTACAAAGTCAGACAAAATCGTATAAGATTGAACAAAAGGTCGAAACCGGGCAACCGGTCGTGCGGGGATAGCCTACCGCGCTTTGAAGAGACAGGCTTACTTTCGAAAGGATCACACAACACAATGAAACTCATCACACTGGCGCTGGCCGCGGGGATTACGCTGTCGGCCCAATCTCCGATCGTGGTTAGCCGCGACGGCAAGTACTTGGGCAACCTCTCGTCCAATCCCTACGACCCGAATAGCATCGCCAATCCCTATGGCCGGTATGGTTCGCCGTACCAGTCCGACAGCGTGAATAACCCTTACGGGCGCTACGGATCGCCGTATAGCAATCAGTCCGCGAACAATCCCTATGCCACGCAGGCGCCGATCGTGATCGCGCCGCGGCCGTCCTACACGGGAGGCTATCCGGTGTACCATGCTCCGGCGCCGGTGCGGCCGGCGATGTCCTACTACACCCCGGTGCTGCCCGTGGCCCCGGTAATGGGCGTGTTGGTGTACTAGCCGCATGGAGACAGAGAACCGGGTAAAACCGATTCCGCGGAAGCCGTTCTCGGGTTTGTCCCGGGAGCGGCTTTCGTCGTCGCATCCGGATCTGCTCAGGGGCGCGGCGTATGCGGAAGCTTCGTACCTGCTTTCCTACTTCGGGGATGATGCGCTGAGCGGGTTGGCCGTGTACTTCGAGGCCATCTCGGAAGATTTCAGGCAGCGGGTGCGGCGGCGGGACCAGGCTTCGAAGCTCGCCGCGGCGGAGGTGCTCGAGGATCTCCGTGTCCGTTATCCCCATCTGCATGTGCAGCCTAATCGGCAAGCCCAGCTCAAGAAAGAAAAGTCATGATCAGACAGCAAGCATTCGCCCACAAAGGCATTCGCATGACCGGCGAGGCGGTGCCCACCGAGTACAACGAGATCTCTGTCTCGAGAGCGAGCCGCGGCACGGTGCGCTGCCATTTCTGCCTCGAGCCGGCCGCGGGTGAGCGACTGAGGCTCGGCCTGGTGCGGGCGCGGGTGTGCGTGCCGTGCCGCGTTGCCCGCAATATTCCGTTGGAGGTTTGAATGAGTCTGCCCCGTCCGATCATCCCCGCTCCGCCGGCGCCGCCGCCCGAGCGCGAGATTCATCCGTATACCGATCCCAAGCCCAAGGTGTTTGAGGGCGCCACCACTCCGCTCGCTGTCGATGTGAACTCGATCGGCAACGCGCCGCGGCTGCCGGCGGCCGAGGGAGACTACAAGAAGCGCGTGACCGCCCGTACTAAAGCCAAGGCCAAGTCCAACGAGTCGGTCAAGCGGAGAGACCTGATTCCCGGGCATGAGATCTATCTCATGATCTGCCAGCAGGTGGGCGGCGATCCCACGGCGAAGAAAACGATCACCATCGATGCCGGCGAGGAAAGAACCGCGATGAAAGTGCGGGTCAACTTCTACAGTTGGCGCCAGGCCACCATCAAGGAGCTCGGCCCGGACTTTGCCGCCGATAATCACTTGCGCGATATCAAGGTGTATCTCGACCCGGTGCTCGATGAGCAGGGCGTCATCCGGCGCCATCAGAAGAGCCACTTCCCGATGAGTAACGGCAAGGTGATCTTCTATAGCATCAGGAGCATGCGCGAGATGCAGGCGCTGTCGCAGGCGTTGCCGCAATTGGGGGTCAACCCGTGATCATCCTGGTGGATCCGGACGGCGTCTGCCCGTTCTGCAAGCTCGAGTGGAACGAGTGCGCCTGCGAGGAGCCGGAACCAGAGCCGGTGCGGTGCGTCGAATGCGGCATGCCGCTGCTTTACTGCGAGTGCGACAAAAGAATCCTGGAGGAGGAGATCCTCGCTGATCAGGATGCCGCGGCCCAAGCCGCCGAGGAGGTAGGCGCGTTCGACCCGGAAAAGGACGAGCCGTTCGACCCCAGATTGGGAGAACGATAATGGATTGGCTCTGCTATACCGCCGCCCTCTTAGCCTGCGGCCTCACCCTCGGCAATGTGATGGTGGCCTCGTGGACTGCCGGCAAGACCGAGAAGCGCATCCTCGACCTGGAGGCCCGGCTCGCCGGCCTCGAGCGGGTGCGCTCCGTCGACCCCTACGTGTATACGCAAGCCGATCTAGAATAATTATCTAGATTTGTGTAAAGGGGTATTGACATCTATCTAGATGAATGAGATTATAGGTACAGAAAGGATCACACACACAATGACTGCCAACATTCACCAGCACGAGGCATCCAAGCCGCGCTTCGAGGTCAAGATCGTAGGCGACACCGCCTGGATCTCGATCATTGGCGACAACGCCTTCGACCAGTTGACGCTGTTCTTCAACCCCAAGGACATCGCCCACATCATGGGCCAAGTCGAGAAGCTCCTCGGAGAACTCGAGACCATCGCCGCCCACCTTGACCGCAACTCCGATGGCGAGCTGGCCCCGGCGGGCGTGTCCGAACAAGACGGGGTGGCTGTCTAATGAGCGACAATCTCCCCGCACGCATGGGTCTGGCCGAGGTCCAGACCCTCGGCGCTTTGCTCGCCAAGTCCGGCTATTTCCAGGATGCCAAGGACGCAGCGCAGGCTTGCGTCAAGGTGTTGGCGGGGCAGGAGTTGGGGCTGCCGCCGATAGCGTCTATGATGGGCATCTCCTTGATAAAAGGGAAGGTTACGCTCTCGGCCAACCTCATGGCTGCGCTGATCCGCCAGCATGGCTACGACTTCCGCGTTGAGCGGCTGGAGCAGGATGGCTGCACCCTCTCCTTCCTCGCCAAGGACGGCAAGGAGCTCGGCAAGTCCACCTTCACCGCCAAGGATGCTCAAGCCGCCGGCATCCGCGGCGACATGTATAACAAATACCCCCGCAACATGTACTTCGCCCGCGCCATCAGCAATGGGGCCAAGTGGTTCACGCCCGAGATATTCGGCGGCGTGCCCGTCTACTCGGACGGCGAACTCGGCGAAGCCGAAGTGGTCGAGGCTGAACCTGCCCCTGCGCCCGCCCCAGTGCCCGTCAGGCGCGTCGAAGAGGCTAAGCCTGCCCCGGCCCCTCTCCCTGACATTGAGCCGCGCCTCGCCGAACTGTACGCCAATGCCACCGGGTTCCAGGAGACGGTGCAAATCATCACCGGGTTCAAGCCCATCATCAATGAGTTGACCGGCTCCGAGCACGAGTACTACCGCATCATCGGACTGCACGGCATGCAGCATGGGAATGAGCTCCAGGGCCGCACGCGCCGCCAGATCAGGGAAGTTATCAAGAGCTTGTATGACTACTGCACCTCGGTTGCTAGCCCGCCTCCCCCCGTTGAGGCAGAAGAGAATAAAGCCTGGGAAGCCCTGGCTGAGGGCGCAGATGTCTAACGAGAAGTCTCTCTCCCTCTACCAGATCGAGTCCGATCTGCAAGCTTTCGTTGATAGCGAGGCGCTGGTCCCCGAGGAGCAACTCGCCCTCTTCCAGGCTGAGTTCGCCGCCAAGACGCGCGAGGCCGTGGTCAAACGATCCAAATGCATCATGGCGATCCAGCATCTGGAGGGGCAGATTGCCCACGCCCGCGCCGAGGAGAACCGCATCGCCGCCTGGCGCGGCAGCCTCGAGTCCGGCCTCGCCCGCTTCAAGGATTATCTGGTGCGCTGCATCGAACTCTCGGGCCAGAAGAAAGTCGAGGCCGACAACGGCTCGCTTGCCATCCAGGCCAATCCGGAGTCGGTCGAGATCACCGACCTCGAGGCGGTACCGGATGAGTTCAAGACCGTGGTGGTGAAGATGCCGGCCGCCACCTACCGGGTTCTCAGTGCCGAACTCACCGGCCTCGATGCCACCTTCACTGCCTCCAAGACTGCGATCAAGGAAGCCTTGAAGCAGGGGCGCGACGTGCCGGGAGCCGATACTCGCTTCGGCAAATGGTCCTTGCGCGTGCGGTGACCTGCCTCATAATTCCGTCATGCTGCCAGCGATTCTTCGCAAGTTCGGCCTCACCGGTGCGGGGGTAGCCCCCCCTCAGCCGGTGCAGCCTCTCGCCATCCGCGATCGCAAGCGCTTCAACGAACTCGACCGCCTGATCGCCGCCGGTTACGGTGAGATCAGTCAAGACAAGATCCCCGACGAGGTGATGATCGCCGTCGAGGAAGGGCTGCCGGTGCCGCGGCGCCGCCCTGCCAACGAGGAGAATCCCTTCGCCGCGCCGGCCAAGCCCAAGAAACCGCCGCGCGTCATGACCCCGGAGAGGATCGAGAGGCGCCGCATCAATGCCAAGCTCCGCTACCAGTACCGCTTCCCGGGCAAACGAAAGGAATCAGAATGACCAAGGACCACCTGAACAAAGTGCGCGCCGCCATCATCGCCCTCGACCGGGCCGCCAACCGCCTGCCCATCGTCGAGCGCGAACTGCAGGATGCCGCCGACGGGCTGGTCGAGGTGCGCGAGGAGATCGCCGTCCGCCTGGATGCCGAAGAGAATTTCAAGAAAGCGGTGTCCCGATGAAAGAAGCACAACCCATGCGTGTAGTAGCCGTCGATGATGACGGCGTTGTCCAGCTCCGCCGCCTGAGCCCCCTCGAGTGGTTCGCCTACCACTCCGCCTATGCGGTGGGCTGGCTCGCCCACTGGATCCACGAAATCCTGCACAAGCTCCGCAGAAATACATGAAATCCGGCATGGCTACCAAGATCCCCAAGGCTAAGAGCGAACCGGAGGAGCGCTTCGCATTAGCGTGGAAGGTGCTCGGCGCCCCCCCCCTCGAGCGCGAATTTCAGTTCGCACCGCCCCGCAAGTGGCGCTTCGACTTCGCCCGTCCCATCGAGAAGATCGCCATCGAAATCGAGGGCGGGGTGCATGAGGGCGCTCACCGCGGCAGGCATATGCGGCAGGAAGGCTTCGCCGCCGACTGCGAGAAATACAACGCCGCCGCGCTCCTCGGCTGGCGCATCCTCCGCCTTACCCCGGATATGATCCAGCCCACTCTCCTCAACAGAATCATCCTCGAACTGGGACGCTCGCTATGAGGCCCCTCGGCTTGTCACAAGCCGACTACGAAGAACTCGAATTTTACCGGCGCGCGGCGGAACCGGCTTTGCCTTTGCCGCGCCCGGCGTGGTGGCGGAGCGCCTTCTGGTTCTGTGCCTTCTCCATCGCGTTCCTGTTTATCCTCTGCCTCTATGGTTTTCTTGCACTTGCCGGGAAGGAAGACGATCTGTGACCTTCCTCTACGTTGGCGCACAGTTGTGCAGATAGGAGAACGAATGATCATCCTCAACGTGCTCGAACTGACCCGCATGCCCGCGCTTGCCTCGCATGCCGATGACGATGGCTCGGTCGTGGTCACCGCCTTGGGCAGCCGGGTGCGCCTTGCCCCCGAGAATCTCAAGCTCCAGATGCTGGTCCGCATCGCATTAAGTCTGGCTTTAGGAAGGCAGTCGAAGTGATCTCCATCTTCCTTGAAGACTCCTTCGATGCCGCTCACTGGCTGCCCAACGTACCGGAAGATCACAAGTGCCGCCACCTCCACGGCCACACCTACCGCATCCGCATCGAGGTGACCGGCGAGATCGGCTCCCGCTCCGGCTGGATCATGGATTACGCAGACCTGCGGGAGAAGTGGCTCCCCCTCAAGGAGCAACTCGACCACCGCTCGCTCAACGAACTCCTCCCCAATCCCACCTGCGAAGTCCTCGCCGCCTGGATTGCCGCCAACCTGTGCGTCTCCGGCCTCAAGCGGATCGAGTTACGCGAGACCGTGAACTGCGGCGTGGTCTACACCCTATGACCTTCCTCCTCGATACCTCCGAAGACCTGGCCGTCTGCGCCCAAGACCTCGGCGTAGACCCGGAGCGAGTGGGGCAGCTCCTCACGCCGCTCACCCGCTTCAGCAATCGAGGCGGCGCGTTTGCCATCGACAACGGCGCCTACTCCCTCTTCGATGCCGCCTCGTACCGCTCGCTCCTCAAGCGGGAGTGGGAGAACCGGGGGCGGTGCCTGTTCGTGGTGGCCCCCGACATGGTGGGCTCGCAGTCGCTTACGCTCGACCTGTGGGAGCGGTGGCGCAAGGATCTCAACGGCTGGCCCAAGGTGGCGCTGGTCCTGCAGAACGGGGCCGAGCACCACCGGCTGCCATGGCACGAGTTCGATGCCCTGTTCGTGGGCGGGGACGATCAGTTCAAGGGTTCCCCGGTGGCGCGCCAGCATATCCGCGCGGCCAAGATGTTCGGGAAGTGGGTGCATGTGGGCCGGGTGAACACGCCCGAGCGCTACCGGTGGTGCGCCGAGCTGGAGGTGGACTCGATTGATGGCTCCGGCATCAGCCAGTACTCCTCGATGCGCGCCGCCATCACTGGCAATGGGCAGGTGTCGTTAGATCTAGCTTTAGATACCAGTTCCAAGTAAGCTAGAGCCATGACAAGCAAGCTAGTCTCTAGCACAGGGGAGAAGATCACAGGGAGACCATGCGAACTATGCTGGAACACCGGCATCGTCTCGCTCGTAGGTAGACCGGCGCGCGTCCGCTTCGAGGATATCTGGAAGTGGCAGGCCCCCTGCGGCTGCCGCGCCGGCGAGCAGTGGCGCAAGGAGGCGCAGGTTTGTTTGCTGCCGCCGCCGTGCGAGGTGTGCGGGTGCGTGGCCGAGGTCACCTTGCTCACGTATCCGCGCTGCGTCCAGTGCGATCTAGGGCGGCGATGCGCCTGAGTAAAACCTTGGGCCAGATAGGCTTCGAGCAATACGAAGCCGTACTAGCGGGTCACTTCGGATTCACCGACCGGCTCGGCTGGGAACACATCAACGATGAACACAAACTCGCATGGGAAGCCGCCGCCACTGCGATAGTTGACCAGTTGGTGCCCGAGGAGAGTTCCACAAACCCGCTGGCTGACTTCTGGGAGCAAAAATACAAAGCCGCACAGGGAAAGTTAGCTCTATGAGGTTAGCCTTGTACGCTCGCATCTTCGATGCAGCGCGCTTCTTTCTCTCTGCTCTCTAGGTATGCTTGCCTGTCAGTTGAAGAACGACCATGCTCCGCAACCCTTATCTTTGCTGCGCGCTTCGCTTGCCCGGATCGTCGCCCCTGAAACTCGTCGGGCCACTTGCTACTTCCGCAGCGAGTGGCCCAAGTTGTTCTTGGTAGACGCAGCCCGTTGGGGCTACAGTCGGATCTTAACACATAACCTATGGAGATTCCCGAGCAGACGCACCGAGACCTACCATCGGTCTCGGATCGCGAAAACCCACGGTTTCATCCGTCGCTTTTCGCAGGTGGCTTCGAGCTTGGGTATGCCACCAACCTGTCCAGATTCTGCCGCGTACGGTGTGACTTCCTCGTGGGAAGGAACTCAGCCTGACAGCCAAGCCCCCCATCCTTTGGGATGGGCCGGTCCGATTAACGCTCCGCGACAACGCTCACCCGGTCTGTTAGGATACACCGGTCGACGCAGGCTATGTCCTGTCATCGGCTGTTCCGGGCTAGTGATGAGATTTATGCCTCGCACTATGGCTACGCCTACCAAGCGCGGCACATTGCTGTGCCATCGTCACCTCACGGCGACCTCAGAAGTATACACCTAAACTCGTATGCCCAAGCGGAAAATTGTGAACGAGACCGACGCCTTCGACCGCATGTCAGCGGCACAGTTCACCGCGCCACCGCCTAAGCCCAAGCGGAAGAAGCTGAATCCCCGCCAGCGCAAGCGCCTTCGCCAACTGTTAAAGGTCGTTCCCGACCAGTGGTACAAGCGCTACATGAACCACCTCCGCTCGCAGAAGTGGCGGCTGTTCAAGGTGAACATCCTCGCCGAGCGGGGTACGATGTGCGAACGCTGCGGGAAATTCGGTAAGCAATTAGAGCTACACCACATCAACTATGCGAGGATGGGCCACGAATTACCCGAAGACGTGAAGCTCTATTGCAGAGACTGTCACACCGACATGCACCGGCACCGGTCGTGGAAGGGCCGAGGCAAGAAACTAATTACGGAGAAGCACATGGAAGAAGAGACCCCGGAGAAGGAGAAACGTAGTGCGTAGAAACCTAATGGCCGAGCAATGGGACCAGTTCGCCCGCGCCGTGCTGCCGAAAGACGCGCCCGCCGATCAGCGGAGGGAGATGCGCCGCGCCTTCTACGCCGGGGCGCAAGGCATCCTGTTCAAGGTCATCACTGCACTCGCACCCGAGGATGAGCCAACCGAGGAGGATCTGCGGATGATGGGCGACTTGGAGCGGGAACTGTCGGACTTCGCCGAGTTGGTCAAGGATGGCCGAGCGTAGCAGGAGATAGGAGAAGCACATGGCAGAAGAGACCCCGAAATCCCCGGAAAATCCGGACAACCCGAGTCCCCCGAAGTACCGGTCGAAGTGCCTGGTTTGTGGTCACCACCATCCCGAAGACCTCGACGCCCACCGCTACCCCTTCGAGCACGTCACGCTCGAAGACGTGGAGATGTGGAGAAAGTCGGGCGACAGCGAACAGGCGATCATGTCGCGAATAGCAGCAAGAGGCATGGCCGAATGAGCGACAAGACCTGCGGCAAATGCCAGCACTGGCACGAACGAAATGTGGACGTTGGCGTCTGCCTGCTCAACCCGCGGGTCTGGGCCGGCTCGTGGGAATACCCCGCGCAGTTCGCTCTCGACACCTGCTCGCACCATAGCCCAGCCCTCCAACTCACGCCGAAGGAGAAGCCCAAGGAGAAGCGTGGCGAGAAACTTTAGCTCGTGGATCAAGGGCTACATGCAGCTCACCGAATTCTCCGAGCCACCGGAGATCTGGGCCTATTGGACAGCCATATCGGTGATCGCCGGCGCGCTCCAGGGCAAGACGTATTTCGGCATGGGTCTCTTCGAATGGGTTCCCAATTTCTACATCGTCCTCGTTGGTCCGGCCGGTAGCGGCAAGAGCAGTGCGATCAATACCGGCATGAATCTTCTGAAGCAGGTACGAGGTGTCCACATCGGGAGCGAGTCCATCACTTGGCAAGCCGTACTTGACGAGTTCGTTGCGGCGGCAGCAGGCGGCACCGGCATCAAGTCGCGGGGCGGGATGCGCCGCCATTCCTCGGTGACGTATGCATTGTCAGAACTCGGCACCTTCCTTGATCCGCGCGACAAGCAATTGATGTCGACCTTGACCCAACTTTGGTCAGGCGATGGCGGCCGGGACTTCAAGCGCAGGACGAGGACCGGCGGATACCTGGAAGTCGAGAAGCCGTTTTTGAATTTGATCGCGGGCACAACTCCCGAATGGATTCAGGATAATTTGCCCCCGAGCCTGATCGGCACGGGTTTCACTTCCCGTTGCATTCTCGTTTACGCGGAAAATAAAAAGGCGACGGTGGCTTATCCGCGCAGGATGGCAGAGCAGGGGATGGCCAATATGGCGGATCTGCGCTCCAAGCTCATCGAGGATCTGGGGAAGATCGCCCTGCTCAAGGGGGAATTTACCCTGAGTGAAGAAGCCTACGCGATCGGAACAGATTGGTATTCCCAGTACAGCCGGCAACCACCAGTTGGATTATCGCCGTCCGATTTTGGGGGCTACCTAAACAGACGCCAGGCACACGTTCACAAGTGCGCGATGGTTCATAGTGCGGCAGAATCCGACGACATGGTGGTGAGCGGCCGCCACCTCGAAGAGGCGATCACCATGGTAACCAGCACCGAGAAGGTGATGCCTGCCGCTCTCCAAGGCATCCACAAGGGCGACGAGTTGCGGCCGGAGTTGCGCATTGAAGAAGTGCTTAGGCGCTACGGGCTGGTAAACACTGTTGACCTCTACGCGCGGTTCCGCAGCAAGATGTCGTGGCGCGAATTCTCGACCATCTTGCTGAACCTCGAATCGGCGGGTCTAGTGAAGGAGACCATGAACCAAAACGGCAAGTGCATACGCTGGTTGGGTGCGCAGAAAGATTCGCTGCCATCCTAGGCCACGTGCTTCCAAGTTTTGCGATTGACAATAAGGCTGACGTTGCTCTTTTCAATCCTGAATAGGGCGGCGAGTTTACTGAGGGACCACAAGCCGGTGGCATAGAGTCTTCTGATTTCGATAACCTCAGCCTCCGTCAACTTCGATTGGGGAACTTTTTCCCCACGCCGCACAAACTCCGGACATCTTCGCATGATGTTGGCATCCCCAGTCTGCAGACGGCCCTTTGAGGAAGCATCACGGATGTTCTCTTTTTGCGAAGCCGCGAACAGGTGGTTGGGATTACAGCAGGGCGGGTTGTCACACTTGTGGCACACGCACAAACGACCGGGGTCTACGCCATAGCCGAGGAAGTATGCCAGACGGTGTGCTGCGTGCTTTCTCCCCCGGCCGTCTCGGACAAGACTGAACATTCCATATCTCTTGTTCGTAGCGCCCGTCCAAAGCCAACACTCATCCAGATCTCGGCGGTCTACCTTCGCGCAATAACTGGCAATTTCCTGCGCAGTGAGCGTGGAGAGTTTAAAATTATACGTAGCCACTCGGCCTCCTACATAGGCTGATCGGTCAGAGCCGCTCGCGGTGCGGAAACACCGCGGTGGCTCGCTGTTTAGTTTACGCTACTGCGCGCGGTCTCCATACGCTCCCATGTAGCCCTTGACGTAGCCGCGCCGGCGCACCGCTCCCGGCGGAACACCCCTCTCCTCCTTGCGCAGCTCCTTGTTGCGGTTCTGGTAATTGGCCAGGTACTCGCCGAGCGTGCGGTTGAATCCCTGCGGCAGAACCTCGCGGTTGATCCGGATGATTTCCTTGTTCATCGCCCGGATGACTTGCGGATCCTTGGTCGCCCGCGCCTTGTTGTAGTCGTTCTGCAAACCCCGGAGCAGGTTGTCGTAGTAGAGATTCAATTCCTTGGGCGCCCACTTCTGCTCCCGCGCCTGCGTGAGGCGCTTGGGCTGGATGCCG
>Ga0137451_1000112_pt1 | contig 24240 bp, 38 predicted proteins | sample EasRivERMGT500_2_FD_102336 | JGI IMG/M metagenome (GOLD analysis project Ga0137451, IMG submission 102336) | Soil microbial communities from meander-bound floodplain in the East River, Colorado, USA - East River MetaG ERMGT500_2 | ecosystem: Environmental > Terrestrial > Soil > Floodplain ... | reverse complement strand
CAAGTGATTTAATCTGCTCCCTTAACCGTTGCATTTCCTTTGCAAAAAACTGGATACTTGCTTTCGCTTCGCCCTCGGCAGCGACAGCTTTATCGTGCTGTTCACTATATTTCCCCAACTGCTTTTTCAGCGCGTCGATTGCAATTTGAACTTGTGTTCTTTTTTTCATGGTGATGTGGTTTAGTGGTCTCCTACTTTGTAATAGCCTTCACCACTATAAATCAAGTCGTTTATTAAACTTGTATATGAAGGGCGACGACTCCATTTGTTTTTAATAATTTGTTCACGGGTAACTGCCTTGACCCAAACCGACATGGTGGTATTATCTGTGAATTGAACGGTTCCACTGAATCCCTCTTTAGCCTTATAGGATTGGTCAATATGTGTTATTCGATACTGTGATGAACGATACCCGGACCAATCACCGAAGATTAATAGAATGGGTCTTCCGCTGCGCTCAAGTGTTCCGAAACGCGACCACAAAGCGCCCCATGATTTTGCTATAATCTTTTCGTCCTTCGTTAGGATGAGGCGTTTACTTTTATACTCTACAGATTCCATTATTTCACCGGTTCGTTTAAAAGTTCCTTCATCATACCTTGAATCTTGGCCTTATCCGGGCTTACATCGGAATCAAGGCACTCGTTCAGATAAACCTTGTAGCGTTGAGAAAATGATTCGATGATCATCAGGCCGGCACGAAGCGTTTTGATATCCTTCTTCTCAATCATTTCCATACTGTTTTTACCGAAGACCTGGTTAAGGGTCCACGCCTTCACCTGCTTATCTTGTGCGCCAGTGCCGAGGCCCATAAGCTCAAAGCATCCTTCGATCTCCGCCTTGATACGATCACGCTCTTTGATCACCTCACTGAACTTGCTTTCAAATTCTTGGAACGTGTCAGGGATATCTACGCCATGAGTTTCACGAAGCACGCCATCCAGCAAAACTTTTATAGCGGGATAGAAATCTTCAAACGTTGGATTCTTAATAGTCTGGCCATCGATGCGCGTAGTACGGTCTTTTATAATGGTAGCCTCACGCCAGATAACTTTCTTATCGGTCAGGATATCTTGCTTTTTTTCCATCAGCACAAGCAGGTCCGGCTCGAAGGCGGTTTCGTTCTCAGCTTTCATTTTGATTCCAGACTTATGGATCTCCTTACGGTCACGCTTCCCGTCTTCTTTGATGATGTCCGTTTCGTACTCATAGCCAGCACGACCCGTAAAAATGATGTGACACTTTGCCATCACAAACGGCGTAGAAAATTCTTGCTTCCACTTAGGTTTGATAACTCCCCAGTCCTGGAACTCTAAGCGGCTTCGTTTCTTTTCTTCCATATAGGCGCGGAGGTATTCTTCCCAGACATGAGTAATAGAGTCGATTACAAGGATGTCTGCGTTACCATCCTCGCACCATTTAATTGCTTGACTTAAAGCGGCAAGGCTTCTGTTCTCGTCGTTAACAACGGCCTCGATATTGTTTTCATCGAAGCGCCAGCCCAACGCCTTTAAGGCCCTCTCGGTGTCGAATAGGGCAATGGGTTTCTTGCTTGCAATCAGTTTGTGAATACCGATAGCAACCTCAATGGATGTGTAGGTCTTACCGTCTCCGGCGAAACCTTCAAAGGCCATTTTCAAATACGGTCGATTGTTCTCTAATTTTTTGAACATTGATGTGATTTGATTGTCCATATTGAGTGTTTATAATGATTACCGTTTAACTTGATTCCATGCAGAAAGAAATAACATCCTCCACGCCAAGAGACTTTCGAGTTGGGCCTTATCTAAGGCGATATTTTCGCGCAGTTTCGCCTGTAACCCTTCCTCCATGTCTTCCGCGTTGTCAATCGTATGTTTATTATATTCAATAATGTTCTCAAAGGCCGCCCTTCCGTCTTCAATGACCTCAATCATCAGCGAAAGATCCTGGCGTCCGTGATTGACCAGATTCATCACATCGGTTTTACTTTGCTCGTATTCAATTGATTTTTTCAGAGCTTCGGTTAAATGATCTTGTGTTAGCGCTATCATACTTTTTGTTTTTTAACTGCTATTGCTATCGATTCGAATTCTTCTAAACTGATATAAGTCGCCGTGTTGATCTTGAACCGGGTCAACTTACCTTCCTGTAACAGTTGATTCAGGAAAGCAACTGACGCCCCAGTCTCAGCACAGGCCTTTTTTATCGTTCTCAGGTTCTTAGAGGTCATGGCAGATCCTCAGTTAATGGCCGTAGCTCAAACTCGCTGAGATACTTCTTTTCGTAATCATCGGCACGTTTGCGAGAAGCTATCTCGCTAAGGGTCCATGCTAATTCGCTACTTATATCGCGCCCTCTATCGGTCACGGTAGCCTCTAAGATTCCTTCGGTGTTAGTTGCATCAAAGGTTACCTTCACCCCCGTGAGCGCACAGGCGAATTTTATCGCCTCACGTTCATTGACATGGATGATCTTTTTCATATGAACAGCGTTAAAATGATTGTGATCAGAAGAATGATTGCTGCCAGCGGCGCTAACTGTTCCGACAGATTTTCATTAGGATTATGTTTGGTGTTCATAAAGTGAGTGGTGGTTTTAGATTTCACACATTAAAAGCCTGACATCTATTCCTTGTAATTGTACTCTCCATGACTGGATTGTGGCCGGTGGCACAAGGCCAGGAAACGCTTTCGTCACTTCCAATACTGACTGTAATTGTTTTTTGGTATAGATAAGGTTCGCATAAACCGCAGGATCACATCTTTTGTTTACATGGCCTAACGTTACCACTGTACGCGCTTGGATTTCAGCGGCCACTTGAGGTTTAATTTCCTCCTCGTTACAGGCGACCAAACCAGCAATAAACAGAATAATGATTATTGTTTTCATGATGTTAATCGTTGTTTGCGCGGTAGTAACCTGGTTGATTTGGCATGTCCATTGAGCGCATCATTGACCACTCTGAGACAGCAGATTCGAATGATTCTTCATTTGCGTATTTTTCTAGATCTGGTTCTTCACGACTAACCCGTTCCTCGTGTGAGATCATTTTTTCATGGTAGCGAAACCACTCACTTTCAGTCGTTCCCTTCGGGAGCTTTGTGAAACCGTACTCTTTTAAGATTTCATGAAGTGTGATTGTTGTGTCCATATTGAGTGTTTGATTTGATTTCGTTAAAAAAAGAACCCAAAGCATCCGGTTGTGGTCCGCGTGGAGCTATACCGTTGATAGGCTTACATGAGTCCTTTTTTATGCAGTGATGTTTTTGGTGTACTCCTTCAAGAACTCATTATAAGCGGCCATCATCCCGTAATCTCTTTTCCGCTCAAGCATGATCTTGCGGCGATACAGCTTGATTTTGTTATGCACACTCAAGGGCACACCTGGTATTGTTATCGAAACCGTTGCCTTTTTTTGTTCCTTTTCGTTAACTTCGTCGCTCATAGGGTTACTTTGTGAAATATTGTAGATCAAAGTAATATGATTATAAACGAAAAGTCAAGAAAAAATATGCTTTTTTATGACATTTTTTGAGAAAGTTCACAAGCTACTGGAAACCAACGAGTTAGTAAATACGCTATCAGCTTTGGAAGCCAAGAGCGGCGTTTCCGCAGGCGCATTGACCAAACCATACAAGGCAGGAACAGACCCAGGCGCGAAGGTCATGAAGAAAATAAAGGAATTTTTCGGAAATGAATGGGATCAGGTCGGACACCGGATTCCTGAGGATGCTCTAGTGAAGGCACTACAAGAGATATCGACCAGCTTTAAAGCCGCGCTGAGCAGCAACGATAAGACATTGGAGGCGTTCCGTGAGGATAAAAAAAGTGAATTGCATCGGATCGACATTCAGCTTGCAAACAAAGACGCTTTAATAATGAGTTTGCAGGAGGAGAAAAAAGAACTGATGCAATTATTTAAAGGCTCTAAACCCTAAGCTTGGCCCTTTGTAAAAGGCTTAGAAGCAATTGCACTTGTATGTGCTTATTGCGAAACCTGATTTGTTCGAGTGGAGACAGTTCTGACTCGATTTGCTCATACTCGTTCTTGGAATCTTGAAGGCATTCTGAAATGAAAGATGAGACAAGTTCGGTATCTAAGCCGTTGTTAGTTAGGCTAACATGGAGCGTTGCAAGGCACTTTGTGCATGGTGGTAGTGTGGATGTATTCATAAATTGTAGTGTTTCAACGGGAAGCGGGTAGAGGCTCTAACGGCGCAATGACGAAAAACGTATTGACAACGAATGTCAAAAATTATATGAACAAAAAGTATCTGGTTTTCCTGATAATCGCAGTCGCCATGCTGATACTGATTGGCAGGGCGGTGAACAACAGTTATAAAGATCCAGCGGTAAAAGCTGAAGCGGCGCCAAAATCGGACGGATGCGTTACAGTGAAGGGCTACTTTGTATGTGTTAATGAAGAGTACTTTGTTAAGGTTTCGCGCCTCATCGCCGACAATGACACGGATGCAATTCAAAAACTGATTGACCAAAAGGCTGTCTTTATGCTGAATGGAGGCGATAAAGTTTTCATTGCCGAGACGCACCTTTTGTCGGGAGCGGTCGAGATTCGGCTACCAGGATCGACGGATCAATTTTGGACAAATATCGAGGCGGTAAAATGTCAATAAAAAATCCCCCGGCAAATCACCTCCGGGGGAAAAATCAAATAAGCAATCAAAAGACGGGAGTAAACATACACAAAAATCTGGACCACTGCCTGGACCAAACCCAATAAAAAAGGCTTAAACCTTTCGGAATAAGCCATTCGGTGCGGACCGGACGGGACCGTAAGAAACCTCACAAAACAATGTTTTTAAGCGGTATGTTGACTTTCACCATGAATTAAATGTAATTAGATAGTAATAAACATGGACCTATTTGTAGACCACTTATGAAGCTGCGATACTACCTAAAACGCAAAGGTACAGGGCCCCACCCGATTTACATGGCACTTTACGAAGGGGCAAACACTGAACTTATCTTCACCGGCCAGCGGCTACATAGTAAAGAGTGGAGCGCCAGCGACCGGGCACCTAAGAATCATAACAGCGACCCCTACAAGGCCATCGAAAAAATTAAGGCTGCCGTAAAGAAAGCAATTGGGCGCCTTGAATTTGAAGAACAGATTATAACGCCATTCTCCGTGAAGATCGCCTACATGGAGGATCTGGCCGTCAAAGAGCAGACACACGCGCAAGCGGATGCGAAAATGAAATCCGATATGGTCACCGTGATAAAACTTGCCGACCGCTGGACCTCTGAAGAACTATTCAGGTTCCGGCCATCCTCTCAGCGTGCCGTGAAGGAAAGCATCAACGCATTTACCGCTTATCTTAAATCGGTAGGCTTTGCCACCCTGGAACGGAAGTTTTTAACACAAACCATCATCAGTGCCTACGAGCGGTATCTACTTGAAAAAAAGAAACTGGCCGATAACACCCACGGCAAGCGCATGAAACATTTACGATGGTTTTTAAAATGGCTCGACTTCGACGTGAGCAAAATCAAACTCCGGTCCTCAAAGAAGCCAATCATATCCTTAACTACAATCGAATTGAAGCAACTCGAAACCGTTGATGTTTCCTTCAGCAAAGAATACCAGAAAGCCAAAGACATGTTTCTGCTCGGATGCTATACTGGTCTTCGAATCAGCGACCTTAAACGCCTCAACGCCACCAATACCAGAGACGGATTCATAAAAATCAAACTTCTAAAAAATAACCGCGACGTGAGCATTCCAATTATAAAAGCAGCAGCCGGGATACTATCACGGTATGACTACCGGTCGCCAAAGATCAGTGAGCAAGCCGTGAACGAATCAATAAAAGTTGTGTGTGAGAAAGCGAAGATTAACGATAAGGTCGTCATTGATTACACACGCGGCGGTCACCGCCTCAGTAAAACGAAACCAAAGCACAAGGTGATCACCTCCCACATTGCAGGGAAGACTTTCATCACGTTGGCTCCTAAACTTTGGGGTCTTTCCCCTGCTGAAATTGCGGCTGTCGTGGGCAAGGACGTGAAGACACTTATCAATAATTATTTTGGAGATCAGGGAGAGGAAGCGCGGCTAAAGATGATAACGCGGGATTCAGTATTGCAAGTTGTTAACTAAATGATTAGTTTTGTACCTATGGTTAACACCCGTAATCTATACGTAAGACAGACGCGGACCTGCAAGGGTCAAGAGGGCCAGGGCTTAAATTATTTAACCTTGGCTTTCGCCATTTTAACAGTGACGAAACAGTGGGGAAAGATAATCTAAAGCCATTCAAAAAAGGGCAATCAGGAAACCCAAAGGGCAGGCCAAAACTTCCAGATTTGACCGAGGTGATTTCCGAAGAACTCGGCCAGAAAGGGTACAATGAGATTATAGCCAAGCTGCATAAAATGGCTAAAGCTGGGCACACACGCGCCGCTGAAATCCTTCTCGACCGTGGATATGGCAAACCCAAACAGGAAATTGAACACGGCGTCAGCACTGACAAGCCTTTCATTTTTGTGGTCAAGCCGGATAAGGAATAAAAATAAATTGTGTCTCATCTCATCAATGGCTCCGCGCCAGGCGCATATAAACCAGAGGACTCGTATCACAAATACCCTGAGGATTGCCCTAAGATAGAACTCAGCGACGAGCAAAGCTCCGCGTTCCATCGAATGACAAACCCGAAGTACCGCGAATACACTCGGGTTCTTTATGGCGGTCAAGCTGGCGGGGGTAAAAGCACGCTCATATCAGCTACGGCGAATTACTACGTCGAGACTTATCCAGAAACTCGGTATTATGTTGCGCGTGAGGTTCTCAAAGATCTCAAGGAATCGGTCTTACTTACTATGTTCGATTACTTCAAACTATCGGCCATCAAGTACAAGTATAAAGAGCAACACAGCTTGCTATATTTCCCGCGAACGGATTGCACCATTTACTTGCTGGAAGTAAAACTAAATCCGTCGGACCCCGATTTCAACGACCTTGGTTCAAGAGAGTACACCGCAGGATTTATCGAAGAGGGCGTAAAGGTCAACCGCCGTGCCTCAGACATTCTCATCACCCGCACGCGCTATAAGCACGATGTTTACCCGGATCTTTCCCCTAAGCAGCTAGTCACTTGTAATCCAGGCCTTGGCTGGATACGGGATGACATTGTAAAGCCAACCCTCGAATTTGGTCAAGCAAAACGGAAGAACGACATTTTTATTCCCGCCACCCTTGAAAGCAACCCGAATAAAAAATTTCGTGAAGCCTATAAGAAAACTCTACAAGAGAATACAACCGCCTACGACCGTGAACGACTACTAAAAGGCAACTGGGATGCGCAGGAAAAAACAGGCGCGGAATACCTCAAAGAGTTTGACAGAGATAAGCACGTAATCAGAAATTTACTTTATAACCCTGAGCTACCGTTGCACTTATCTTTTGATGAAAACGTTAACCCTCACATTACGTGCGGTGTGTGGCAAATAGTAACGGGTAAGGATGGAGTAAGGGAGTGTCGACAGATCGCAGAGATAACCCCCAGGCCACCCGTTAACACGCGTGCCAATGCGTGCAGGATGGTGGAAAAAATGTTTCCCGCTCATAAGACCGGCATGTTCATTTACGGCGATGCCACAAGCCAGAAGGGTGAAACCGGCAAGGAATACGGCGAAAACTTCTTTACTGATATCCGTGCGGGGTTACGCAAGTACAACCCAGCTATGCGTGTGCCCTCAAAGAATCCGCCGGTAGTGGCCAAGGGTGGATTTATGGATATGATCCTGGAAAAGGAATATCGAAAGATCAGGATTCGGGTTGATGATAATTGCGAGGTGTCGGTGAACGATTACGCCTATGCCCTTGAAGACGCCGAGGGCGGGATAAGTAAAAAGAAAGTCACCAACCCCGACACGAAGGTGCAGTATGAAGAACATGGCCACGCTATCGATCAAATGACCTACTTTATATGCCAGGCGTTCGCGGGAGATTTTGCCTTTTATCAAAACGGAAGCCAGAACCCGACCTATGAAACTGGCAGGGATATCGGCAAGTTTGCAGCAAAGGAATTTTGAATAGTGTCTACTATTTTCCAAATTTGGGAAAAGGTTCCTAAATGGCTTACCTCAAACTATCGGATTACAGTCTTAGAATATCCATTGCTCACCTTGACGAAATATTAATTCAGGCGGCGGCTACTTCAGGACTAACGGTCGACCAGGTAAGAGAGAATGCCGAGAATTTAGCCTACGCCGAAATAAAAGCATGGCTTTCCGCCAAGTACAAGATCACCGAAGAGCTGGCCATTGATTCCGCGTCGACCTCACGCAATGCCCTTGTGATGAAGTGGGCGATTGACATTTCCCTTTATACTATTCATTTCACCGTCAACCCGCGCGACGTTCCAGAGATAAGGGAGAAAGCCTACAAGATGGCCAAGGAAGAGCTTGAAGCCTCGCGCGATGCTACGTTATTACCTGGTCTTGCGCAAAAGGATACGTTCTACACCCGCCATTTATTGGGAAGTCAGGATAAGTTTACCTCGAAAGAATTTGATTTAACTGAGTTTGAATGAACTACCGGAAATTAGTTACGGAAATTGTTTGCTATGCACGTGGTGCCAAGCTCGTTGAATATTCCGAGAATATGGCCGTCAATGAAAAGGGTGAATTGATTCATGAGGTCCATGTTACCTATGTGGACCGAGACTCGGTTGAAAAAACTGAATTACTTTTAACAGTTGACGAATGAGCGACGCACAACTACCATTATTCAAAGATGCTTTGAAATACCAAGTCGAAGTTACCCCACGCGCCTCCTATGAAATGGTGAAGGCTACCACCAAAAGCCCTATAAAATATATCCTCGATCAGCAGAAGTTTAGAACACGCGAAGATCTCCGCACGCTCAGGCTTGCTATTGAGAACGCGGAGAACATAATAAACTATAACCGTGAGGATCTTCACCGGATTTACCGTGAGTGTATGCGCGATCCCAACCTATCAGGGCAATGGGAATCCCGCAAGATGAAGACCAAAGAGAAAGAATTTAAAGTTTTGAAGCCTGGAGGAATAGACGAAGACCTTGACAAAACAAAAATATTGCAGGCTACATGGTTCATGGATTGGATTGATGCGTGCCTAGATTCAAAGATGTGGGGTTTCACAATGATGGAGACCGGGCCGTTATTACCGGAAGGTATATTCCTCAATTATCAGGTGGGAATAAAATATTATGATCCTATCAACATCATTGACCGCGACAATGTAAAGCCTGAACTCGGGATCATTACCAACACCCCAGGGCAGAATACGGGAATAAGTTTTTCAGATCCCAGGTTCACCGATCAACTTATGTTTGTGGGCAAGACGCACGATTTCGGAATAATGTTTTCCCTGGTAAAATACATTCTATTCAAAGACAACTGCCTTGCCAATTGGAGCGAATGGGCTGAAGTGTTTGGGATGGATAAACGCATAGGCTACACTGATACCGATGGCGAAGACCGCACTAACTTTATTACCGCCATCAAGAACTTAGGGACCAATGCCTATGGCGTATTCACTAAGAATGATAAGGTCGAATTCATGGGCACCACGCGCACCGATGCCTATAAAGTTTATTTAGAACTCAACAACTATATCGACGAACAGGTCGCTAAACGCATCTGGGGGCAAGACGTGGTAACAAACAATACCGGTAGGGTTGTAGGCGAAACCGGCGAGAACGTGGCCAATATGTACGGCGACAACGATGCTAAGTTTATAAAACATCTTGTGAACACACGGCTATTCCCTTTCATGGAGAACCTTGGCTTTAACTGGGAGGGTTGCGAATTTGATTGGGACACGACCGAGAAAGTGCCACTAAAAGACAAAGCCGACATCGATTCAAAGATCGCGGCAATGGGTTTTGAAATTGATCCTAAATATATCACCGACACCTACGGGGTGCCTGTTAAAAAGAAAGAACTTGAACCCGCCACTACTCCACTCCAAACAGCTAAAGAGCTAAAAAACCTTTATGCTGGCATGGATTAAGAAACACATTGAAAAGTTTGCCGTCCTAAATGTCGATAAGGTAGACCCGTTTCCCAATCTGTTCAATGATGGCGAGATCGAGTATTATATGATCGCGGTGTATAACCGGATCATTACCAAGAACAATTTAAACCTGGGCTATCATTACAAGGTAGCGGGACTGTTAGAGCAAGCGCTTTACCAGGGCTTCGGCTATGACCTGATGCAGGTGCCCTTTACCTCAAGTGAGTACGAAGTATTGCAGGGTCTACGCCGCCATATCTATGTGTTCTCAGCGGCAAAACAATATTCCCAGGTCAGGGAAATGAGTCAGTTTATTAATATCGCTGGGCAGCAATCCACCTTCGGAGAATTCAGGAAATTAGCCGATAAGGTTTTCACGACCTATAATAAAAACTACCTCAAAACAGAATATAACACCGCTGTCGGTCAGTCGGAAATGGCTAAACAGTGGACGCTGTTTGAGGATCAAAAAGAATCCCTGCCTATGCTTCGGTATCATACACAAGGCGATGCGCGAGTACGGGATGAGCATGCAATTCTTAACGGTATCACCAAACCCGTGGGAGATCCTTTTTGGAATAACTGCATGCCTAAAATGGGATGGAATTGCCGATGTTTTGTTACCCAACATGGAAAGTATACCAAAGAAACCGCCGAGGTGCCAGAGATACCGTGGGGTGAAAAAGACTACCCGAAAGTATTCAAGATGAACCCCGGAAAGGACAAACTCATTTTCAATCCCAAATTCCACCCCTACTTCCAAGTGGCAAAAGGCGATGCAGAGTTTAAGGCCAACAATTACAACCTACCACGGCTATGAGCAAATTCAACTTCCACAAGATTGCCGGAAGGATGAAAGCGGATATGAAAATCACCCTTGATAAGATGGCCAACAACGCGGTGAACCATTTCAAGATCGACAACTTCGAAGCCCAGGCATTCATCGATGATACCCCCCAACGCTGGGCACCACGAAAAAGCAACAAAGACAACGCAGGTAGAAGGCTTTTAGTGAAGACCGGAAGAGGTCGCCAAAGCATTAAAGTTTTGTCCCGTTATGGGAATACGCGCAAAGTTGGTACATTAGTACCGTATATGGCATTGCACAATACGGGGACCAGAACACTGCCTAAGCGGCAAATGATCGGCAAATCCAGACGGTTAGAGCGCAGAAATCATAGGTTTGTGTTGCAGTTCCTGAAGAAATACAGCTAATGAAGGCCTTTTTCAACTACATCAAAACCCGTATTGAAACGCGCATACCCACGCTGAAAGTCCACCTTTTCAATGATCAGTTTACTAAAGCGGACATCGACCGCACCGAACAAGCCATTATTTATCCGGTCTGTTACGTGGAATTCATTATCAATGAGGTCAACAACTATTGCCTTGGAATTAAGGACTATTTTCTCACGGTCCGGTTTAGGTTTGGGATTGTGTCGCATAAAGTAGAGCGCCTCGAAACGTTCGACTTTTGCGATACCTTTTACCAGGCTGTTCACCTCATGCGCCCTAGCGACGTCAGCGGGTTAATCTTTACCTCTTTTCAGGAAGTTACCCCAGAGTTTGACGAGGATCATAAAAACGTGGACAGGCCCTACATTGATTACCGGACGCGTTATCGGTCGACGGTCGCTTATAATGTGGGCACGGCCATCACTCCGGTAGACTTGGAGATAGATTTTTTTTTGAGTGAACCACTTCCCGCCGTGGGGGTATTTGATAATACGTTTGCTAAACCTCCTTTTGAATAAATGGCACGCACACTGGAAGTAATAAAAGCGGAAATGAAAGCCAAGATCAGGACATATCCTGAGTTGGATGCCTATCTATTTCCTGAAGATGGCGGCTCTCAAGTCTCCGTTTTCAATCTCATTATATTTACAGTAGCAGCCGCGTTGTACACACTGGAGGTGATGATTGATATTTTACAGGCTACCATTCAAGGTATTGCCGACAGTGCCCCGGCTGGAAATGCAAAATGGGTACAGCGGCAAATCCTAAACTTTCAGTACGGTGATGTGATCATACTCACTGACTTTGTCCCAGGCTACGACCCGGTGGACGAGTCAGCGCGGATAATAACCAGATGTTCCGTGAAGGAATTAGGGTCTGGCATAGTGGCTATTAAAGTGGCTAAAGGTGTCATACCGTCATTAGGGCCATTGTCAGGTCCAGAGCTTTCGGCGCTTACCGATTACTACTACGGCACAGCAACAACGGAAGGGATAGGGTTCGCGGGGGTACGCGCTGCCTTTGTTAACCTTGAGCCCGACAGAATGAGAGTAGCGGCGACAGTATATTTCCTAGGTCAATATATTGAAACCGACGTCAAAGCGGATGTCATAGCGGCCATAGATGAATTCTTTGCAACCTTTCAGGATGTAGCCTTTGACGGTACGGTATTCATGATAAAACTCGTGGATGCGATCCAGGCCGTCCCCGGTGTTAGTCGTGTGGTGCTCACTGATATAAAGGCGCGGATGGAGTCTGTGGCGCTTGGCTCCGCGACATCAATCGACGTGCAGGGATATTACACGACCGTGGCTGGCTACTTGATCTCCGAGGACACAGCAAGCAACACCTTGACCGACACGTTAACCATGCAGGAGGAAAGCGTATGAGTTTGTTTGATGCCAATTGGGACACACAGGTATTAAAGCTACTTCCTCCGGTAGTTAGGGCGGCTGATTTCTCGGAGGTGAACGACGACTTTAAGGTGGGTGACCCAGAGAATCAATATATCCACTATCTGATTGAATCCTCGCCGGGAGCATGGAAAGAGTTCCCGCCCATAGGGGTAGGGATATGGCGGTTTTTACAAGGGACACAAAGCCCTCAAGAAATTCAACGGGCGATAAGGGTGCAGTTACAAAACGATGTTTTCCCCAGGCCAATGGTAGACGCGCGGAGGTTTCCGACGATAATAGTTAACAGTGTGGTGGTAGAGTTATGAAAGATATTTTACTCATAAAGAACGGAGTAAGCGCTACACTTCACAAGTTTATCGTTTCTCTCCTGGAACCGTTGCAAACACAGACCAACGCGATGAAGGCGTTTGAAGCCCAGGAGGTGAAACGCTCGACATGGAATGGACAAAAGATCGTATTACAAGCGGCGCTAAATGATTTGTTCGGAATCACCTCAGCACCGTTCATTATTATTGAAACAAATCAGGACGTCGGACAGAACACTTTTTTTTATGAACAAAGTGAACTTGTGCCGGTTTACTTTTCTGAAGCGGTGGAGAATGATCCGATCTATTTCTTTGAGAGTAGCGAACCGCCAACGATAGATTTTGATTTCAAGGTGTTGATCCCTGTAGGCATTTGGACATTGGAGTTAGAAAGACAAGTAAGAGCACAAACCTATTTATATAAATTAGCTGGCCCTAAATTCATAATTGAACAATATTGATATGAAAAAGATAGTATCAGCCACCGACCTGGGAGGTGCACCATTATTCAAAAATGACTTGCGTGAAGTGTTCAACTCCGAATTGTGGGATGTTATGCAGGCTATGCTTGCCCATCATGATGGTGATACCCAAGGAATAATTGTGTCGGGATGTGTACTCAGCGCTAACGCGAGTAACTTCGACATGACTGCCGGTATAGTTTACCTTGATGGTGAATTCATGCGCATAGCAGCGGCCACCAATCAAACCTTTACGAAATTTATCGCACCCGCCACCCCTACAAGTGATTCGAGAACATTTGCCGATGGGACCACTCACGCGCTCGTTGAAACCAAAACCGCCGAGTTGGTTGGAAGTTCCCCGGGCGGTCAATATGTCACGATTGCAAACTTGGTGGCCCCCGATGCGAGGCGCTTGAATCCTATCGTCTATAAAGTGGGCTTTGCCGATGTGGACACCTCGATTATGGTCCATGAAAAGTATACCGCGACCACAGACGTCGATACAATGCTCACGCCGGGAATCCAATTCATCACAAGTGCCGCAGCCAATGCACCAACAGCAACGGGCGGCCATAAGTGGCTCGTAATTACCTCAGAAGACGAAAACAATGGTGGCTTTGTGCAGATAGCAATTCAAACCGCTGGCGCTGCTGGCGACATTTATGTTAGGGTTTACGCGGCACCTTCAGGACCGTGGGGAGCATGGGCGAATGTAAACACCTAAAATATTTTTTCATTCCCAATTTGCTTTTATCAATCCTATTCTGGTATATTAGTCCCATAATTGGACATAATACCAAGAATGGCCAAGTTTCCAGCGTTTCAACGGGAGTTTCACTACACCAACGAGATTGGAAACAATGATGTTTACATGCTTCTTGGTTTGCCCATCGGCCAACCCTCTTCAAAACAACCCCGCACAATCATAGGCGCCATCTTCGCCGAGGAAATGTATTTCTGGAAATCCCAGGGTAAAAACATTTGTGTGAAGATCAATTGCCCCGGTGGTAATATTTTGGATGGGTTCTCCATCATCGACGCTATCCGGCAGACCGGCGCGAAGACCCAAAACATTGGCATCGCCGCCTCGATGGGGTTAAACATTCTGCTCTCAGGATCACATCGCTCCGGCTATGAGTATAGCAAGGGAATGATTCACGGTCCTACTGGCGCAGATAAAACAATGGTCGAGCTGATGCGCGATTCATTGGCAACCCTTCTTTACAAACTTTCGAATTTCACTAAGCCTCAGGTCGAGGACATGCTTAAAGAGGATGCTCCTGATACGTGGCTTACGGCGAAAGAAATGAAAATCAAAGGACTGATCGATGAGGTCATTCCTACAGATATGGAACTTCAGGGCGAGGAAAAAGATCCGTATGCCCTTTACGCAGTTTATAATTCACTAATCGAAAAAACAATGGCAAAAGAAAATGAAGGTGATGCCCTGAAGATCATTGCAGACGTTCAGGCAAAACTTGAAGAAAACACCAAGGCTCTAACGGCTAAGGATGCAAAAATCACTGAACTCGAAGGAAAGATCAAAGCAAAAGAAGACGCCGAGAAACTTGCAAAAGAGTCGGCAGCTAAACTTTTGGTTGAGAATGCAATTAAGGAAAAGAAACTTTCCGACAAGGCAGAACTCAAAGAGGCCTTTGTAAAGATGGCAATGGAAACCCCGGAAGCATTCAAAGTAATGCTAGACAGTAAAGTAGCGCCGCGCGCTTCAGTTGTTGCTCACATGAAAGTTGACACCGCTGAAGTTGTCGAGGAAGAAAGCTATGAGTGGTTAGCCAACAACGACACAAAGAAACTGGAGGACATCATGGATAATGAGCCTGAACGGTTCAATAAGATGTACGCCAAGTGGACTGAAAAGGTACAAAACAAAAAAATTGCATAAGACATGGCAGCAGAATTAGTAACCCGGTTATTTACCAACGAGATTGTCCCAAATCTATTCCCATCAACTGGGTTTATGACACGGGCAAAGCGCGATGATGACAAGGTAAATAATAATACCGTTGAACTTCAAAACGCCGGCTCTGTTCCAGGTGTCGAGGTCAACCGCGTGTCATTGCCAGGCGCCATAACTCAGCGCACAGACGTTCCCCACAATTACGAAATGGAGGAACTCACCTCAGATCCTACGTTGCTACGTAATCTTGAAACCCTCATTGAAATGGGTGGCATGAATAAACGTGCCGACATTTTGAAGGATCATATCCTGGCGATCCGTGAGAAGATGGCCAAGCGTGCCCTTGTAAAATGGGCAACAGGTGTAACGGCCTTAATTCCCTCAACAGGATCAAGCCGCGCCGTGGAGTCTAAAGGGGGCGTACAAACCGGCAACCGGAAGGCTATCACAGTTGCCGACTTGGCGAGTGTTCAACAGGTATTCCACAAAACCGATGTGTTGCCAGAAAATGAGGATTTAATGGGTGTGGCGGTTATACCCTACTCCATGAAAACCGATTTGATCAAAATTGCTCAATTCACGGACGCCGAAAAGGCTGGTTCTTCAGGTCGCACAAGTCTTCCGGGCGGTGTGCTTGCCAGAGCATTCGGGTTTGATTGGTATATACGTTCAGAGGCGTTGATTTACAGCACTTCCGATGTGTTGAAAGCAGAAGGCGCCGCGGAAGCGGCAACGGACCAGAACGCGGCTGTTTTCTATTCACCAAACTATGTAAGACTCGCACAAGGCGCAACCCGCGTGGATGTATCAGAATACAGACCAGAACTTTGGGGCCATGTGATGTCAGGCTTAGCAATGTTCGGCGCAGTGGCAGCACGCAATGATAAAAAAGGCATTGTAGTTCTATTTGAAGATAACGCATAGCACATGACAACAACAGCAACAGTGAAATGGCCGAACGGGCCAGCGGATCATCAAGCACCCGCGCACGCAACAACTCAGGAGGTTACGATTACCAATAGCCTCACAATTTTTGAGCCTGCCATTGCCACGGCAAACGTGACAATGAATGTCACCGTTGACAGCGAGGTAAAGAAAGGTGCTTTGCTTTTGGTAAAGTTCAAGACAACAGGCACAGAGACATTGACTTTTGGAACTGGTATTGAAGGGGTTCTTATCACTGGCTCTGCCGGTAAGACAAGAACAAAACTTTTCATGTATACAGGGACAAATTTCGATGCTGTCGGCTTTGTTGAATTGATTGATTAAACAGATTGTATAAATGACAACAGCAACAACAATCAAGTGGCCTTTTGGCGTGGCTGATTATCAGCTAGTGAACGCTGGAACCGGGACACTAACACCTGTAATAACGAACAGCAAAACGATTTTGAAGTACACTGCCCCAGCGGGTGCGGTAACGCTTAATCTGTCAATTGATTCTGAAGTAAAAGCCGGCTCCGAACTGATAATCTATGTTGATCAGACTACAACAGGAAGGGACTTTACGTTAGGAACTGGCTTTGATGCCGAGGTGCCGGATCTTACCGGCGTGGCTTCTGATTCAGATGTGATCATATTGGTCTATGATGGCACGGCGTTTCTGGCGGTTTCGACATGGCAAAAGGTTGTTGATGCACCATAAAAAATGGCAAAGAAAAAACAACAGGAAGACGAAAGCCAGGCTGAAGAGTTTTCCCAAAAAGATTTTCTTCAAGGTGAGCCCGTTGAGATCGGTGTAACAATCGAAGACGAAAGCCAGGCTGTTGCATTCGTACACCAACATTACACACCGCCCGACAACGTGAAGGCGGTCCACGTCACCGAAGACAAGCAAGTTTTTTACAAATACAACGCGGCCAGAGTGTACGCGGCGGAAAAGAAAGTTAAAATCTTCACCATCAAATGGGTTTAAGCGCGTTAACAATCAACGTAGGGCAGTCCGGGCTTGGGCGAAGGGCGCCCAACCAGGACAAAATATCTGGTATCATCTTTTATGATAGCACCCCTCCCGCTGGTTTCTCTTCCGTTAATAAGCAAAAGGTATATTCATTGGCTGAAGCCGAGGCCTTGGGGGTCACGGTTGCGGCCAATCCAATCGATCATTATCACGTATCTGAATATTTCCGGATTCAGCCCGAGGGCGAATTATGGATAGGGTATTTTCCGGTCCCTGCCCCTTACGCATGGGCTGAAATATCGCCCTTTATTCTTTTCGCTGGCGGCGAGATACGACAACTAGCCATCTATGCCGGAGCGGAAACATTTGCCACCTCTCAGGTTACAGCTATTCAGGCAATCATTGACGGACTCGACGCAGCCTACCGGCAGTTTTCGGTATTGTTTGCCGCCAACATGGAGGCTATAACCGCAGTATCCGGGTGGTCTTCTGTGGGTGATTTACGGGCGTTAGCCGCAGAGAAAGTAACAGTGGTAGCCGGTCAGGATGGCGGCGGTGTAGGGGCAGCGTTGTATGTGGCCCAATCGCAATCTATCACAACCATTGGGGCAGCGCTAGGTGCGCTTTCCAAAGCCAAGGTAATGGAGTCCATCGGTAACCCCGCGAACTTCAACGTAAGTGACGGCACAGAACTTGAAATCCCCGCACTAGCAAACGGTGACTTGGTTAGCGCATTAACAAGCACGGCCCTAGGAGGAATAAAGGACGATGGATATTTGATTCTTCGTAAGTACACACCCGACCTATCAGGATCTTATTTCGAGCGGTGCCCTACAGCGGTGCCAGCGACAAATGACTTTGCATGGATTGAAGTGGTGCGCATGGTGGACAAAGCCATTCGTGGGATCAGAACAAAACTTATCCCTCAACTGAATAGTACCCTCTACCTGGACGCAAACGGAAAGTTAAGCGCCGACACGGTAGGGTATTTTCAAGACTTAGGGCAGGATGTACTTGACGACATGAAGGCCGACGGTGAGATTTCAGACGGTGTTTGTTTGGTTGACCCGACTCAAAATGTATTGAGTACCTCCACGCTAACGGTATCTGTTCAGATTATTCCGGTAGGTATCGCAGAGACAATAGTAGTAAACATTGGTTTAACGACTTCGATATGATTGCTTCAACACCTCCCCTAATTAATGGGGTTTCCTATACGCACGCTGAGGTTGTTGTTAACATCCTGGGTGCGCCTGTCATTGGGGTGACGGCAATCAAATATTCAGACCCCCAGCAGATCACCCTGAACCACGCCACCGGACATAAACCCACATCGAGAGGGTTCGGTCCAGTAACCCCGGAGGGGAGTATCACCTTGACGATGGAGGAAGTTGAACGGCTTTCACAAGCAGCACCTTTAGGGCGTATTCAGAATATTCCCGACTTCCCAATAGGTGTAAATTTTGCAACTGAGGACGGGAAATTTACTCGGCACCGACTCATTAAGGTCCGCTTCATGGGAAGGAAAACAGACTCCCAGGTAGGGAACTCACAAATAGAGGAAGAGCTTGAATTAAGCATAGCGGACATAGCATACAAATAACATGGAAGCAGCAGCCTGGAAACTGAAGATTCCCGTTTCACGGAACGGGGAATTTCTCAATTATGAACTTCGTGAACTCGGAATAGATGAGTTCATGGCCGTTCAAACACTGATTGAAAAAAAGAAATGGATTGAAGCGTTTATACTGTTCCTGAACTCTACCAAGGTGGGGGGTGATGAGGTGAGCAAGTTGAAAGAAGAGTTTGATAAAAATAATATTATCCCGTTCGTCTTTTGTATGAAGACAATCACGGAGATACTGGAACCGGTTCAAGGAGAGTTAAAAAAAAATTAGCGGAGTATGAGATCCCGGTCCAATGGGATAAAGGCCACATCGTACTGGAGGATATCTCAACGTCGAACGGGTTAGCGCAAGTTAAAGCACTAATCCGTTTTTATTTTCACCAAGATGGTGACGCGGTTGAACAGATCGCAAAGGACTGGGGTCAGTTGAGGTACGCACTTCAGTTCGATGGCAAATTGAAGATCGAAGAAGTAAAGAAAGGATAAAATGCCTGAAGCCAGTTATATCGTCCGACTCGTTGATAAGTTCAGTTCACCCCTAGCAGGCATTGAGGGGAAGATGAATCATTTTGAGTCTAGCCTGAATAGTTTGGGCAACACGATAGTAACTGTTTTTGCCGCCGATAAATTACTGGATTTTGCTACCGCGGCGTTCGATGTTACCCGCGAGTTTACCAACATGCGCGACGCCATCACCTTTGCCTCCGGAGAGAATGCTACCCGGAATTTACAGTTCCTTGACGATGAAATTAACCGCCTTGGGCTTGACGTGATGTCAACCTATAAAGGGTTCAAAACTTTTCAGGGTGCGCTTATGGGCACGAGCCTTGAAGGTGAGAAAGGATTGGAAATATTCAAAGCTGTCTCAGAGGCAGCCACGGTAATGAAGCTGTCCGCCGATCAAACCGAGGGTACATTTCTGGCCTTAGGGCAAATGATCTCCAAGGGTAACGTACAGGCCGAAGAATTACGCGGTCAGTTGGGTGAACGCCTGCCGGGTGCCTTCCAGATATTCGCGCGCGCCTTGGGGGTATCGACCAAAAAACTTAACAAGATGCTCCAAGATGGGGAGGTGATAGCGGAGGACACCTTGCCATTATTTGCCCAGGAATTACGAAAGACCTTTTCTCCGGGTGTCTTGTCATCACAACAAAGTTTTAATTCTAATTGGAACCGCTTCAAAAACTTCCTCACCGATATCAAGCTCACTATCGGCAATCAGATCATTCCGATAATGAATGAATGGATTCAACTAATACCACAGTTAGATTTTTCTCTGCTTCTAAATCCAATACAGGCGCTCGGCGATCAGCTCGGTGGATTATGGGATATTGTTAAGCCATTGTTCAATGTGTTTGGCAGCGACGCTCAAGACGTCTTTCATAATTTTGCCACAGGGGTAGCGGTGGCGGCTGGATCAGTTGGATTACTGGCACTTGGGGTACGGGAGTTAATTCAATTGATGATTAATTCGGTGCCTGTTATCGACGGCTTTGTTCAGGCGCTAGTGGGCGGACTAACACAAGATTACGGTAAGATGGCGTTAGGTATTGCTAAAGTAGAAAGCAGCGCCGCAAAGCTGACCGATGATTTTAAGAGCATGGCGGATGAGTGGATGAGTGGCCAGGAAAAGATATTTAACAACCTGTTTTATGGATCAGGTTTTAAGAGTGGCAAAGGCGGAGCTACCACGGCAGGCAATTTTGCCGGCTCAATGGGTGCATCCGGAGGCGCAAAGTCAACAGGCAAAGAGGCAGGCGTTGAAAAGATTCAATCCGGCACACGCAACGTGACCCTTAACATTAATAAACTCATTGAGAGTGTAAACTTTACGAAGTCCCCGGAAAGAAGTGAGGCGCAATTAACCGAGTTCTTAAAAAGAGCCCTTTTAACAGCGGTCAATGACGTAAACATCATAGCACAATAAAATGCCAAATGGTTTTTTCATACCGCCCCAGTTACCCGCGCTGAATAGCGATTTCTTTCCAAGGTACTTTTTTACTCCCGATCCAGAGGACGAACCTATTGCGACCTCTTACCTAGGCACACCGGTATATTCAAATCTTATATTTTCATCTGAAGGGGTAGATGTGGGCTCGGCCACAACGGTCAACCCCAACGCTGGGAAACAAGACCTGCGAATAGATACGGTGCTCATGATTGTACAGCAAACTAAAAATATAGTTAAAACATCGATACAAGGACGCAATGGAACAGTTAAGGAGTTTATTTCTGAGGGTGACTACATGGTTACGATTATGGGGGCTATCGTCTCTCCTGCCCCGCTTGTGTACCCTCGTGAGGATGTGGATTTACTGTTGAGGTATTTGAAGTTAAACACGCAGATACCGGTGATCTCGTTTTTTTTGGACCTGTTTGGAATCGACTCCATTGTCATTGAGGACTATGAGTTCCCCGAAAAAATGGGCTCACGCAATGAGCAGCCCTTCAAGATTCTTGCCTCATCTGATCGCCCGTTAGAATTTCAATTGAATCCAAACAAGGGGATATGATCCGGTTAACCTCAAATATTACGCTTGGGGATTATCAGTTTGACTTTGTCAACAATGTCGAAATAACCTCTACATGGGAACGCCTGACCGATACCGCCAGGATCGTTATGCCCCGTAAGTTGAGATTAAAAAAAGATGGCGTTTCCTCTGAAAATATCACCGTGGGGGTAGATGGACTTTGGAAGCGTGGCGACGCGGTTGAAATCAATTTAGGCTATGATAATATTAATGACCGCCGGTTCACGGGATTCATAACAGGTATTCAAACAAAATTACCGCCTGAGTTTTGGTGCGAAGATGCCATGTGGCAACTCAAACAGGTGAGTATTCCCAAGTACACAAAAACGGTAGGGTTGCGTCAATTGTTAACTGATATCTTACCCTCTACTTTCTCCTTTGTGGCCGACGATATCGACTTGAGTAAGTTTCGTATCACCCGCGCCAGTGTAGCCGAGGTGTTGGATTATATCCGCCGAACGTATGGGCTATCCGCTTATTTCCGCGATTCAGTTCTTTACGTCGGATTCGCCTATCAACTTGGCCGCACCACTGAATTGAACGAGGATAACTTACTGGAATTCGGGTTTTACAAAAATATTATCGACGACTCAAATCTTTCCTACCTCCGGGATGATGACGTAAGCATTCAGGTAACAGCGGTAAATGTTCACCCTAATAACACACGAACAGAGATAAAGGTAGGTGATCCGTTCGGGGATCAGCGTACAATGTATTTCTATAACGTCAGTGCGCAGACCTTACAGGATTTAGCGAATGAGGCGCTGGAAAAATTAAAGTATGAAGGCTTCCGTGGATCGTTCACTACGTTTTTGCAGCCTTATGTCAAGCACGGTGATGCGATACGGTTGGTTGATCCGTTGATTCCTGACCGCAATGGGATTTATCTGGTCCGCCAGGTAGTCACAACGTTCGGCATGGATGGCGGAAGGCAGGAAATAACCTTAGATCGTAAAATATAATGGAGATCGCGGAGGCCATACGGAAAATATCAGGGGAAAACAGAAACCTCAAATCAATAGTGTGTGAGGTTGTCACAGTTACGGGCGCAACTTGTTTATGTCGGCCTATCGATGGATCTGCGGATATCGAGGACGTGCGCCTACAGGCAGCGGCTACCAACGACGGAATGCTAATTACCCCGGCTGTCGACTCTGTCGTAATCGTGCAAATGATCAATGATGTGGAGGGGTATGTCTCGATGTTCTCTGAGATTCAAAACATTAAATTTTTTGATGGCGCTCAGGGTGCCTTTGTCCTTATTAATGCGCTCGTTACAAAACTGAATAACCTTGAAAACAAGGTTAATGACATTATCACGGCCTATAATACGCACGTCCACACCGGTGTAACAACTGGCGCGGGATCGTCAGCCATCACCCCAACTCAGGTTTCAGGCACCTTAACACCAACCGTAGCGCAAGACATCGACAACGAAAAAATAACACAATGACTTATCAACCCCTGAGCGATGAAAGCCTTTTTGATATAGCCGTAAAGCTATACAAAGACTTTGCGCTAGGGCTTAAAGACTTGCTCACCCTTAACCCTGAAGTGAATATCAACGGCTATGAGGATGTGGGTGTATTTGATCCGAGCTTTGACGCTACGTTTGGTGGGACTGTGGCGGTAGCGCTGGGGATGTTAGAATATACCCCTGGATTAACCCGCAAGCGCCCAATTATCGACGTGCCGTTTCTGGCCCCCACAAAGAACTACGAGGCTCATTATTTACAGTCCCATTTTGATTTAGCCGTCCAACTTTATGGTGACTTTTCCCAAATCGGGGAAATATTGGGGAATATTTCGGATATTAACGGAAACATTGCGCTAGGGACGGCTTTCACTTTGCCGGAACAGTCGGACCCTATCGCGAAGTACTTCGAGAAAAGAATTGTAGCCACCGACTTCCTGGCCACGAACCCCGAGGCCTTGACCGTCGACGCGACAGACATAACGATGGATTCAGATATCATAACCGCTGACCAGACCATACGATGAGGTTCTTATTTATACTTCTTCTATTCTCTTTCACGGCCAGCGCCCAACAGCAGGTAATCAACGTTGGCACCACACCAAACGACAATACCGGCGACCCGTTGCGCACGGCGATGCAGAAGATCAACGCCAATTTTACCGAGGCGTATGACAATCTATTGGTGTTAGGAACCGCCTCAGGAACAAACGCCTACACTGCCACGCCCGACCCGGCGCTAACCGCTTACAACAGCACAAAAAGACTTTTAGTAACCTTCACCAACGCCAATACCGCAACCACGGTGACCATCAACGTCAACAGCTTGGGGGCGGCGGCCATAAAAGACAATGCTGGAAACGACCCCAACATAGGAGACATCAAAGCTGGTGCCACCTACTTGCTCCATCATAACGGGACCAACTTCAGAATTATAGGAGCCAGCGGCACGGCTACCATAGACGGCGAGGTTCCTTCCGGTACGATTGACGACGTGAACGATGATTTTGTATTGGCAAACACGCCATTAACTGGAAGCGTGAAGGTATATCAAAACGGAATCCGGTTAAAGATCACCACCGACTACACCATAAGTGGCACGACTATAACATTTGTAACCGCGCCGACTACAGGCGACACTATTTTATGCGATTACCGACGCTAATTATATTATTATTTCCCCTTCTCGCACTGGGGCAAACGCAACCGCGTGCTAACCAGATACGGGTTACTCCTTCGGGGGATGTAATCGGCACAAACCTACAGTCAGCCTTCGATGAACTGGTAGCAGAAAAGGCCAGTAAAAATATGACTTGGATCACCAAGGCGGCCAACTATTCCCCTGTTGCAAGCGATACCTTATTT
>Ga0137451_1000111_pt1 | contig 24276 bp, 24 predicted proteins | sample EasRivERMGT500_2_FD_102336 | JGI IMG/M metagenome (GOLD analysis project Ga0137451, IMG submission 102336) | Soil microbial communities from meander-bound floodplain in the East River, Colorado, USA - East River MetaG ERMGT500_2 | ecosystem: Environmental > Terrestrial > Soil > Floodplain ... | reverse complement strand
TTGCCCTTGAGCGCGGGCAGTACCTCACCCACCGCGCTTGCCGCGCCAGTGGTGGTCGGAATCATCGACAGCGCCGCCGCGCGCGCGCGCCGGAGGTCTTTGTGCGGCAGATCGAGCAGCTGCTGGTCGTTCGTGTAGGAGTGGATGGTCGTCATCCAGCCCTTCTTCAGGCCGAACGTCTCGTTGAGGACCTTCGCGATCGGCGCGAGGAAGTTCTTGGTGCACGACGCGTTCGAGACGATCTGGTGCTTCGCCGCGTCGTACGTCTCATGGTTCACGCCCATGACGATGCTGACGTCCGGCTTCTTGGCGGGTGCGGTGATGATGACCTTCTTCGCACCGGCGGCGATGTGCTTGGCCGCGCTGTCGCGATCCGTGAACCGGCCGGTGGACTCGAAGACCACGTCCACGCCGAGGTCTTTCCACGGGAGCTGCGCCGGGTCCTTCACCGCGAGCACCTTGATCTCGTCCTTGTCGACGGTGATGACGTCGCCCGTGGCCTTGATGTCGGCCTTCAGATTCCCGAGGATCGAGTCGTACTTGAGCAGATGGGCAAGGGTTCCGGCATCGGTGAGGTCGTTGACGGCAACGATGTCAATTTCCGGGTGGGCCATCGCTGCGCGGTAGATGTTGCGTCCGATTCTGCCGAAGCCGTTGATCCCGACCTTAATCGCCATAGTGGGGCAAGCTCCTCTGTGCGCCTGAATGCGCGTCGAAAATCTCCTTATTGTACCAACGCGGTATCATCTATCGGTTTCGAAAATGCACTTTCTCTATACCTTGACCATCGTGGTCCTGGCGGTGCTCCTGTCACCGTGGTTCGCCTACCAGGCCGTTCGATATCGCAAGCACGTGCGAAGCCTCGCCCAGCGCATGGGGCGGTTGCCCGTAAGCTTCAATCTCGACGGCGATCAGTCCATTTGGATTCACGCGGTGTCCGTCGGCGAGGCCCTGTCGGCACGAGCGCTGATAGGAGAACTGCGCGAGCGGTATCCGGGGCTCAAGCTCTTCCTCTCCACGACGACGCTGACGGGGCAGCAGATTGCCCGCACGCGATTGCAGGAGCTGGACGCGGTGTTCTTCCTGCCGTTCGACCTGCCGATCTTCGTGAATCGCACGTTGCGGCTGGTCAAGCCGCGGCTCTTCATCATGATGGAGACCGAGATCTGGCCGAACCTGCTCCGCGCGTGCCGGCAGCAAGGCGTGAAGACGATTCTCGCGAACGGACGGATCTCGTCGCGTTCGTATCCGCGCTATCGGCTGGCGCGCGTGTTCTTCCGGCGCGTGCTTGCGGATGTCGACAAGTTCTGCATGCAGAGCGACGAGTCGGCGCGTCGCATCATCGACATCGGCGCGGATCCTTCGAAGGTCTCGGTGACGGGCAGTTTGAAATTCGACTCGCTCGAGACGCCCGCCGCCGCCGCCGGGCGCGGCGCCGGCCGCGTGCTGCGGTACTTCCGCATCCCGCCGTCGCGTCCCGTCTTCATCGCCGCGAGCACACTGAAGGGCGAGGAAGGTGCCGTGCTCTCGGCGTTCGCTGCGGTTCGGCGGCAGCAGCCGTCGGCGCTGCTCATCATCGCGCCGCGCAAGACCGAGCGCTTCAGCGATGCCGAGGCACTCGCGCGGGCCGAGGGACTCCGCGTCGTCCGGCGCACCGAGCTGGCGGTTGATGCCGAGCCGCGTGCGGACGTCGTGATTCTCGACACCATCGGCGAGCTCGCGTACCTCTTTCAGGTGGCGACCGTCGTGTTCGTCGGCGGGAGTCTCGTCGACGGCGGCGGCCACAACATTCTCGAGCCGGCCGTGCACGGCAAGCCGATCGTCGTCGGACCGCACATGGAGAACTTCGCGGAGATTGCGAGCACGTTCCTGCGCAGCCAGGCGGCGCTCCAGGTGAGCGGTCCGGCTGAGCTGGCGGAGACGGTCTCGCGGCTCGTCGGCGATCCGGTGGAGCGTGCGCGGCTGGGAGCCGCGGCGCGCGCGCTGGTCGAGGCGAACCGCGGCGCGAAGACCCGGACACTCAGCGTGATCGAAACCCTTCTGCCGCCGCCGGGCAGCCGCGGCGTCGTGCGTCCATTCAAGCGCGTGTGATGACCCTCTCCGTGGGCAACATTGCCATGGGCGGGCGCGGCAAGACGCCCGTGGCCATTCATCTCGCCAGGATGCTCGTCGAAGCCGGGGAGCGGCCGGCGGTGCTCAGCCGTGGCTACGGCCGGCGGATCGTCGAGGACGGCGCCATCATCGTCAGCGACGGCAAGAATCTCCGCGGTGATCTCGCCCGCAGCGGCGATGAGCCGATGCTCATCGCGCTGGCCGCACCCGGCACCGCCGTGGTCGTGTGTGACCAGCGCGCGATCGCCGCCGCGCTGGCGCGAACCGCGCTGGACACCACCGTCCACATTCTCGACGACGGCTTCCAGCATCGTGGTGCGGCGCGTGACGTGGACATCGTCATCATCTCGCCGCGGGATCTGACCGATCGCCGGGTGCCATTCGGCCGCCTTCGCGAATCGGTCCGCGCTCTGGCTCGGGCGCACGCGATCGTGATTGATGGCGAGATTCCGGATGGGTTCCGCGCGAAACTGCCGGCAGAGCTGCAGAACAAGCGATTGTTCGCGCTGAGCCGATCGCTCGGTGAGCCCTCGCCACTCGAGCCGAATCGGCCATGGCTCTCGCTGCGCGGTCCGGCGGTCGCGCTCGCGGGCATCGCGGAGCCGAAGCGCTTCGTGCGGTCGCTCGAGGCGGCCGGCTGGTCGGTGGCCGGGCTCGTCGAGTATCCGGATCATCATCACTATCGACAGGAAGATCTCGAGCGTGTGGCGAAGGCGGCTCACGCCGCCGGCGTGAACGCGGTGGTCACCACTGAAAAAGACGCGGTGCGATTGCTGCCGCTGCGGCCGCTGCCCGTGCCCGTCGCTTCTGTGCCTCTGGAAGTTTCGATCACGCCCATCGACGACGGGCCCGGCCTGCGTTCGTGGCTGTTCGACGCGATCGCCGAGGCGCGGGCGTGAGTCAGCCCCGCTTTCGGCATCGACTCGAGTACCGCCTGGTGATCGGCATGCGGGCGCTGCTGAAGGTGTTGCCCTATGGCGCCGCGGCCGCACTTGGGAGCATGATCGGTCAAGTCGCCTATGTGCTGGCGCCTGCACGCCGCCGTCTGGCGGTTGACCAACTGCAGGCCGCGTTCCCGACACGAACGGCGCCAGAGTGCCGTGCGATCGCCCGCGCAACCTTCCGTCATTTCGGCCGGCTGCTTGTGGCGGTGTTGAAGTTCAGCACGCTGACGAAGGACCAGATGCGCGCCCGTGTCGAGTTCGAAGGCGAGGATCGGTTGCGCCTGGCGCTGGCGGCAGGGAAGGGCGCGATCGTCGTGACCGGCCACTTCGGCTACTGGGAGATCCAGGGTGTCGCGCAGCCGCTCGTGCTGCCGGCGATGTCCGTGATGGCGAGGCAGCTCGACAATCCCCAGCTGCATGAACTGGTCGAAGGCATCCGCTGTGCGACGGGCAATCGCGTCATCTATCGGCATGGCGCGTTGCGGCGCGCGCTGCGGGCGTTGAATGCGAACGAGATCGTCGGGATCCTGATCGATCAGCACATCCTCGGCACGGACGCGGTGCAGGTGATGTTCTTCAATCGTCCCGTCGCAACCACCGCCGCCGTGGCCGCGCTGGCACTGCGAACCGGCGCGCCCATCGTGCCGATCTTTTGTCTGCCAGTCGACGCCGGCCGGTTCCGGCTGGTCTACGAACATCCCGTCGAGTTTCCTGCCGGCGGCTCGGCCGATCCTATTCTCGAGTTGACGCAACGGTGTACCGACGTGCTCGAGATGTACGTGCGGCGGCATCCGCAGCTCTGGCTGTGGATGCATCGTCGCTGGCGTGAGGCCACGGACTGATGGCGACGTCCCGCGTCGTTCATCGCATCGTGATGCGTTCGCCGAACTGGCTTGGCGACGCGGTGCTGGCGTTGCCCGCGATGGCCGCGGTGCGCCGGCACTTTGCCGACGCGCACCTGACCGTGGCCGCGACGCCGTCGGTCGCGGCACTCTTCCGCGAAGAGACCGACGTCAGACCCGATCGCGTGCTCGAGCTGCCGGATCTGCATCGCGCGGCGGTCGCGGCGCTCGAGGGCGGCGCCTTCGACGCCGGCCTGCTGTTTCCGAATTCATTCCGCTCGGCGTGGCAAATGGCGCGCGCGGGCGTGGGCGAGCGGTGGGGGTTTGCGACGTCGTCGCGCCGGATGTTGCTGACGCGCTCGGTGCCGCGCGTCAGTGCTCGCGCACTCCACCAGGCGGATTACTACCGCACGCTCGTTCGCGGTCTGCAGATTACCTGCGACGATGGTCCGCCGGTGTTGCACGCATCCGCCGCGAGCGCTGAGCGCGCGACCGCGCTGCTGCGTCAGATGGGCGTTGAGGCCGGCACACGCATGCTCGGTGTCGCGCCCGGCGCGGCGTACGGGCAGGCGAAGCAGTGGCCGCCCGATCGCGTCGCCGCGGTCGTCGCACGGGTCGTGCGCGACGGCGGGCTGACGTGCGTGCTCGTGGGCGCGTCGCACGACCGTCCCGCAGCGCGTGCGATAGAATCGTGGCTTCGCACACACGCACCGGACGCATCCGGACGCGTGATCGATCTGGCCGGCCGGACCAGCCTGGGCGCGCTCGTGGGCGTCACGTCGCAATGCGACGCGTTTCTCTCGAACGACTCAGGTGCGATGCATCTGGCCGCGGCACTTGGTCGGCCCGTCGTGGCGATGTTCGGGCCCACCGACGAACGCGCCACGGGCCCGATTGGCTTGCATGACGTGCTGACCGCATCCGTGTTCTGCCGGCCGTGTCACTTGCGCGATTGCCCCATCGACCACCGATGTATGAAGCGGATCACCGTTGACCAGGTCTTTGCTGCTGTCGCGCGACGTCTCGGTCTCGACGACGTCGCCGCCCCGACTGAGGTCGGCAACTCCTTATGAAGATGCGGGCGGTGTTTCTGGATCGCGACGGCACGATGGTGCACGACACCGGCTACCTCAGCCGGCTCGAGGAGTTGCGCTGGTACCCATTCACGGTCGATGCGATCCGTTTGCTGAATCGCGCCGGCTTCCTCGTGTTCGTTACGACGAACCAGGGCGGCGTCGGCCTCGGCTTCTACCCGGAGTCCTTCGTGCACCAGGTGCACGAGATCATGCATGAGACGCTCACGACCGCAGGCGCCGAGGTCCATGGCTGGTTCTACTGTCCGCATCATCCGCGCGCCACGATCGAGTCGCTGCGCGTCGAGTGCGCTTGCCGCAAGCCGCTGACGGGCATGATTCGGCAGGCGCAGGCGAAGTTCGACATCGATCTTCCGAGATCGTTCGTCGTCGGCGACAAGATGACCGATCTCGGGCTGGCCCAGGCCGCGGGCGCACAAGGCATCATGGTCAGGACCGGTCATGGCGAGGCTGAGATCGCGCGACTTGGCGGCGCCGTGCCTGGCGCGGCACTCATTGCGGACGATCTGATGGCCGCCACGGCATGGATGCTCGATCGCGTCGCCGTCGATGAAGTTGCTGGTGGCCGCGGGACTGGTGGAGGCCGGACTGGTGGAGGCCGGGTCTTTAGACCCGGCGTGACAGAGTGAGCGCCTCCGTCACGCCCGCCAGACTGCGGGCGCTCCTCAAACGCATCCGTCGTGTCCGTCTGGTGGTCGTCGGCGATCTCATCGCGGACGAGTTCATCTACGGACGAATTGAGCGGGTCTCGCGTGAAGCGCCCGTTCTGATTCTCAAGTACAACGCCACCGAGATCGTTCCGGGCGGCGCCGGCAATGCGGCGAACAACGCCGCCGCTCTGGGCGCACGTGTCCAGGTGCTGGGCGTGGTCGGTCGCGATGATGCGGGCCGGCGGCTCCGCGCGTCGCTCGGCAGTCGCGCGGACGTTCGTGGCATCGTGGCGGCAGACGACTACATCACGCCGGTCAAGACGCGCATTCTCGCCGGCGGCGTGCACTCGGCGAAGCAGCAGGTGGTTCGGATCGATCGCGCAGGCTCCGATCTCTCGCCGGCCGCAGTACGGCGCGTCGAGCGACGGCTCAGCCGAGTGATTCGCGGCGCCGACGCCGTGGTGATTTCGGATTACGGCGGCCGCCTCGTGACGCCCGACATGTGGCGTCGGGCGCTGGCGGCCTCAGGCGTCAAGAAGACGCCTGTCGTGCTCGTCGATTCGCGGTACGACCTCGCGAGGTTCAGCGGCATCACGGCGTGCACGCCGAACGAGTCCGAGGTCGAGGCGCTGCTCGACGTTCGCATCGATGATGACAAGACGGTGCTGGAGCGGGCGGGGCGGTCGTTGCTGCGCAAGCTCGGCACGCGCGCCGTGCTCGTCACGCGCGGCAGCCGCGGCATGGCGCTATTCGAGCCCGACCGGCCGACGGATCACATCCCGATCGTCGGATCCGATGAGATCGCGGACGTGACCGGCGCCGGCGACACGGTGATCGCGACATTTGCGGCGGCGCTGGCCGCCGGCGGGACGTTTGGCGAGGCCGCACGCCTGGCCAATCACGCGGGCGGTCTCGTCGTCATGAAGCGGGGCACGGCGACGGTGAGTGCCGGAGAGCTCGACACCGCCTTGCAGCGCACGCGGTCTCGGCAGACCTGAAGGTCTGCCCTGCGACGAGGATATGGGACAGGTACTCAGCGAGTCGGAACTCGTTGCTCGCGTGGCAAGTGACCGCGAGGCCGGACGAACGGTCTCGTTTGCGAACGGCTGCTTCGATCTGCTGCACGTCGGTCACGTGCGCTACCTGGACGGCGCGAAACGCGAAGGGGACCGCCTGATCGTCGCCATCAACGACGACGACTCGGTGAGGGCGCTCAAGGGCGCGCACCGTCCGATCCTGCCGGCCACTGCGCGCGCTGAGCTGGTCGCTGCGCTCCGCGCGGTGGACTACGTCGTCGTGTTCGGCGATAGCACGGTCGATCGGCTGCTGCGTCTTCTTCGCCCGAACGTGCACTGCAAAGGCACCGACTACACACCGGACACCGTCCCGGAGCGAGAGACCGTTCGTGCCTACGGTGGGCGCGTCGCCATCGTCGGCGATCCGAAGGACCACTCGACACGCGACTTGATCGCGGCCATCGGAACGACGGACCCTCCAACATAGATGTCGCGCGTCCTCATCGTCCGCCTGGGCTCCCTCGGCGATTTGATTCACACGCTGCCGGCCGCGGCCGCGATTCGACGCGCCATGCCCGACGCGGAGATCGACTGGCTCGTGGACGCGCCGCATCGCGAGCTGCTCACGCTCGTGCCCGTCATCTCGTCGATCGTCACGCTTGGTGGCCGTTCGGTTGGTGACTGGCTCACCGCGAGACGCACGCTGCGCGAACGCCGTTACGACGTGGCGCTCGATTTTCAAGGCTTGATCAAGTCCGCGTTGCTGGCGCGGCTGTCTGGTGCGAAGCGAATCGTGGGTTTCGATCGGGCCTCGGCGCGTGAGGGTTCGGCGGCGATGTTTTACAGCGAGTGTGTCGCGGCCGAAGGCGGACACGTCATCGAGAAGAACCTTCGACTCGCAGCCGCCATCGGCGTACGCGCGGAGGCGACGGAGTTTCCGTTGCGCCCGGTCTTGTCGCCCGCGCTGGATGCAGTGCGAGCGGAAGTACGGGAACCGTTCGCCCTCCTGAATCCTGGCGCGGCGTGGCCGAACAAGCGCTGGCCAACTGAGTCGTTCGCTGCGATCTCTCGTCACCTGCGCGATCACCATGGACTTCGATCGGTCGTTCTGTGGGGCCCTGCTGAACAGCCGCTCGCCAGCGGAGTCGCCGCGGCCTCCGGTGGGGCAGCGGTGGTCGCGCCCGCGACGCGACTGGCGGATCTGGTCGCGCTCTCGCGGGAAGCGCGGTTCATGCTCTCGGGTGATACCGGCCCGACGCACATTGCCGCCGCGGTCGGAACCCCGATCGTCGCGCTCTTCGGGCCGACCAGTCCTGCCCGCAACGGTCCCTGGAATCGGGACGATGTGGTTCTGTCGCGTTACGACCAGTGCGATTGTCACTACCAGCGCACGTGCCGGCGGAGCAGTGGCTGGTGTCTTGGGACGATTTCGGTGGACGAGGTCAGAGCTGCCGTCGACCGCCGTCTGGCTGTGCAGCCTCAGCAGCGCAGGGCGCCGGTGACGCCGTAGTGTCGATCGCGAATCTTCTGGTGCGACGACGTGTGCCGATTGGCTTTGCGTGCGCCGTGATTGCGTACGTTCTTGCCACGCCGTCCGCGTGGTCGATCGCCGCCGGTGCGCTCGTCGCGCTGCCGGGTGAGGCCATTCGGATCTGGGCCGCGGGGCATCTCGACAAGGGCCGCGAGATCACGCGAAGCGGCCCGTACCGCTTCGTCCGCCACCCGCTCTATCTCGGTTCAGCAATTCTGGGCGCCGGCTTCATGGTCGCCGCCGCGAGCTGGCCGGCGGGCGTGCTGGTCGGAAGCTACCTGTTCCTCGCGCTGACGGCCGCGATCCGTTCAGAAGAGTCCGCGCTCGACGAACGCTTCCGCGGTGAGTACGCCGCCTGGCGCGAAGGACGATCGACGCCCGTCGAACGGCCGTTCAGCACGGCGCGTGTACTTGCCAACCGAGAGCATCGCGCGATGCTGGGGTTCATCGCCGCGTTTCTGCTGTTGTTCGTGCGAATGAAGTTCTGAGACTGCGTCGAGATGGAGGCCGGGTCTTTAGACCCGGCAGCTCCGCCGGACCTGAGAGGTCCGGCCGACGTACTTCGGTTCTTAAGGAAAATATGGCGGGGTCGACGAGGCTCGAACTCGCGACCTCCGGCGTGACAGGCCGGCGTTCTAACCAACTGAACTACGACCCCGCGTCTTGCCAGTGACTGAGTGGGGCAATGAGTGAATGGGTGGATGTTGCGCCCATTCGAACTCCTGTCACGATACCCGACTCACCGTGCCGCGCTGACTGCCACCGTCCGTTCACCCCACTCACCCAGCACCTGTTTTCACCTGTTCATCACAGGTGCTGCAGAAGATGGTGGGCGGTACAGGATTCGAACCTGTGGCAGCCGGCGTGTAAGGCCGGTGCTCTACCACTGAGCTAACCGCCCCGACCGGCAACACGTGATTATGGCACTGAGGAAGCAAAAAGCCAAAAGGCAAAAGCCAGAAGCCAAAAGGCAGATACCATTTCCCTCGTGCCCTTTGCCTCCATCGTCGGCCACGCGCAAGTCGTAAATCTGCTGCGGCGTGCGGCTGCGGCCGGCCGGGTGCCGCAGAGTCTGCTCATCAGCGGACCTGAAGGCGTCGGCAAGCGCACGGTGGCGATCGCGCTGGCGCAAGCGGTCAACTGTCCGAAACGGCGGGATGGGGACTCTTGCGGCGTGTGTGCGACCTGTGTGCGCATCGAGAAGGGGCAACACTCCGACGTGGTGGTCGTCAACAAGGGCGACGAAGCGTCAATCAAGATCGCGACCTTGCGCGATCGTCTGCTGCACGTGATCGGCTATCGACCCTTCGAGGCGGAGCGGCGCGTCTACATCATCGACCCTGCCGACGACGTCACGCCCGAGGCCCAGGCCGCGCTGCTCAAGACGCTCGAGGAGCCGCCGCCGGCGGCCATTCTGATGCTGCTCAGCGCGTACCCGGACACGTTGCTCGCCACCGTGCAGTCGCGCTGTCGCCGGCTGCGTCTCGGACCGTTGTCTGAGCGCGACGTCGCACGTGTGCTGGTTGAACGCTGCAACGTCGAGCGGTCGCGTGCCGGTGCACTCGCGGCCGTGTCGGGAGGCAGCGTCTCGCACGCGCTGGAACTCGCGGACGGCGACAGCGATCTGGCGGACGACCGCGAAGCCGCGCTTGGACTGATCGCGGCAACCGCGCGCGGCTCGAACGTCCTTGTGCGGCTCAAGGCGGCTGCGGCGCTCACGCAGTTGCCGAAGAATCGGCGAGCGCGCGAAGGCGTGGGCGCGCGTCTGGCAATGGCGGCGTCCATCGTGCGCGACCTCGGCGCTCTCGCGGCCGGCGACACGGGGCCGCTGGCCAATGCCGATCTGACCGACGATCTCCGCCGTCTTGCGCCGTCATTCGATCTCGCCCGGCTCTCTGCGGCATTCTCCGCGCTCACGCGCGCGCAGGCGGATCTCGAGCGCTCCGCAAGCCCGAAGGTTGTGGCGGACTGGGTGGCGATGACGATTTGAGGTTACCCACCCTCGCCCTGACCGTTGGCGATCCGTCCGGCATTGGCCCGGAGATTGTCGTCAAGGCGTTGCGCGATCCGCGCGTGGTGGACGTCTGCCGGCCCGTGATCTACGGACCGCACACTGACGCCGAACTGGCGGTGTTTCCGGCAGGAAGAGTCAATGCAGATTCAGCGCAGGCCGCGTGCGAGGCGATCACGGCCGCGACGCAGGATGCGCTGGCAGGGAAGGTCGACGCCATCGTCACCGCTCCGATCAACAAGTCCGCGTTGGCCGCAGCCGGCCTGCCGTGGCGTGGTCACACAGACATGCTCGCGCACCTGTGTTCAGCGTCGCAGGTCGCGATGATGTTCTGGTCGGAACGTCTGCGAGTGGTTCTGGCGACCGTGCACATCCCCCTGGCCGAAGTGCCGAAGGCGCTGACGCGCGGACGCATCATGGACGTCATCCGTCTGACCGCTGCGTCGCTGCCGCGATTTGGATTCCCGTCGCCGCGGCTGGCGGTCACGGGTCTCAATCCGCACGCGGGTGAAGGCGGCCTGCTCGGCACCGAAGAAATTGACGTCATCGCGCCGGCGATCGCGGCAACCCGCAGCGAAGGCCTGCTCGTCGCCGGGCCGTTTCCCGCCGACACCTTGTTCGTGCGTGCAGCGCGTGGAGAGTTTGACGCCGTCATCGCGGCGTATCACGACCAGGGACTGATTCCCGTCAAGCTGATCGCGTTCGGCCGGTCGGTGAATGTGACGCTGGGACTGCCGATTATCAGGACGTCCGTCGATCACGGCACGGCGTTCGACATCGCGCGTCGTGGCGTGGCGGATGAGGGAAGTCTGGTGGAGGCGATTCTGCTGGCGGCGAGACTGGCGGCGAAGAACCACCCGTAAGGGCCGGGCATGCCCGGCCCCTACAAGCGTCCTTTTACTGCCCGTTGTTTCTTACCTTCTTCGCGGTGTCCAGACCACCGCCGCATGTCCTCGTCGACCATCATCTTGATCAAGCTTTCGAAGTCGACGGTCGGCTGCCAGCCGAGTTCGGTGCGCGCCTTCGCGAAATCGCCGACCAGGTGATCGACTTCGGCCGGCCGGAACAGCGCCGGGTCTTCGACGACGTGCTTCTTCCAGTCGAGGCCGACGTGGCCGAAGGCGACCTCGACCAGATTGCGGACGGAGTGGCTCTTGCCGGTCGCGATGACGTAGTCCTCGGCCTGCGGCTGCTGCAGCATCTGCCACATGGCGCGCACGTAGTCGCCGGCGAAGCCCCAGTCACGGTGCGCATCGAGATTGCCGAGCCGCAGCTCCGTCGCCAGACCGAGAGCGATCTGCGCGACGCCGTCCGACACTTTTCGGGTGACGAACTCCAGGCCGCGCCGCGGCGACTCGTGATTGAAGAGGATCCCCGAGACGGCGAAGAGGTTGTAGCTCTCGCGGTAGTTGACGGTGATGTAGTGCGCGAAGACTTTGGAGACGCCGTAGGGGCTGCGCGGATAGAACGGCGTGCTCTCGCGCTGCGGTACTTCGCGGACCTTGCCGTACATCTCCGATGACGACGCCTGGTAGAGGCGGATGTTGGTGTCGACGACCCGCACGGCTTCGAGCACGCGCGTGACGCCCTGCGCGTTGAACTCACCCGTGAGCATCGGCTGCTCCCACGAGGCCGGCACGAACGACATCGCGGCCAGGTTGTACAGCTCCTGAGGCCGCACTTTCTCGAGCACCCGAATGAGCGAAAGTTGATCGAGCAGGTCACCGGGCAGCAGCGTGATCCTGTCGAGGATGTGATCGAGCCGCCAGTAATTCACCGCCGAGAGCCGGCGTGTGAGTCCGAAGACTTCATATCCCTTCTCGAGCAGCAGCTCCGCCAGGTACGAACCATCCTGGCCGGTGATGCCGGTGATCAACACGCGCTTCGCCATAAGTCGATGACGATAACACGGGACGAGTTAGGTCCACGCAGGCTGGACCGTTAAGATGGCCAGCCATGATCGTGATTGTCGGTGCCGGCGTCGCCGGCCTCGCCACCGCCTCGGCGCTGGCGCGTCGAGGACGCCAGGTCTGCGTGCTCGAACGGCATGGCCGAGTGGGCCTCGACACATCGACGCACAACAGCGGCGTGATTCACGCCGGTCTCTACTATCCGCCCGGGTCGTTGAAAGGGCGCCTGTGCGTGGACGGCCGCGATCGAATGTACGCCTTTTGCCGCGAGGCGAGCGTGCCGCACGTCCGCTGCGGCAAGCTGATCGTCGCGCAAGCTGGTGAAGAGGCCGACCTCGAGCGCGTGGCCACGGCCGCCGCAGCCAACGGCGCCACGGTGACGCCCGTCGATCGCGATTTCGTACGCGCACGCGAACCGCACATCGCGGCGGCGCAGGCACTCTGGTCGCCGGACACCGGGTGGGTCGAGGCTGAAGCGCTGGTTCACGCGCTCCAGGCAGACGCGCTCCGGCATGATGCCGCCGTGCTGGTCGGCACGCCGATCGTCGGCGTCGAATCCGGCCCCGCCGGCCTCACCGTCGTCACTCCACGCGAACGCATCGACGCGGAGTGCGTCGTCAACGCCGCCGGATTGCACGCCGACGAGGTCTCGCGGATCTGCGGTGGGGAGTCGTACACCATCTACCCGTGCCGCGGCGAGTACGCGCAGCTCGCGCCGCGCGCGCGTGGCCTCGTCAACGGCCTCGTCTATCCGGTGCCGCACCAATCGGGCCACGGTCTCGGCGTGCATCTCACGAGGACGCTGAGCGGCGAGGTCTGGATCGGCCCGACGATTCGTTATCAGGACAACAAAGCCGACTACGAGAACGGCCGCCTGGCGCTCGAGGAGTTCGTCGCGCCGACCCGCGCGCTGCTGCCGTCGATCTCGATTGACGACCTGCGCCTCGGCGGCAGCGGCATCCGCGCCAAACTCAACCCGCCCTCCGAACGCTTCGCCGACTTCATGATTCGCCGCGACACGAAAAACCCGCACCTCATTCAGGTCGCGGGCATCGAATCACCTGGGCTGACTGCGTGTCTTGCGATTGGCGAACTCGTGGCAGAGATCGTGTGTGGACAGGACTAAGTACGGGAGGGAAAAGCAAGGAAGTACGGGAGTGGAAGGCAGAGAAGTACGGGAGGCTGCGCTGAAGTACGGGCGCTGTCGCTGAAGTAGCAGGGCCAGCAAGCTACTTCATGGTTCTTCTCCACCCGTACTTCTGCGCTTTTCTCCCCCGTACTTCATTGCTCTTCACTCCCGTACTTGTCTGTTCTTCTCTCCCGCACTTCATCGGCGCACATTGAGGTATCGGCGCAACGCCTCCTGCCATGTCGGCATCTTGATGCCGGCGGCGGCTTCGAGCTTGGCATTGGACATCGCGGCGAATTTCGGGCGCGGGGCGATGAGCGCGGAGGCGGCCATCGGGACGTCGACGATCTGCGCGTCCGGCACGTCGACGATGACGGCCAGTTCGCGCGCGAGGGTGGACCAGGTGGTCCACCCGGTGTTCACGCAGTGATACAGGCCGTACGGCGCTTTGTTCTGCAGCAGGGCATCGGTGGCCATCGCGACGTCCTCGACGTAGCTCGGCGAGACCACGCGATCTGAAAAGGCCCGGACTTCACGGCCGGCGATGATGCCGTTGAGCAGCTTGTCGACGCTGCTCTTTGCGCGCGGGCCTCCGAACAGGCTCTCGACCCGCAGCACGTAGTGCCGCGGGATCTCCGCGGCAAACCATTCGCCCAGCAGCTTCGAGAGCGCGTAGGCGCCGGTCCCGCCGGGCTGATCTTCCTCCCGGTAGGGCGTGCTGCTGGTGCCATCAAAGACGAAGTCCGTACTGAAGTGCACGAGCGTGGCGTCGAGTCGTGCCGTCGCGCGGGCGATCGTTCGCACCGCCATCGCGTTGATGTTCAAGGCGGTCAGCGGGTGGGCCTGGGCGCCGTCGACGTCGGTGTAGGCGGCGCAATTGACGACGACGTCAGGGCAGACGGTCGCGATGGTGTGCCGGACTTCTTCAGCGTCGGTGATGTCGAGCTCAGCGCGTGTCCGTCCGATGACTTCGTGACCACGGGCGAAATGGTCGGCGATGACCTCGCCGAGCTGACCGCCGGCGCCGAGCACGAGCACCAGCGTCCTCATCGAGCGGCGTAGAACTCGGCGATGCTCGTGACCACGTGGCGTTGCTGATCGTGCGTGAGCTCCGCGAAGATCGGCAGCGCCAGTGACGTCGCCGCCGCATCATCAGCGACCGGGAACGTTCCCTGTGACGTCGGCACACCGGCGAAGCACTCCTGCCGATGAAATGGCACCGGATAGTAGATCTCGGTGCCGATGGTCCGGGACTCGAGATGCCGTCGCAGCGCGTCACGCTGAGGCACGCGAATCGCGAACTGATTGAAGATGTGCCGGTAACCCGCGGGTTCGACGGGCAACCGGACGACACCGCCCGCGGCGTGGTCGAGGCCTGCATCGCGGAAGAGTGCGCGATAGGTGCCGGCGTTTCGCCGCCGGCCATCGGTCCACGCGTCGAGCGCCGGGGCTTTGACGCGCAGGACCGCCGCCTGCAGCGCGTCGAGCCGGAAGTTGCCGCCAATGTTGGAGTGGTAGTACTTCGGCTCCGCGCCGTGATTGCGGAGCAAGCGAAGCTCGCGCGCCAGCGACGCGTCGTTGGTGGTGACAAGTCCGGCGTCGCCAAACGCGCCGAGGTTCTTCGAGGGGAAGAACGAGAAGCAACCGGCCAGCCCGATGGTTCCGGCCTGCCGCCCATTGCAGGTGGCGCCGATGGCCTGCGCGGCGTCCTCGATGATCGGGACGTTGGCGCGCTCGGCGATGCCCACGAGCCGATCCATGTCGGCGACCAGGCCGAAGAGATGGACGGGCAGGATCGCCTTCGTCTTCGGCGTCAGCGCGCGCTCGACTGCGGCCGGGTCGACGTTGAACGTGATCGGATCGATGTCGACGAAGACGGGCGTGCCGCCGAGACGGCTGACACAGCCGGCGGTCGCGAAGAAGGAGTACGTGGGCGTGATGACTTCGTCGCCCGGGCCGATGCCGATCGCCATCAGGACCGCGAGCAGCGCATCGGTGCCCGACGAGACGCCGATCGCATGTTCAGCGCCAAGCATCGCGCCAAGCTCGCGCTCGAGGCCGTCGACCTCAGGCCCCATGATGAACCGCTGGCTGTCGCAGACGCGCGTGATCGCGCGGAGGATCTCGGCGCGCAACGGGCCGTACTGCGCCACAAGGTCGAGCAGAGGGACAGAGATGTCCACGACGGGTTTGGTGTTCATCGCGACGGCCTGACGGCCGGGCAGTGATTATATCGTTCCACGTTCCACGTTCCTCGTTCCTCGTTCCGTTCTCGTTCTTCATGCCATTCTCGGTCTTCGTTCGGCGCCGGTCTCAGAACGCGGAACGATGAACGGAACGAGGAACGTGGAACGAGGAACGTGGAACGGTTAAGCCCGTCGTGTCTTCACCGCTGCCCGCGTCTCGCGGTCTGCTTCGCGGCGTTTGAGCGTCTCGCGCTTGTCGTAGATCTTCTTGCCCTTCGCGAGCGCGATCGTCACCTTCACGCGGCCGTTCTTGAAGTACATCCGCAGCGGCACGATCGTCAGGCCTTTTTCCGTGGTCTTCCCGAGCAGCTTGTTCAGCTCTGCCTGGTGGAGGAGCAGCTTGCGCGAGCGAAGCGGGTCGTGGACGGAGTAGCCGGTATGGCTGTACTGGCCGATGTGCACGTTCATCAGGAAGGCGGCGCCGCCCTCCATCTTGCAGAAGCTGTCACGAAGGTTTACACGTCCTTCGCGGATCGCCTTGACCTCGGTGCCCACGAGGACGACCCCGGCTTCGAACTGCTCGAGCAGATGGAAGTCATGGCCGGCTTTGCGATTGTCGGCGATCGGTTTTTCGCTGGTGTCACGCGCCATTTATTTTTTGCCAATGACCGCGTAGTCCTGAAACGTGAAGAGCCGCCCGTTCAGGCGGTTCACGTTGGCGTTGAACGTGTCGACCAGATCCGCAATCGCGGGCGAGACCTCGCCCGGCGGGAGCGGCACGGGCTGCAGCCGATCCGCCTCGGCAATCGGCGACCGGTACTCGATGGTCACGTCGCGAAAACCGCTGGCGCGAACCAGGTACATCAGCGTGTCCGGATGCAGCGCGCGCATATGCGTGAGGTCGCGAAGGTAGCTCTCGAAGAACGCGGTCCAGCACGCGGCGTTGATCGTCTCGAGCACCATGACGCCGCCGCGCCGCAGCTTGTGCATGGCGGTGTCGATGAGCAGCATCAAGTGGTCGGGCGCCAGGTGCTCGACCACCTGTGCCGCGAAGATGCCTCCGAACGTCTCATCCGGCTGCGCGCTGAGGAACGAGACAGCCTCCGCCTCCGTCGCGTCCAGGCCGCGAGATCGGGTCACCTCGACCATTTCGCGATTGAGGTCGATGCCGCGTGCATCGATGCCGCCCGCGCGAAGCAACTCGAGAAACTCTCCACGCCCACAGCCGATCTCGAGCACCGGCGCCGCGCCGGCAAACAACGGCACATAGCTCGCCAGCCGCGCGCGAATCACGTCCTGCGATCCGCGAAACCGATCCTCGAAGCCGACGTACTTAAAGGAGTCGAGGGACCCCGAACCCTGTGAACCCTGAGGACCCTGTGAACCCTGAGGACCTTGAGAACCCTGCGGCTCCTGCGCAACCAGCTTCTCGACTTCCCGCTTCAACGACAGCGCCGTCTGCTGCGTGATCGCCACCATGTCTTTCAGCTCGGCGTAGCTGGCGGCCAGCGCGTCGTGACGCGCAGCCAGGCGCGCATCGCGCGCGCCCATCGATTCCCATCGCTTGAGCCAGCTGTCCGAGAGGGGCCGATTCAAGTGCGCGACGACTGCCGCGTTGAAGGTGCGCTGCTGGCGGAATGCGAACCGCAGCGCCGGGCCCAGCCAACGACGCAACTTCGCTTTCAGCGCGCTCTCATTGCCCGGCGGAATGAAGACGTCCCAGGTCTCGTTCGCGCGGACCAGGTCGCCATCCTCGATGAGCAGGCCGGGCCGCTCGCCGTGCGCAGGGGGAGATGCGCTTCGCTCGTCGGCCACGCGCTCAGCTCCGATGAGGGACGCCCGGCGTGACCAGGCCGGTTTCGGGACTGCTTGCCGTGGCGTAGCGGCGCTTCGGAATGCGACCGGCCAGAAAGGCGAGGCGGCCGGCCGCCACCGCATGTTTCATGGCCAGCGCCATCTTCGCCGGATCGGCCGAGCCTGCGATCGCGGTGTTCATCAACACGGCGTCAGCGCCGAGCTCCATCGCGATCGCCGCGTCCGACGCCGTTCCGACGCCGGCATCGACGATGACGGGCACTTTGGCCTGTTCCTTGATGATGAGCAGGTTGTTTTGATTCTGGATCCCGAGGCCCGATCCGATCGGCGCGCCCGCAGGCATCACCGCTGCGGCGCCGGCTTCCTCGAGCTTGCGGCAGACAACCGGGTCGTCGTTCGTGTACGGCAGGACGACGAACCCTTCGTCCACCAGTATTCGCGTTGCCTCGAGGAGCGCGACGTTGTCCGGGAAGAGCGTGCGCTCATCGCCGATGACCTCGAGTTTCACCCAGTTCGAGAACCCGGCTTCACGTCCCAATCGCGCCGTCCTCACCGCATCGTCTGCGGTGTAGCAGCCCGCGGTGTTCGGGAGCAGAAAGATCTTCTCGCGATCGATCCACGAGAGCAGCGACTCGGTTCCGCGGGCACTGAGGTCCACGCGCCTGACCGCCACCGTCACCATCTGCGTCCCGGAAGCAACGTGTGCCGCCTGCATCACCGCGTGCGACGGGTACTTTCCCGTGCCGACGACGAGGCGTGAGCTGAAAGAGCGGTCGGCGATGGTCAGGGAGTCGGACATTGAATGTACAGCTTAGTCGAACAGCGGTTCAGGGTTCAGGGTTCAGGGTTCACGGTTCAGGGTTCGAGAACTCTGAACTCTGAACCCTGAACTCTGAACAACACGATCTATCCTCCCCCAACGAACGCAACAATCTCCACTTCGGCACCTTCGTGAACCATCGTCTCCGCATACCGGTCGCGCTTGACGACGACGCGGTTGCATTCGACGGCGACGGTGCGCGAATCGATTTCCAGTCGCGCGAGCAGGGCGGTCACCGACTGGGCGGCCGGCAATTCGTACGGGTCTCCGTTGAGTTGAATCTTCATGACATCACTGGCCGAAGGTGCACCGGCAACTCCACGTTGGGCCGCGGCAACGCGAGTGCCCGCGAAATGGCGTGCGCGTAGTCGTTCACCATCCGCGAGGGCGAATGCTCAGCTTCCCAGTATGCGCGCGCGGCGTGGCCGAGGCGAGCCCGAAGCGGGCCATCGGCCGCCAGGCGCTGCAGGGCCAGACGCAGCGAGTGATCCTCGTCCATCACGTCGAGTGCCACCGTCACGGCAGCCGCGTCGGCGTCCGGGCTGGGCTCGGCCGGAGAGTGGCGCCGCCACGTCCGCGGATCGAGGGCGGGAATGTTCGCCAGATGGACGAGATCGAGAATCACAGTCGCGCGGCCAGCGGCCAGCGCGCGCAGCCAGTGGCCCGGCATGTCCAGCGCGGCCGGCCACCGGAGAGTCAGCACGACATCGGCGGCGAGGAGCGTGTCGTCCACTGACAGGCCCGCGTCAGTCGAGTCCGTTGAACCCGGCCCGTTCAGCCGCTTCACCAGACCGTCCAGCCCCAGCGATCTCACCAGACCAGGGACGTCGACGTCGTCAGTCTCGAGTCCGGAGAGAACGAGTCGCGCATCAGGCATGCGGCCGCGGACGGCGGCGAACGCTCGAAGTATTTGAGGGATTCGGGCGAAAGAGTACGTAGGGCGGACCGAATTGTGGTCCGCCGGATCGCAGGCCATAAACACGATCGCGGACTCAGGCCAGCCGCATGCGGATCGAAGCCGGGCGCGGACCTGCTGTTCGTGTGCAGTTCCTGCTAGATCGGCGGCGCCCTGACTTGCGGCAACGTAGTCGATCGGGTGGCCGGGGCACTCGGCTTTGAGCTCGGCCATCGCACCGGCTGCATGCGTGACCGTCAGACGTGAGGCCGCGATCACGGCACGGACCATGGGCCACTGGCTGCCGAAACCGCCATCATGTCCGCTCACCGCGAGCTCGGCGATCGCCGGCGCCACATGCGGATGATTCCACGCGAACTCCGTCCGATAGTCCGGCGCGCGCCGTTCCCGGAGCAGCGCCTGGCTGCGCGACGCGTGCAGCCGTCCGTCGTGCAGGACAGTCAGACCCGGATGCGCGAACACCAACGGCCAGATGAACTCGTGCTGATGTGAATCTGCGAGGTGATACACGGCAAGAGAGTAGGCGGCCGCGTTGGCGGCGAACTCTCTCGCCTGTTGGTCGTTCGTGACGGCGTCGATCTGAAACCCGCGTGTCGTGAGTGCGGGGACGACGGCGGCCGAACGATCGGCCGCGTCTCCCGCCTCAGGCGGCCACGGGCTGCACCAGGCAATGCGCTTCACGCCAGGTCAGCATATGACGCGTCGCGCTGGTGGATCACGCTCGGCGTGCCGAGCGGCCATTTGATGCCGATGGCCGGGTCGTCCCATCGGATCCCGACCTGGTGCGACGGCGAAAAGACGGACGAGACGACGTAGATGATTTCCGTGTCGTCGCTCAGGGTCTGGTACCCGTGCGCAAAGCCGGGTGGGATGTAGAGCATGCGGCCCTGTCCCGCTCTGAGCTCGACACCAACCCATTGTCGAAACCGCGGAGAGTCAGGCCGCATGTCGACGGCGACGTCGAAGACGGCTCCACGTACTGGCCGAACGAGCTTGGCTTCCTCGAACGGCGGCTTCTGATAGTGCATGCCTCGAAGCGTTCCGCGCCGCCGGTTGATGACGCAATTGACTTGCGCGATCCGCCCCGCGAGGCCCTGAGCCTCGAAGATGTCGACGTGCCAGGCGACTTCGAGGCTGCCGCGATCGTCGCTGAGCGTCTCGCCCTGGACGATATGGACTTCCGGAAGTTTGGTGGATGTAAAAGTCATAGAAGAAATGAGCGTTCCAACGATGAATTATAGTGTCCCATTCACGCATGATCATCAGCCGCACGCCATTTCGCATCTCCTTCTTCGGCGGCGGGACCGACTATCCGGATTGGTATAGGGAGCACGGCGGCGCGGTACTCGCGACGACCATCGACAAGTACTGCTACATCAGCGTGCGGGAGCTGCCGCCGTTCTTCGAACACCGCTTCCGGCTCGTCTATTCGGTCGTCGAAAACGTCCAGCGGATCGAGCAGATCAATCACCCGGCGGCCCGGGCCGTGCTGCAGTGGATGAACGTCACGCAGGGCCTCGAGATTCACCACGACGGCGATCTCCCGGCGCGCGCCGGGCTGGGCTCGAGCTCGTCCTTTACGGTCGGCCTCATCAACGCGATGTTCGCCTTGAGCGGCCGGCACACGTCGCGTGAGAAGCTCGCGCAGGACGCCATCCACGTCGAGCAGGACCTGCTCCGCGAGCCTGTCGGTTCGCAGGACCAGATTTCGGCCGCCTTCGGTGGCCTCAACATCATTACCTTTTTGGCCGACGGCGCCTTCCGGGTGGACCCGGTCATCCTCCCGCCGGCCCGGCGCGAAGAACTGCAGGATCACCTGATGCTGGTCTTCACGGGGATCTCGCGGATCTCCACGCATGCCGCGCAAGGGCAGATCGACAACCTGAAGCGGCGCACCGGCGAGTTGCAGGCGATGCGCGAGCTCGTCGATCGCGCCATTGCGCTGCTGTCGTCGCCGGACAGCGACATCCTCGAGTTCGGCCGGCTCGTCAACGAGCAATGGCAGTTGAAGCGCCGCCTCTCGGACCGGGTCTCGAATGGGACGATCGACGACGTGTACGACGCCGCCCGGCGCGCCGGCGCGGTCGGCGGAAAGCTGCTCGGCGCCGGCGGCGGCGGTTTCATGCTGTTCTTCGTCCGGCCCGGCGATCGTGAGCAGGTTGCAGCCGCGCTGCCCGGTCTTGTGAAGGTGCCGATCAAGTTGGAGACGTCAGGCAGCCGCATCGTGCTGTATCAGCCTGATGGACTCTGAGCAATGAGACAATGACGCGATGATTCGTTACCGCTACACCGGCGAGGGCGTCCGCGGATTCGAGAAGCATGCGGCCGGCCAGTCGCCGGCGGCGCTCGTCGGGCTCTACCGCGAGATGCTTCGCATCCGGCGCATCGAGGAGGAAATCGAGCGCCGCTACCATCAGGACCAGATGAAGACGCCGATCCACCTCGTGATCGGCCAGGAAGCGACGTCGGTCGGCGCGTGCGCGGCGATGCGACGGACGGACCTGCTGTATTCAAGCCATCGCACGCACGGAAACTACCTGGCGAAAGGCGGCGACCTGAAGGCGATGCTCAGCGAGATGCATTGCCGCTTGAACGGGTGCGCAGGCTCTCGCGGCGGATCGATGCACATCATCGACAAGGCCGTCGGCATGGCCGGCACCTCGGCCATCGTCGGGGGGGCAGTGCCGATTGCGGTCGGGGCAGCGCTCGCGGCGCAGCGGCTGAAGCAGGACCACGTCGTGATGGTGTTCATCGGCGATGCGACCTGCGAAGAGGGCGTGACGTCGGAGAGCCTCAACTTCGCCGCGCTTCACCGCGTGCCGGTCATCTTCTTCTGCGAGAACAATTTCTATTCGGTGCAGTCGCCGCTCGCGACCCGCCAGCCCGCGCGCGTGCTGCACCGCTGGGCCGCGTCCTACGATTTGCCGGCTGTCGAAGTGGACGGCACCAACGTCCTGGCGGTGCTGGCCGCCTCAAAGGTGGCGGTCGACCGGGCCCGTTCCGGCGGGGGCCCATCCTTTATAGAAGCGCCCGTCTACAGGTTCCGCGCCCACGGCGGCGCCGGAGACGACAGCAAGAGCGGTTATCGCGACATCGCCGAACGCGAGTCATGGGAACCGTTCTGCCCGGTGAAGATGTTCGGGGAGTATCTGACTGGAGCGGGGCTCCTGACGCCGGAAAAGGTCGAGACGATGGAGTCCGAGATCGCATCGGAGACCGCCGAGGCGTTCGAGCACGCGCTCTCGAGCGCCGACCCAGTCGAAGCGGACTTGTACAGGCATGTCTACGCCGACTAGGCATCTGTTAATGGGTGAGTGGGTGAGTGGCTTGTCCATTCACTCATTCACTCATTCGCACATTCGCCCATTAACAGAGAGGTAATGAATGCCGTGGGATGAAGGACTCGTCAACTCGCTCGTCTACGACCGGCCCGACCCCGGCGAGGGGCGCGTCGTGTCGTACGGACAAGCGATCAACGAGGCCCTGACGGTTGCGCTGACGAACGATCCGGGCGTGTTCGTGCTCGGTCAGGGCGTCGACGATCCGTCGGCGATGTTCGGCTGCACGCGGGGCTTGCAGGAGAAATTTGGCCGCGAGCGCGTGTTCGATTCTCCGCTGTCCGAAGAAGGCATGATGGGTGTCTCGACGGGCGCCGCGATGAACGGCATGCGGCCCGTGTTCATGCACAACCGGCCGGACTTCATCCTGCTGGCGATGAACCAGCTCGTCACGCACGCCGCGAAGTTTCACTTCATGGACAACGGCCAGACGTCGGTGCCGATGGTCGTGTGGGCGGCGATTGGGCGCGGCTGGGGCTCGGGCGCGCAGCATTCGCAGGCGATTCAGGGTCTATTGCTCGGCGTGCCTGGCCTCAAGATCGTCATGCCCAGCACGCCGTACGACGCGAAGGGCCTCCTGCTGTCCGCCATCCTCGACAACAACCCGGTCTGCGTGTTCGAGCATCGCTGGCTGATGAAGAAAGACGGCATCGTGCCCGAAGGCTTCTATCGCGTGCCGATCGGCAAGGGCATCCGGCGGCGCGAGGGCCGCGACGTGTCGATCGTCGGCGCGTCTCACGCGATCGAGCTCGGGCTGCAGGCGGCGAAGCTGCTCGCCGACGAAGGCATCGAGGCGGACGTGATCGATCTGCGCACCATCAAGCCGCTCGACGAGCAGATCATCCTCGAGTCACTCGAACGCACCGGTCGCCTCGTCGTCGTGGACACCGCGTGGATGAAGGGCGGTGTCTGCGCAGAGGTCGGATGCCTCGCGGCGGAGAAGGGCTTCTCGTTCCTCAACGCCCCCGTCGCGCGCGTGGGCCTGCCCGACATTCCGACGCCGGCGGGTTACACGCTCGAGCAGTTCTATTATCCGGATGCGGCGAAGATTGCGAGCGCCGCGCGTCAATTGGTGCGGCGCTAAATGGTTCCGGAGTTCCGAGGTTCCGAAGGTTCCGAAGTTCTCGTGCGTGAACCCCGGAACCCCCGGAACCCACGGAACCCCGGAACCTGATAAATGTTCTACGACCTCGCCAGCTCAACCTGGGACAACGAAGAGATCGCCGTCATCGAGCGGCTCATTCGCAGTGGCCGCTTCACGATGGGCGAGCACGTGCGCCGCTTCGAAGAGGCATTCGCGGCGAAGTTCGGCATGAAGCACGCCGTCATGGTGAACTCCGGATCGTCGGCGAACCTCGTCGCGGTCGCGGCGCTCTTCCATGTGAAGGCCCGTCCGCTCCAGCGCGGCGACGAAGTGATCGTGCCGGCGATTTCGTGGTCGACGACGTATCACCCGCTGCAGCAGTACGGATTGCGGTTGCGCTTCGTCGACGTCGATCTCCAGACGCTCAATATGGACGTCTCGAAGCTCGAAGCGGCGTTGACGCCTCGCACACGCATGGTCGTCGCGGTGAGCATTCTCGGCAACCCGGCGGCGCTCGACGTGATGCGCGCCTTCTGCGATCGGCACGGGCTCTACCTCTTCGAGGACAACTGCGAGTCGATGGGCGCCAGCCTCAACGGCCGTCTCTGCGGCACGTGGGGCGACGTCAACACGTTCAGCACCTTCTACTCCCACCACATCTCGACGATGGAGGGCGGGTTGGTGGTGACGAATCGGACGGACATCGACCATCTGGCGCGCGTGATCAGGAATCACGGCTGGACGCGTGACGTGCCGGCCGGCAGCGACCTGTTCGAGCCGTGTGCCGACGGTTTCTTCGAGGCGTACCGCTTCATCATGCCGGGCTACAACGTGCGTCCGCTCGAGATGTGCGGCGCGATTGGTCTCGAGCAGCTGAA
>Ga0137451_1000110_pt1 | contig 24369 bp, 24 predicted proteins | sample EasRivERMGT500_2_FD_102336 | JGI IMG/M metagenome (GOLD analysis project Ga0137451, IMG submission 102336) | Soil microbial communities from meander-bound floodplain in the East River, Colorado, USA - East River MetaG ERMGT500_2 | ecosystem: Environmental > Terrestrial > Soil > Floodplain ... | reverse complement strand
CTCGGCCTTCACCGCGACGACCGGACGCGCGCACTGGGAGACGCTGCTCCGCGCTCGCGCGATCGAAAACCTCGCCTGGGTGCTGGCGCCCGCCCAAGGGGGAAAGCACCGGAACGGTCGCGAGACCCACGGCCACAGCATGATCATCGACCCCTGGGGCAAGGTCGTCGCCGAGCGCGCCGCCGGACCTGGTGTGGTCGTGGCCGACATCGACCCGCAGTTCCAGGCGAAGCTGCGCAGCAGCCTGCCGGCGCTGGAGCATCGCGTGATGCGGGATGGAAAATAGAGGACCCGGAACCGGTTACGACCATTCCAGTAGAATGATTTCATGAACGCCCCCGAGCAGCTGTTTTCGACGGCAAAGTCATTCCTGCTTGCGCCGCACGATCTGGAGGAGGGAAAACTCTCGCGCATATTCGGGTCGCTGCTTTCTCGCCGTCTCGACTACGCCGATCTCTACTTCCAGTACTCGCGCGCCGAGAGCTGGAGCCTCGAGGAGGGCATCGTCAAGTCCGGCAGTTTCAGCATCGACCAGGGCGTCGGCGTGCGCGCGATCGCGGGAGAGAAGACCGCATTCGCCTACTCCGACGAAATCAGCCTGCCCGCGCTCGAGGACGCGGCCAAGGCCACGCGGGCGATCGAGCGCTCGGGCGGCAGGAGGCATCCGGCCAAAGCGCGCAAAGGGGCGGGACTGCAGCTCTATCAGCCGGCGGACCCCTTGACGTCGCTCGCGGACACTCAAAAGGTGAAGCTGCTCGAACGGCTCGAGAGCCTGTGCCGGGCTCGCGATCCCCGCATCGTTCAGGTCATGGCGACGCTCGCCGCCGAGTACGAAGTCGTGCTGGTGGCGCGCGCAGACGGCATGCTGGCCCCGGACGTGCGGCCGCTGGTGCGGCTGTCGGTGCAGGTCATCGCCGAGGCGAACGGACGCCGCGAGCAAGGATCGTCGGGCGGAGGCGCTCGCTCCGATTACGCGCACTTCACCGAGGAGCGGCTCAAGGAATATGCCGAGCGCGCGGTCGACCAGGCGCTCGTCAATCTCGAGTCGCGTCCGGCGCCCGCGGGGACCATGACGGTAGTGCTCGGACCCGGCTGGCCCGGCATCCTGCTGCACGAAGCGATCGGCCACGGCCTGGAAGGCGACTTCAACCGCAAGGGTTCATCCGCTTTTTGCGGAAGGATCGGCGAGAAAGTCGCGGCGCGCGGCGTCACCGTCGTGGACGACGGCACGCTGCCCGGACGGCGCGGGTCCTTGAACATCGACGACGAGGGGAATCCGACCCGCTGCAACACGCTCATCGAGGACGGGGTCTTGCGCGGCTACATGCAGGACAGCTTGAACGCGCGCTTGATGGGCGTGCCGGTCACCGGCAACGGCCGGCGCGAGTCCTTCGCCCATGTCGTGATGCCCCGCATGACCAATACCTACATGCTGAACGGGACCCGGGACCCCAAGGAAATCCTCGCCTCGGTCGAGCGCGGCCTCTACGCGGTCAACTTCGGCGGCGGGCAGGTGGACATCACCAGCGGCAAGTTCGTGTTCTCGGCCTCCGAGGCCTACGCGATCGAAAACGGGAAAGTGACCTATCCGGTGAAGGGCGCCACCTTGATCGGGAACGGTCCGGACGTCCTCACCCGCGTCAGCATGATCGGCAACGACCTCGAGCTCGACTCGGGCGTCGGCACCTGCGGCAAGGAAGGGCAAAGCATTCCGGTCGGCGTGGGCCAGCCCACGCTGCGGATCGACGGCCTTACCGTGGGGGGAACCGCTTGACGGCTGTTTGACCGGGCCGGAAACAAGCGAGTACCATTCCCGGCGTCGCTCATTGGGACGCGAGGGTGCCATGGGCATAACAAAAGGGGTCGTTCCACCATGAGAATACAAACATTCAAGTTGTCGATGCTGCTTCCGGTCGTTGCCGTGGGATTCGGCTCGGCCGCGGCGCAGGCCCAGAACACGTTCCGCGTGTACGCCGGCCTCGCACCCACTACCTACAGCATCGCCTTTGACAACAACGGTCCAACCGGCTACACCAACAAAACCGCCAAGGCCGACTACCTGGCCGCCAATGTCGGCTTCTCCTGGATATCGCCCCAGCGAATCTATGCCGATCTCTCGGTGCAGCGAAGCGGAAGCGCCACCCACGATTTGTGGAAGGACGCCACGGGCGGGAACCCTCCCGGACCGGAGCAGGATTTCTCGCATGATTCCGAGGTCTTGACTGCAGGCTACATTCACGTTCTTCCGCAAGGCATGACCGTGTCGGGCTTTGGCGGCTTGAGGCGAGGCAAGACGACGCTTGCCGCCCCTCGTGGAGGGACCGTTCCCGCGGGCGTCATTACCTGGTCGAAGGATTTTTTCGACAGCAGAGGCGTGTTCTTCGGAGCGGCCTGGGGAATGCCCGCGCTGGGCGGCTCGATCAGTGTGAGCGGCGCTTTGGCCCTGATGGGGGGCAAGTGGACTGACGACGTCACCTTCAGCAGCGAGGCCGACTCTACGGTCGGCTTCAGCCTGAACGCAAGCTATACGTACAGATTCGCCCAGGCCTGGGGGGTCACCGCCGACTATCGGTTCCAGACGTACAACTACGCCTTCAATCAAGACAGCGCGGTTTTCCTGCCGTACGACGTCACCGAGAAAATAAACAGCATCGGGGCCAGGGTTTCCTACCAGTTCTAAGATCCTAGAACGTCGGCACGAATATGCCCGCCGCGGAGCGTGGTCTCTCCGGACGGGGTGCTTCCGCGCGAGATGCCGCCGGCTTGGACGGGGTCGGCTTCCGGGCGACCGCGCCGCAGGTGCCCGGGTCAAAGTCGCTCACCAGTTTGTTGATTCTGGCGGTGAGCGTCTGGTAGGTGCCCGGGACTTCCTTTTTCAGCCTCTGCATTATTTCGTCCGGCAGGCCCTTGGCCTGCAGCAGGGCCGACATCTCCCTCAAATATTCGTTCGGGAGATCGGCGAGGGCGGAGGCGCGCAGCAGTACTTCGATGCCCTGCTCGGAGGTGGGTCTCGTCGAGCGGCCGGTGCCTTCGACCGTGGTGGCGGAGAACTCGATTCTCCCGTCGCCCGCGAGATTCCCCGTCAGACGCACGTTCAAGGGGAGCGATGTCAAAAACAGCGGATTGGCGGTTCCCGCCGAGCATTGCTTATCGCGGACGAACCTCGTCGCGGCCTGGTACCGCCGCCCTCGTTCATCGCTCGCGAGGTCTGAGCTGCTCACATAGGGAACTCTGAGGAGGCCCGAATCGAGATTTTGCACGGCCTCCTGCAGCGTTCCCGGACCTGCAGGCCGATTGGACATGCAGCCGAATCCCGCCAAGGCCAAGGCCGCAACGGTCACCACCCGAACATTCCACACGACCTTCCCCTCGAAACGATGTCGGGCCAATTTTAAGCGCATTGGCCGGTCAGCGCCCGTCCGGGGTTTGGAATTGTGCGGAATTGCGCATTGGGGCGGGAAGCATTCCGGGAGCGCCTCGCCCGCTCGTGCGTACAAGGCCTGGACGGCCACTTCGACCGCGACCAGCATCCCGGGAGCCCGGGCACCGACACGCTGTAGTCTTCCTTAGACTTGTGAACGGCGATCCTGTATTTCATGGAGCCTCCGGCGGGAAGGCTCAGCCGCGTCCTTTGGGATGCCGCCCGGCGTCCAAGGCTATGCCTACAAAGACAAACGACACGACAACCAACAATACGGCGACGACGATGTCCACCGCGGCTATGCGACGTTCTGCATCTTGTTCGCGAAATCCCGACCGGAGGTCGGCGGGGGGAGCGACCGGCCCTCCCGGTGATAGAGCGCGACGGCTTCCTCGACGATCTGGCACAGCTCGTCGAACACGGCCTTCTCATCGGCTCCGTGGCACCCGCCGTAGATGAGGCCGGGCGAGCTCCCGACGTAGCATTGATCCTCCTCGGACCACTCGACGATCTTCGCGTAGCGCGCGCTTTCCTTCATGACTTCGACTCCTCGATCGCACGGCGGACCGCGCGAATCTGATAATGCTTCGCGTCGTCGCCGGGCGCACCGGACATTGTGATCGGTTTCGCGACCTTTGGGTGGACGTAGTTGCGGTGGCTGCCTTTCCCTCCCCGGTCGATGAAGCCCGACCTTTCGAGATCCGCAATCAGCTCCCTGACTTTGGGCGGCACGGGTTCACCCTCATCACGATGTGTTTGCCCTGACGCACGATCCGGAAACCCGCTTTTTCCAGCGCGCGCACGGCGTCCTGGTGGTTGACGCCGGGATCTTGGGCAAGGCCTAGACGGTCACTTCGACTTCGCGAACGTCCTCGCCGCAAAGCTGTTCGTCGACGACGGCAAGATAGTCGCGGATCGCATCCTTGATGTTTTCCAGGGCTTCCTTCTCGCTCGCGCCCTGCGACCAGCACCCCGGCAGCCCGGGCACCGACACGCTGTAGCCTTCCTCCGACTTGTGAACTGCGATCCTGTATTTCATGGGAGCCTCCGGCGGGAATTATAGACGCACGCGCCTGAGCCAGGCGTGGCCGCCGACGACGAAGGACTTAGCTGCGGGTGACGTGGGCGGCGACGCAGCGCCACTGCCCCTGCCGGCGCGCCCACACGTCGGTGTAGCGCCCCGCCGCCTGGCCGTCTTTCCTGATGTAGGTCGTGCGCCCGTGGATGAGCGCGATGGCGCCCATCAACCGGATGCGCACGTCCTCCGCCGCGAAATTCGAGATCGCCGCCGGTTGCGCGATCCGCGCGAAAAGTCATGACCGCGACCTACCGGAACTACCTGCAGGGCACGGCGACCCGGGAGGAGATGGAACAGGCGAACGCCGTGCTCCGCGACTACCTCAAGATCGCGGGCATCGGCACCCTCCTCATCCTTCCCGGTGCGCCGCTCACGATTCCCCTCGTAAGAGCGATCGTGTAGCGAGAAAGAGTTCAAGTCGGGTTTACCTGACGCAGTCGATCATAGTTTCCTTACAACGGATACAACGAGAGCGATCTGCAGCGAACGCCAAGGGGGATTTCGTTTTGAAGTGCTCACCCTGCTGGCGGCACGGGCGCCTTCGGTATGCGACTCTCAGCGAGCTTACTCGCCAAGCGCCACAGCGGCTTCTCCGTGCAACATATTCCATTGACATGGCTGTAGTCGCCAAAGATACTTCTGCGCTACGAGCCTGGATCGCCCACCACGCGGCCGTGTTGTCGCGGATCAGAGGAGTGAGCTATGTCGCTTCGTACAAGGTGTTTCGCTTTGGCCGCCGCAATTGTTTTCAGCTCCAGCCTGGCAGCGGATTTGCAGCCGGTCGACGGCGTCCTCAAGCGCATAGGCAAGGGCGCAACGCCCGCTAAAACGGGAACCTCCGAGCCGGCACAGCTCCTCGCCGACATTGTCGCGTACCGGGGCAAGTTATCGTCGCAGCCTGCCGAGCGCGCCGCGGCGCAATGGCTGGCGCTGTGGGATCGCGCCCGTGCCCTCGATTCGGCGCGCGCACGGTCCGACTACGCGGCCTTCGACCCGGAGACCCGCAACCCGGTGAGCTTGAGCTCGGTGCTCGCGTCCCTTCCGCAGCCGTCGGCTTGGCCGGTCTTGAGGGCACAAGCCCTGGCGCGCGCCAAGCAGAAGCCGGGGGATCCGGGCTCGCTGGGGCTGCAATTCATCACCGCCCTGCTCGGCGACGACAAGTCCGCCATCTTCGAGTCGCTCTCCGCTTTCGAGCGGTCCGTCGACGCCAGCAGCCCGGATGAAAAGGAGCGCAAGCGCTTCATCCTCGATCGTGCCCGCTCGCTCGTCTACAAGCTCTACGGCTCGCGCGAGCAGATCGCCGAGAGCTTCGTGGCAAGCATCGACGCGCAGGTCCAGTCGCGTTACGGCGTTCCGATCGACGTTCCCGATTTGGTGGGTCTGGCCGGTCCGGCGAGAGCCGAAACGCTGCTGCGCCAGGCTTTGCGCAAACCGGTTTCGCTGCGCGTTCCCGAAGGCGAGGCCACGCGCGTCATGGCCCGCAAGCTGGCTTTGAGTCAGCTCGCGAGCCTGCGCAAGCCTCAATGGGGACTCATCGACAGCGTCGGCACCGCATCGTTGTACGAAGCTCTGCAGAAGCGCTTCGACCCGGCGGCGGAAGAGGTGAAAGGCAAAGCGGCCGAGGACCAGGTTGAGGGCTTCGACTACACGCGACAGCTCGCCGATACCTATTACTTTCTTGACATGGTCATCGCGGGCCGCCACGAGGACGCCGAGCGCGCCATGGTGCGCGCCGCGGGGAGCAGCGGGGGGCTGAACGTTCCCAAGGAAGCCATGGCGGCGCTGGTCCGCGGCGGCAAGAACGAGGCCTTGTACGCGTTTCTTTCGAGGCTGCTGGAACGCCGTCCGGAGCTGCAGGCATGGAGCGCTTACCTGGAACAGGCCGGCTACGTCGGGCGCTCGGGCGACGCCGTCGCATTGATAGATTCGGTTCTGAAGCGGTCGAACCTGCCTCCCTATCTGCGTACGGATCTGCAGCGAAGGCGGATCGACGCGCTCTTGGGAGCCGACGAGGTCGAAGCGGCGATCGCCGGTTTCCGCCAGGTGCTGTCGGCTCCTCCGAGCGCCGATGAGGAAAAGCTCGAGGAACGCGCCTCGACTGCGGTCCGGCTCGCAGGGCTGGGAAGAGTCCTGAAGCGCCCCGAGCTCTCGGAGACCGGATTTGCGTTCGCGCGCAGGGCGGCCGCTCTTCCGCGGAAATCCAAGGATCGCTTCAGTCGCCCCTCAACCGATGCCTTAACCGGCCTGCTGGCGGAGCTGCGCCGCCAAGGGCGCGCCGGGGAAGCGCAGGAGCTCGCCCTAGCCCAGATCGAGCGCAGCGGCGGCGAGCGAACGGGCAGCGTCGATTTCGCAGCATTCGTGGTCGAAGCCGAGCAACGTGCCGCCTTGATAGAGCTTGCAGGCATCTACGACGCCGCAGGCCGCTCCTCCGACGTGCTGCGCCTCCTCGATGAAGCCGGCACCTGGGGGGTTAAGGATCTGCTCGGGATCATCGCCGAGAAGGATTCGCTCGGCGTGCCGCTGGGTATGATGGCCGCACGGGCGCTGAACGCGAGCGGCAATACCGCCGCGGCCAAGACGGTCGTACGCGCGCTGCTCGATCGCGTGCCCGGGCACGATCCTGCTTATCAGCTGTTGGTCGCCTCGTACGCGAACGGGGCTCCCGCCGAACTCGACCGACTGTACGCGCTCGACCAGTTCGAGGAACGGCCCCTGATCTGGAAAGCGGTCGCGCTTCGAGCCGCTGGCCGGAACGTGGAGGCCGAGAATGCCGCGCGGCGCGCCATCGCCATCGATCCTTCCGACGGCGAGGAAGGCAAGAACGACCGCATGCGGGCGTATGCCGTTCTGGCGGATATTCTGGAGGGGCGGGGCGACCCCAAGTCAGCCGGGGTCTACCGGCGCGCCGTAAAGGCGATCCGCATGTCGGAGGACGCCGACGACCTCTACAAGCTGGGTCTATACCAGCGGGCGTTCGCCGGTTACCGCGCCGCGCTCGATCAGTTCTCCGACGCCTATTGCATCCAGTCGCGTCTGGCGGTCCAGCTAGGCAAGATGGGATTGCACGAGGAAGCGCTCAAGCACTATCGCCGCGCCTACGAACTGATGCCCGACAGCTTCGGCCGCGTCGAGAGCCACTGCCTCGGCTGCGAAAGCGTATTCGCCGACGGCAAGGCGCAAACAGTCGCGGAGAGCGTCTTCACAAGCTTGGTGAAGCGCGTTCCTGCGAAACCCCAGGCCCACTACATGCTCGGCTACCTGCGCAAGGAACAAGGCCGCTACGGCGACGCGCTCGGGCTTTTCCGGCAAGCGGTGAAGCTCGACGCCGATTACCTCAATGCCTGGCGGCAAGTGAACGACCTGAGCCCAAAAATATTCATGGAGCCGAAGGAGCGTGACGCGGTTCGCCTGAAGTTGTTCGAGCTCGATCCGCGCCAACGCCACGTCCGCTACGAGCTCACCGAAGTGGTCGACCTCGCCACGCTGTGGCGTGCGCTAGACAAGGTGGCGGGCAACCCCGAGCTCAACCCGAAGTTCGACCGCGCCTATCCGCTGAAGGGCAGCGCGCGCGAGCAGGACCAGGCGCTAGCCAAGCTTCCGGCGGAGATGCGCAGCCAGATGGAGGCCTATGCCGAGCTGCAGGACCGGATGAGCGGGCGCGTACGCAGCCTGGACGCCTCGCCGACCATCGCTCGGCACGCCTTGATCGTCATGGTGCTCGGTCTGATGGGCGATAGCTCGGGGCTCGGGTTTTCGGAGTGAGGTTGTCGAGTTTACCCCGGCGTGAGACCGAAGCTGCCGACGACGTAACCCTCGCGGAGAAAGAGAACTACCGGGCCGAGTATGGTCAGAATGCTCGGAGTGAAAACGCCGGTGACATTCCTGGAGCGCCTCGCCCGCGCCCGCGTGCAGGCGCTTGCCGGGTGCGCTATCCTGCGCGCAGTCGCACCCGCCTGCAAATGGAGCACGCATATGAGTGGCACGGCACTGGAAAAAGTGTGTTTCGAGGCGCTGAATCTCCCGGAAGCCGAGCGCGCGGAGCTTGCGTATAACCTGGTGGTCAGCCTCGACGGGCCGCCGGATTCGGATGTGGAAAAGGCGTGGGACGCGGAGATCATGCGCAGACTTTCCGAGATCGACTCGGGCACCGCGAAGTTGGTCGATCGTGAGGAGTTCCGTCGTCGAATGCGGGCGCGCATGAACCGCTCCTGATGCGCGCGCTGCGCATCCACGAAGCGGCGACGGACGAAGCCGCCGAGGCCGCAGCGTGGTACGAAAAAGAACGTCCCGGGCTTGGCGCGGAGTTCGAGCACGCCGTCGATGCGGCGCTCGACCTGCTCGAAGAGGATATCGTTCTTTTGGTCTCCATGCCCGGTGCGGCCGGAAGGCGCGGGGTCAAGCGCCTGATACTCAGACGTTTCCCCTACTCCGTCGTTGAGGGCGGGATCGATGTGCTCGGCGCGGTTTTCGGCTTCGTTCACGGCTTCGGTTTCTGCGGTCCCACCAGCTTGGTTACGTCCGCAATCAGCTCCGATGTCAGAGCAACCAGCTCCGCAATCGCGGATTCTTCCGCGTCCAGCACGCCTTCGTACTCGGCCAGGTTGCGCTTTCGGTGCGCCGCGTCCAGCACCCGCCAGCGGGCGGCTTGCCAGCCCACCGTGTGGGTGAGGCACTGGAAGACCATGAAGCGGTTTTCGCTGCGATAGCCGTGCCAGCGCAGAGCCGATAGGGAGGCCGCGTGCGCGGCGTTATAGGCGCTGGTAAAGCGACCCTCCGCGGAGGCACCGGCCAGCCGCGCATCGGCGAGGCGGGTCCGCGCCATCGCCAACAGCCGACCGACCTCGGCGTCATTGCGCGCCTCGGCCTTGAGCTGGCCGGCGCGCGCGAGATTATCGAGCGCGGGCAGGGCCAGGGACGTCTCCCAACAACGGAAGGGTGGGCCGCGCCAGGACGCGGTTGATGAACGAATCGCGCTCTGCGCGGCGGCGCTTGAACTCCGCGGGCGTGAGGCAGGTGGGATTGATCTTCCTCCCGAGTTGCGCCTCGAGGGGCACCAGCAACTCCAGCACCTTCGCCAGGCGCAGATCCTTGCCGACCAGCATCACGTCGATGTCGCTCGTTGCCGTGTCGGCGCCCTTCGCTACGGAACCATATATGAACGCCGTTTGGATCGTCGGCGCAAGAGGTGCCAACGCCTCCCGCAGCATCGGCTGGGCGCCGAGCGTCTTCCGCGTCAGCGCGATCAGTTCATCAAAGACCGGGCTCTTTGCATCGGCCTGGAACGTACGCAGGTTCCCGACCCTCTGTGAGCGGACCAGCCCCGCATCCACCAGCTTGTTCAATTCCCGCTGGAGCGACGCGCTTCCCAATCCTGTCAAACGCAGCAGTTCGTTTAGGTGAAAACCCCGCTCCGGCTGTCCGAATAGCCATTGAAGAACTCGAGTCTGACTATCGGAAAAAAGGGCTGTGGCTATCGACATATGCTAAATTCTAGCATGATCGTGCCAGTAAGTAGCACGTGCAATCCAGGTACCTATAGCGCCGCGGAAAAAGCAACCAAGACCCTCAGTATTCTTGGAGAGGTGGTCATTCGCGGACATGCTGCGCTTTTGTCTCTATACCCCATCCGTGTTGGGGACCAGAGCGGAACCCCGCCGTATCCATTCGGGAGTCCTCGCCCCTGCGGGGCGAATCATCTTCAGGGCCTCGTCTACCTCTGGACGCTGGCTCGTCGCGAGATCAGCGAGGTAAGTCAAAAATTCATCCAATTGCGGCGGCTGAATAGCCGCACCCCAAAGCGCTTCGGAAGGTCTATAAGCGGGTCGGTGGCCCATTGGAACATCAAATTGTCCACCACCATCGCGTCACAGTAAGGCGCATACGTCGAGACGAAACGTATGTCGTAGAACAGCCCGCCGAAGCGATCTCGATTCTTTTCCTTGTTCTTGTACTCGCCTTGGCGGAGCCGATGGCGCAAGAGCGCGAAGAACTCGGACCCAATCCGCGCCTCTGGAACATTGGCGAAGTACTCCGACTGAAAGAACGCCTGGATGCGCTGCATACGCAGAGGCGCGGGCTGCTTGTCCTGATAGTGGAGCAAGCTCTCAATCATCATCGAATTTTCATTCGCGGTGAGGAACGCGGTGGGATCGCGGCTCACAATGCGCTCCACGTAATCCACATAGTGCTCTATGTAGGACTTGGCGCTAGAGCGCAATTCGAATTGAACGTCTTCCTTGAAGGTGGAAGGCGACGTGGCCCACGCATCAAAGGCATCCAGCAGATCTTCGATGGAACGATCCTTCCGCATTTTCAAATCGCCGTGCTTATCGAGGAAATTTCCGGCATCGACCCAAATGTATCCATCCCACTCGTTCACGTCCCGCTCCAGCGCATCGGAACGTTCAACGTTGTGAGCAGTGGGACCGCTCGCCAAGAACGCCTGAAATGCGTGGTGAATTTGCCGGTTCTTCACCTCATACTCGTAGGAAAACTTGTGACCTAGCGACGTTCGCTTGATGAACTCTAGAAGCGGAGCGCGCTGCGCTTCCGTCCACAGTTGGCTTTCATCCTCATGAAGATTGGAATACGGCGCGACTAGTTGCTGCGCCAAGGCGAGGTCCATTATGCGTTTTTGCGCCTCAACGAACATTTTGTGTTTGCCGCGAAAAGCATGCGAGAAGAAGAATTGATCTAGGTAGATGACCTTCTTCTGTAGCTCCGGAAGTGGAATCCTGTCCCAGTGCTTGCACTGCAAGCACCCGCGCGACAGCGTGTTGCCGCCAACCATGACATTGCCGTAGCTCTCCGGGGTGCCGCACGAGGGGCAGGCGCCGATGATGTAAGACACAAGGGCCATCGACGGATCGTACTATTACGCCATCCGATACGCACCCGCAAAGAGGGTGGCGCCCATGATCGAAGTCCAGGTCGCAATCCGAGGCAAGGAGTTTCGAGTCGCGATCGAGAAGCGGGCGGAGATCGAGCGGCTGGTAAGAGCCGCCGTGAGGGGTGCGTTCGAGCTGGAGGTCCGGGGTATTTCTGGTTTCGATCCGGCGCCGGAGGATACGGCCACGCTCATCGCCCACCAGCACCCGTGGCGGATTACGCCGATCCCGTGAATTCGAATGACCGCGCTGGGTCGAACGCGGACAGTGAAGGCGGCGGATATCGCTACCCCTTCCCCCACCCCCTCGCTCGCTCCAGCGCCCGCTTCCACTCTTCCATCCTTCGCTCCGCCTCTTCCCGCTTCATCTTCGGCTCGAAGCGTTTGGCGACTTTCCACTGCTTCGCGATTTGTTCGCGGCTGGTCCACACGCCGGTGGCTAGGCCCGCCAGATACGCCGCTCCCAGTGCCGTGGTCTCTAAAACTCGCGGGCGCACGACGGGCACGCCGAGCAGGTCCGCCTGGAATTGCAGCAGCAGGTCGTTCGCTGCGGCGCCGCCGTCGACGCGCAGTTCTTTCGACGCGCGCCCGGAGTCCTGCTCCATCGCGTGCAGCAGCTCGGCCGACTGGAAGGCGATCGATTCCAGCGCCGCGCGCGCGATGTGGCCGGTGTTGGAGCCGCGGGTCAAGCCGACGATGGTCCCTCGCGCGTAGGGGTCCCAGTGGGGTGCGCCCAGGCCCGCGAAGCCCGGAACGAAGACCACGCCCCCCGAGTCGCGGACGCTCGCAGCGAGCTTTTCCACGTCCACCGATTTCTTGATGATGCGCAGGCCGTCGCGCAGCCACTGCACCACCGCCCCGCCGATGAAGACGCTCCCCTCGAGCGCGAACTGCTTGATCGGAGCTTCCGCGGCGCAGGTGGTGACGAGGCCGCTTTTCGACACGATCGCCTCGCTCCCCGTGTTGAGCAGGAGAAAACACCCGGTGCCGTAGGTGTTCTTCGCCATCCCCGCCTCGTGGCAGGCCTGGCCGAACAGCGCCGCCTGCTGGTCGCCGGCGATTCCCGCGATCGGAACCTCCGCGCCGAGCATCTTCTTCGCGATCGTGCCGTACACGTGAGAGGAGGGCAGGACCTCGGGCAACATCGCGCGCGGCACCCCGAAGATCTGGAGCAGCTCCCCGTCCCACTCGCCGCGGTGGATGTCGTAGAGCTGGGTGCGCGAGGCATTCGACGGATCGGTGAGATGCAGCCTCCCCGCAGTCAGCTTCCACACGAGCCAGGTGTCGATCGTGCCGAAGAGCAGCTCGCCTTTGTCGGCGCGCTCTTTGAGCCCCGGGACGTTCGCGAGCAGCCACTCGAGCTTGGTCGCGGAAAAATAGGGGTCGATCACGAGACCCGTCTTCGCGCGGATCGGCTCGGCGAGGCCTTCTTTCACCAGCAGCTCGCAACGGTCGGCGGTGCGCCGGTCCTGCCAGACAATGGCGCGGTGAGCAGGTCTACCCGTGCGCCGGTCCCAGACGACCACGGTCTCGCGCTGGTTGGTGATGCCGATCGCGGCGAGCCGCGAAGGCGCAAGGCGCGCTTTCTTCAGCGCCGAGCGCGCGCAGGCGAGCTGCGAGCGGAAGATCTCCTCGGCGTCGTGCTCGACCCAGCCGGGCTGGGGGAAGAACTGCCGGAACTCGCGCTGTGCGACCGAGACGGGCTTGCCTTTCTCGTCGAAGACGATGGCGCGCGAGCTGGTGGTTCCCTGGTCGAGGGCGAGAACGTAGCGCATGGAAAATTCTAGCAGGGCGGGGCCGGCGCAAGCTTCAGTCGGCGGGGCGATCGAAACGGTACCGGTGGGCGAGCAGGTGCGCGATCGTTGCGTCGAGATCGGCCTCGTGGTTGAGCACCTGGTCCACCGCCTCGGCGATCGGCATGTCGACCCCCAGGCGTTTGGCGAGCGCGGCGACGGCTTCCGCGGAGTGGGCCCCTTCGGTGACCTCCTTGCGCGCCGCGAGAACGTCGTGGAGTTTCCTGCCTTCACCGAGCGCGACGCCGAGCGAGGTGTTGCGCGACTGCATGCTGTTGCAGGTGAGCACGAGGTCGCCCACGCCGCAAAGCCCCATGAAGGTCTCCATCCTGGCGCCCTTGGCGACGCCCAGCCGCGTCGTCTCGGCGAGGCCCCGCGTGATGATCGTCGCCCGGGCGTTCTCGCCGAGCCTTTTTCCCTGGACGATCCCGGCAGCAATCGCGAGAACGTTCTTCATCACGCCGCCGATCGCGGCGCCGGTCACATCGTCCGAAAGATAGGTGCGAAAACGCGGCGTGCCGATCGCGCGGGACAGCGTCTCGCCCACCGCCGTGTCGGCGCACGCAAGCGTCACCCCGCAGGGCAGGTCGAGCGCGATCTCGCGCGCGAAGGACGGACCCGACAGGACCGCGATTTTCGCTTCGGGCAGCGTCTCGGCGAGGACTTCGGGCATCAGCGCGCAACTGCCGCGCTCGATGCCCTTCGAGCAGCTCACCACGGGGACGCCCGGCTCGAGGACCGGGCGCAGCTTTGTCGTCACGGCGCGCATGTGCTGAGCCGGCGGCGCGAGCAGCAGGAAATCGGCGCCGCCGGCCGCCGAAGCGAGATCGTGGGTCGCGACGATTCCCGGGACGAGCCGCACGCCGCCGAGGAACAAGGGGTTGATTCCTTGCTCGTTGATCGACGCGGCGACCTCGGGCTCGCGCGCCCAGATTACGGTTTGGTGACCCGACCGGCGGATCACGCAGCCCATCGCGGTGCCGAACGCCCCGCCTCCGATGATTCCCACGCGCGCCATGAACGCATGCTCCCCGGGCAATCCCGCCCCCTATTGACCTAGATCAAACCACGCCCTACGCTCCTCTGCAGCATGGGTGCGCCGGTTTTCTTTCCCCTGAAAGGAGAAATGCCATGGTTCGATGCCTGAGTTTGGTTACAGCGGCCCTCGCAGTGATGATAGCCGCACATCCAGTCGCCGCGCAGCAAATCGAAAACGAGCTGGTCCTGATTACGCCGGTCGCGAGGACCTTGACCGATCCGGCGCTGGCGGACTTCGCCAAGTACGCGAAGGAGCGATGGAACATCAACGTGAAAACGAGTGCCCTGGCTGCCGGCACCCCGGTGGCCTACGGCCGCATCGTCGAGTGGAAGGGCCGGCCCGACGCCGACATCTTCTGGGGCGGCGAGAGCGCGCTGTTCGACAAGCTCGCGGAGCAAAACCTGCTGGCGAAGCTGGATTTGCCGAAGGGCGTGGTTGACTCGATCCCGGCGAGCATCGGCAAGCCCAAGCCCATTCCGCTGAAGGACCCGAAGGGATTCTGGATCGGCACGGTGCTCGAGCCCTACGGCCTCGTGTATCACCCGAAACTCTTCGCGCGTCTCGGGGTGCCGGAGCCCAAGGACTGGGACGACCTGCTGCACCCCAAGCTGAAGGGCAACGTCGCGCAATGCGCGCCGACACGTTCCTCCAGCAGCCACGCGACCTACGAGGTGATCCTCCAGCGCGACGGGGACGAGAAGGGTTGGGCGTGGCTGAAGCGCCTGGCGGGCAATACCGGGCTATTCACGGCGCGCAGCCGTGACGTGCCTTCGGTGGTGGCGAGGGGTGAGTTCGCGGCTGGATTCGCGGTGCCGAGCTACATGGCGTTCGAGGATCGCCTCGCCGGCTACGAAATCAAGTTCGTGGCGCCGAAAACCGCATGGATCACGCCCGAGCCGATCGGCATCATCGCGGGCTCCAGGCATCCCAAGGCGGCGCGCGCGTTTATCGAGTACCTGCTGTCGGAGCGCGGGCAGCGGGTGGCGATGGAGCGGGGCGTATTCCCGATCACGCCCAAGTACCGCGTCCAGGGCAAGCCGGGCTCCCAGGCGGAGATGGCCGTCGAATTCACCGGCGGCATGCGCTCCTATTTCGACGTCGAGGTGGTCAATATCTACGACGATGACATCGCCCAGAAGCGCTACGAGGCGGTCAACTCGCAGTACCGCAAGGAAATCGAGTCTGTCGCGGAAGAGCTGAAGAGGAAATAAGCAGCGACCGTCAGCCGCCGGCCTGAAGCCACGTGCGCATTTCGGTCGCGAACCTCACGAAGCGTTTCGGGCCGCTGGCGGTGGTCAGCGAGGTCAGCCTGTCGATCGAGGAGGGGGAACTTTTCACCCTCCTTGGGCCCTCGGGGTGCGGCAAGACCACGCTGCTCCGCCTCATCGCCGGTTTCTACGCCCCCGACGGGGGGGAGATCCGCTTCGATGACCGCGTGGTCAACGCCGTGCCCCCGCACGAGCGCGGCATCGGCATGGTGTTCCAGAACTATGCCCTGTGGCCGCACATGACGGTGTCCGAGAACGTCTCCTACGGCCTGAAGCTGCGCAAGATCGCCGCGTCCGAGATCGCCGAGCGGGTTCGGGCTGTGCTCGAGAAGGTGAAGCTCGGCGGCCTCGGCGACCGTTACCCGGGACAGCTGTCGGGCGGGCAGCAGCAGCGCGTGGCGCTGGCCCGCGCGCTCGTGTTGAATCCCCAGATCCTCCTGCTCGACGAGCCGCTCTCCAACCTGGACGCCAAGATCCGCATTCAGGTCCGGGCCGAGATCCGCAAGCTGCAGAAGGAGCTCGGCATCACCACGATTTACGTGACCCATGATCAGGAGGAGGCGCTGACGCTGTCGGACCGCATCGCGGTCTTCAACCAGGGAAAGGTGTTCCAGATCGGGCCACCCAAGGCGCTGTACGAGCGGCCGGCCAACCGTTTTGTCGCCGATTTCATCGGCATCAACAATCTAGTCGACGGCACGGTGCGGGCGATCGAGGGCCCCCTTCGGAACGTGCGCGTGGAAACCGCGGTAGGGGAGATTTTCGCGATATACGACGAACGGCTGCGCGTGGGCGACCGGTGCGTGATTTGCATACGCCCCGAGAACGCCGCGGTCGACGGCGAGTCCGGCGGCGAGCGCAATCACCTCAAGGGAAAGATCTCCTTTGCCGCCTATCTCGGCAACACGCTGCGCTACGACGTCGATCTCGGCGACGGCGTTATTTTCAAGGCCGATGTCGGCGACCCGTGGCACCACGAGCAGTTGCCGACGGGCAAGCCGGTCACCCTGAGCTGCCCGGTTGCCAGCACGCTGGCGATCCCGGCGGATTGACCCGCATGGCCACGGCAACGATCGCTGCTGCCCCGGCCAGGGGGGTCCGCATCCCGGCAATTTCCATGATCGGTTTCGCGCTGATCTGGGTGTTTCTCATACTCTTCGTGCTGTACCCGCTGACGCGGATCTTCTACGACGCCGTCACCAACGAGGCCGGCCAGTTCACCTTGGCGAACTTCCAGGAGTTCTTCACGGACCGCTTCTACCTGCGCTCGCTCTGGAACTCACTCGCGCTGGGCGCCGCCGCGGTCGTAACGACCTCGGTGATCGGGATCGCGGTCGCGTTTCTCATCATCCGCTACGATTTTCCCTGCCGGAATCTCTTTGCGTATCTCACGATGCTGCCGATGATCCTGCCGCCGCTCGTGGGCGTGCTCGGCTTTGTCTTCATCCTCGGGCGGGCGGGGACGGTGAACGTGCTGCTGCACGACTGGTTCGGCCTGACGACCCCCGTCAACTTCATGTACGGGATGCAAGGCGTGCTGCTGGTCGAGACGGTGCACCTGTTTCCCCTGATGACGCTCTCCATCCTCGATTCGATGTCCAAGGTGGACCCCTCGCTGGAGGAGGCCGCGCAGGGCATGGGCGCCACGGCATGGCGGCGGTTCTGGGACGTCACGCTGCCGCTCACCACGCCCGGATACATTTCCGGCGCGCTGCTCGTCTTCATCTGGACCTTCGCCGACTTCGTCACGCCGCTCGTCGTCGGCGTGCAGGATCTCCTTGCGGTGCAGGCCTACCTCAACATCGTCCAGTTCGTCGACCGGCGCATCTTCCGCATGGGCATCGTGATCTCGGCGCTGCTCGTCCTGCTCGCCGTCATATTCGTGCTGGTGGCGCGCCATTACGTGGCGATCAAGGACTACAGCTCGCTCGCCTACTCGAAAGTGGAGCGCCGGCGCCTCGGACCCGTCAAGCGCTGGCTCGCCGTGGGTTTTCTCGTGCTGCTGCTGGTCGTGTCCGCCATCCCCCAGGTCGGGGTGCTGCTCGCCGCTGTCGGCAAGGGCTGGGCGCTCACGCCATTCCCGGTCCACTACACCCTCGACTATTTCAGGCAGGTCAGCATCGAGACGCCCAAGTTCATCATCAACTCGCTCCTGTTTTCCGGACTTGCCGTGTTGATCTGCCTGGTGGTCGGCGTGCCGATGGCGTGGATCATGGCGCGGACCCAGACGCCGGGGCGCGGCGCGATGGATGCGCTGACCACGCTGATCCTCGCCATTCCGGGCACCGCCATCGGTATTGCATACATCCGCGCCTTTCACTATCCGCTGCCGGGCATCGACCTTGCGCTCACCAGCCTGTGGATCATTTTTCCGCTGGTGCTCGCCGTTCGCCGGCTGCCGTACACCGTGCGCGGCAGCTACTCGTCGCTCTTGCTCGTGCACAAATCGATGGAGGAAGCGGCCGAGAACGTCGGCGCCACGAAGCTCGTGACGTTCCGCGACGTCACCGTGCCGCTGGTGTGGAAAGGCATCCTCGTCGGCGCGCTCTTCTCCTTCATCATGTCGATCCAGGAAGCTTCCGCCACGCTGTTCCTCGCGCTTGGCGGCTGGGAAATGATTCCCATCGGCATCTTCACCTACTACATTGCGGGATCGCACAGCCAGGCGGCCGCGCTCGGCGTAATCCTGATCGTGCTTTGTGCAGCGAGTCTGTTCATCGTCAACCGCATCGCCGGGACGCGGGTCGGCGGGCTGTTCGGCTGAGATGAGGGCGCTTGCAGAGCTCGACGCACGCGCCGTGCGGGCGGTGCTCGTGGACATCGACGAAACCCTGACCACGGCAGGCAAGCTGACCGGTGACGCCTATGCGGCGCTCGAGCGTCTGCACACCGCGGGCAAAATCGTCGTGCCGGTAACCGGACGCCCGGCGGGATGGTGCGATCACATCGCGCGCATGTGGCCGGTGGATGCAGTGGTGGGCGAAAACGGCGCCTTCTACTTCTTCTTTTCCGAGGGCAAGCTGCACAAGAGCTTTCTGGAGGACGCGGCCACCCGCGCGCAACAGCGCGTTCGGCTCGAGGCCGTCGCCCGACACATCCTCGCCGAGGTGCCCGGCTGCGCGCTCGCCGCCGATCAGCCGTACCGCGAGACGGACCTGGCGATCGATTACTGCGAAGACGTGCCGCCGCTGCCGCTCGACTCAGCGGAGCGGATCGCGATGCTCATGCGAGAGGCGGGACTCAACGCCAAGATCAGCTCGATCCACGTCAACGGCTGGTTCGGCGGTTACGACAAGCTCTCCACCAGCCGCATCCTGTTCGACGAGCGCTTCGGCCTCGATCTCGACCGGTCGAACCGCGAGTTCGTATTCGTCGGCGATTCGCCGAACGACGCGCCGATGTTCGCTTTCTTCCAGAACTCGGTCGGCGTCGCGAACGTGCGCCGGTTCGAGGGGCGGCTCGCCGCGTCTCCGCGGTACGTGACCCTGACGGCCTCCGGCGCCGGGTTCGTCGAACTCGCGGAGCATTTCCTTCAAGGTCGGTAGTCCGGGAACCATGTCGGCGTTGACGCTGCTGCTCGTGATGCTTGCCGTTGCGCTGGTGTTCGATTTCCTGAACGGCTTGCACGACAGCGCGGACGTGGTCGCGACGATGATCGCTTCGCGCGCGATGAGCGCGAGAGGCGCGCTCGCCCTTGCCGCTGCGGCGACATTGGCAGGCCCGTTCCTGCTCGGTGTCGCCGTCGCCGAGACGATCGGCACCGGGGTGGTGGATCCGGGATCGATCACGATCGCCGTGGTGCTTGCGGCGCTGCTCGCCGCGGGCCTGTGGAACGCGCTGACCTGGTATTTCGGCATTCCCGTGAGCTCGTCCCATGCTCTGATCGGCGGATTGGTCGGCGCCGCCGCGATCGCCTCCGGTCCCGCCGCGATCCAGCTGCAAGGGCTGTGGAAGGTGGGAATCGCCCTGCTGACCTCGCCGATCCTCGGCTTCGTCGCCGCGCTGGCGATCATGCGGGCGACGCGGTGGCTGCTGCGCAACGCGACCCCCAGGGCGAACATCGCGCTTTCCCGCGTGCAGGTTCTGACGGCGGCGGCGCTCGCATTGAGCCATGGCGCGAACGATGCGCAGAAAACGGTCGGCATGGTCGCGCTGGGGCTGGTGACGCTTGGACTGACGCCGGCGTTCGTCGTGCCGTGGTGGAGCATCGTGCTGAGCGCCTCGGCAATCGCTCTGGGGACCGCGGTCGGGGGCTGGCGCATCATTCGCACGCTCGGCCTGCGCTTCTACCGCATTCGCCCGATTCACAGCTTCACCTCGCAGACAGCGTCGGCCGCAGTGATCCTGGGCATGTCGCTGACCGGAGGGCCCGTCAGCACGACGCAGGTGGTGAGCCTGGCGATCGTCGGCGCGGGAGCGGCCGAGCGCAAGTCGCAGGTGCGCTGGGCCGTCCTCGGTGAGATCGCGGTCGCATGGATACTGACGCTGCCGGCGGCGGCTCTGCTGGCCGTACCCCTGCTTCGCCTCGTCGAAGCGGCGCTGACCCCGGGAGGCTGACGATGGGATGGTTCGACAGAGGCTTGAACGAAGAGAACAAGTTCGTCTCGATGCTGATCGCGCAGGCCGGGAAATCGGTCGAGGCGATCCGCTGCCTGGAACACAAGCTCGGGGACGTGAATGAGGAGACGATCGAGACCCTGCGCGCGCTCGCCAACGATGCGAGCGAGCTGCGCCAGGTGCTCATCGACGAGCTGCACAAGACGTTCATCACGCCGCTCGACCGCGAGGACATCTTCAACTTGTCGCATTGCTACGAGGACATGGTGACCTATGCCCTGACCACCATGGAGGAGATGAGCACCCTCAAGGTCCAGACGGACGACCACATTCGCCGGATGGTCGCGGTCGTTTTCCAAGAAGCGCAACAGCTCGAACAGGCCATTTTGCGTTTGGCGAAGAATCCGCGTGTCGCTGGCGATCATGCCCACGAAGTGCACAAGATGGAACGCGAGGTCGAACACCTTTACCGTGCCGCGATCAAGGACCTGTTCTCTCACGCCGGCGACCCGGCGCAGCTGCCGGGCCTGTTCTACCGCCGCGAGGTCTACCGCCACATCTCCAACATGTCCGACCGCGCCGATTCGGCCGCCAACGTGCTCGGGATGGTCGTGATGAAACTCGCGTGAGGTCTCGCCGCGCCATGGCGCGCTCCGCTTGCCTGCTAGTGCCACGGCCGGTGTGACCGGCCCCGGAGTATCAAGCGCTTGACGCGCGTCAATGAGCGCTTTCACCCGGGGCTGCGATGATTGCGCCGAGCATCAAGGATAAATTGACGTGAAAATCCACGAATACCAGGCGAAGGAAATCCTGCGCAAATACGGCGTTACGACCCCCCGCGGCGTTCCCTGCTTTTCGGTGGACGAGGCGGTCAAGGCGTCGCGCGAACTCGGCGGCAAGGCCTGGGTGGTCAAGGCGCAAATCCACGCCGGGGGCCGCGGCAAGGGCGGCGGAGTGAAGGTCGCGAAATCCGAGGGCGAAGTGCGCGAGTGGGCGGGCAAGATCCTCGGCATGATGCTCAAGACCCATCAGACCGGGCCTGAAGGACAGAAAGTCCGTAGGCTCCTCATCGAAGAGGGCGCCGACATCAAGAAGGAGCTCTACGTCGGCATGGTGGTCGATCGCGGCACGCAGCGCGTCGCGCTGATGGCCTCCAGCGAAGGCGGGATCGACATCGAGGAAGTTGCGGCGAAGACGCCTGAGAAAATCCACAAGGTGTTCATCGATCCGGGCGCGGGACTGAAAGACGCCGAGGCCGACGGGATCGCCGCGAAAATCGGTATCCCGGCGGCGAGCGTGCCGCAGGCGCGCACGATCCTCAAGGGCCTGTATCGCGCGTTCGACGAGACCGATGCGAGCCTCGCCGAGATCAATCCGCTCATCCTCACCGGCGACGGCAAGGTGGTCGCGCTCGACGCCAAGATCGATTTCGACGACAACGCACTGTTCCGCCATCCGGACCTGCAACCTCTGCGCGACCTCGACGAGGAGGACCCGGCCGAGGTCGAGGCCTCGAAGTACGACCTCAACTACATCCAGCTCGAAGGCGACATCGGGTGCCTGGTGAACGGCGCGGGGCTTGCGATGGCGACTATGGACATCATCAAGCTCTACGGCGGCGCCCCCGCTAACTTTCTCGACGTCGGCGGCGGCGCCACGACCGAGAAAGTCACCGAGGCATTCAAAATCATGCTGCGCATCCCGCACCTCAAGGCGATCCTCGTCAACATTTTCGGCGGCATCATGAAATGCGACGTGATCGCGGCCGGCGTGGTCGCCGCGGCGAGGCAGGTGAGCCTGAAGGTGCCGCTGGTGGTGCGCCTCGAGGGCACCAACGTCGAGCTCGGCAAGAAGATCCTCGCCGAGTCGGGGCTGCCGATTATCTCGGGCAACAACATGGCCGACGCCGCGCAGAAGGTCGTCGCCGCCGCCAAAGGCGGGTCACAAGCGGCGAAAGGCGGGAAATGAGCATCCTCATCGACAGGAACACCCGCGTGATGACGCAAGGCATCACCGGCAAGACCGGACAGTTTCACACCAAGACCGGCAAGGAATACGCGAACGGCAGGAACTGCTACGTCGCCGGCGTCAATCCGAAGAAGCCGGGCGAATCCTACGAAGGCATCCCGATTTTCGCCACGGTGAAGGAAGCGAAGCAGAAGACCGGCGCCAACGTCTCGGTGATCTACGTTCCGCCGCCTTTCGCCGCCGCGGCGATCGACGAGGCGGTCGAGGCGGATCTCGATCTCGTCATCTGCATCACCGAGGGCATCCCGGTGCGCGACATGATCCGCACCAAGTACAAGATGCAGGGTAGGAGGACCCAACTCATCGGCCCCAATTGCCCCGGGGTCATTACGCCCGATGAGATCAAGATCGGGATCATGCCCGGCCACATCCATAAGAAAGGCCGCATCGGGGTCGTGTCGCGCTCGGGCACTCTTACGTACGAGGCGGTCGGGCAACTGATGGAGCTCGGGCTCGGGCAGTCTTCCTGCGTCGGGATCGGCGGCGATCCGGTGAACGGACTGAAGCATGTCGATGTGCTCAAGATGTTCAACGACGATCCGGAGACCGACGCCGTCATCATGGTGGGCGAGATCGGCGGCTCGGATGAGGAGAACGCCGCCCGTTGGGTCAAGGCCAATATGAAAAAACCGGTCGTCGGCTTCATTGCCGGAGTCACCGCGCCGCCGGGAAAGCGCATGGGCCACGCGGGGGCGATCATCTCCGGCGGCAAAGGCACGGCGCAGGAAAAGCTTGCCGTCATGGAAGAATGCGGGATAAAGGTAACGAAGAACCCGGCGGAGATGGGCAAGCTGCTGAAGTCGGTGCTGAAATAGGAGGATGCGAGGCGGCACCCTCTGTTGCCTCGATAGCGCCCGGGCCGGGGCCCGCGACGTGGAAATTATTGATGCCTGTCAAGCTTTTGCTCGCGGGCCCGGACGTAGAATGAATGCATGAACGACCGGGCCTCCCCGAAACCGCAGCAGCAGGGAAATCGCGCTCGCGTGCGCGGTACGCCCAAGGGGCGTGGGGTTGATCCCAGGGCGCGCGAGGAAGTACGGGCCCTCCTGGAAGACGCGCCGCGCCGGCGCGACCTCCTCATCGAACATCTGCACCGTATCCAGGACCGTTACGGGCATCTCTCGGCAGCACATCTGGTCGCGCTGGCAGACGAGATGAAGCTCGCGATGACCGAGGTCTACGAGGTCGCGACCTTCTACCATCATTTCGATGTGGTGAAGGACGGCGACGCGGCGCCGCCTGCGGTCACGGTGCGCGTGTGCGACTCGATCTCCTGCGAGATCGCGGGCGCGGGCGAACTGCTCGAGAAGCTCCCCGGAATTCTCGGCAAGGACGTACGCGTGCTGCACGCGCCCTGCATCGGCCGTTGCGAGACCGCTCCGGCCGCCGTCGTCGGGCAGAACCCGCTGCCGCACGCTAGCGTCGAAAAGATCGCCGCGCTGGTCAAAGCCAAGGCGGTGAAGCACCCTGCGCCCGGCTCGCGTGAATCGCATCCGCACAGGGACATCGTGAGTCCCGCCTACGTCGACTACGCCGCCTATCGCGCGAAGGGTGGGTACGAGCTCGCCAAGGCCTGCATCGAGGGCGCGAAGAAACGCGAGGACGTCGTCGCCGTGATGGAGACCTCCAGCCTGCGCGGTCTGGGTGGCGCGGGCTTTCCCGCGGGACGTAAATGGAAATCGGTTGCCGCCGAGCCGGCGCCGCGCCTGATGGCGATCAATATCGACGAGGGCGAGCCGGGCACGTTCAAGGATCGCTGGTATCTTGAGCGCGATCCGCATCGGTTCATCGAAGGCGCGTTGATTGCCGCTTGGGCCGTCGATATCGCGGAAATCTACGTGTATCTCCGCGACGAATATCACGGCTGCCGAGCGATCCTGGAAAAGGAAATCGCGGCCCTGCAACAGAATCCGCCGTGCAAGCTGCCGCCGATTCATCTTCGCCGCGGCGCGGGCGCCTATATCTGCGGCGAGGAGTCGGCGATGATCGAGTCGATCGAGGGCAAGCGCGGCATGCCGCGGCTGCGCCCGCCTTACGTCGCGCAGGTGGGCCTTTTCAACCGGCCCACTCTCGAGCACAACATGGAGACGCTGCACTGGGTGCGCGACATCCTGGAAAAGGGCGCGGACTGGTTCGCCTCGCAAGGACGCAACGGGCGCAAGGGCCTGCGCTCGTTCTCGGTGAGCGGCCGCGTGAAGACGCCCGGCGTGCATCTGGCCCCCGCCGGCATCACGGTGAAGGAGCTGATCGCCGAGTATTGCGGCGGGATGCTCGACGGCCACACCTTCTACGCCTATCT
>Ga0137451_1000109_pt1 | contig 24394 bp, 24 predicted proteins | sample EasRivERMGT500_2_FD_102336 | JGI IMG/M metagenome (GOLD analysis project Ga0137451, IMG submission 102336) | Soil microbial communities from meander-bound floodplain in the East River, Colorado, USA - East River MetaG ERMGT500_2 | ecosystem: Environmental > Terrestrial > Soil > Floodplain ... | reverse complement strand
TGCGGGGCGCCGGCCGGCGCGAGCCGCTGGAGCCGTGGATGGCGCCCGAGGCGATCGAAAAGCTCTTCGCCGACCGGATCGAGCTTGCGGGAGTCAGCGAGGTCATCGTCGGCAGCACGCGCCTCCAGGGCGTGTCGACGCCGCAAGGCTTCGTCGAGATCGAGGTCGCGTTCGAGGCGAACATCACCGAGACGCGGCGCGGAGCACCCCTCCAGGTGCTCTGCGAGGAGCGGTGGACGTTCCGCAGACAGGCCGGCGTCGTGTCTCCCCCGCCCTCGCGCTTGCGCGCGCTCGGATGCCCGGGCTGCGGCTCGACCATCGAGCCCAAGCCCGATGGCACCTGCGCGAGCTGCGGCGCGCCGCGACGGCGAGGCCAATCGACGTGGGAAGTCGCGCGCATCTCCGACGCGAACCGGCGGCCGCTGCCGCCTCCCGAGCTCCGCTCGCGAGGCGGCGTCGAGGAAGGGACCGAGCGGCCGACCGTGTTCGACCCCCGGCTTCAAACCGAACGGCGCGCGTTCACGGGACGCCATCCCGATCACTCCTGGACCGCGTTCGACGCGCACGTCCGCGAGGTCTTCTTGCGTCTGCAGGCGGCGTGGTCGACCCAGGACTGGGAGAGAGCGCGCGCGGACGAGACCGACGCGCTCTATCAGAGCCACCGGTTCTGGATGGAGCGGTATCGCGCGTTCGGGCTGCGCAACCGAGTCGAGTCGGTGGAGATCGAGCGCGTCGTGCTCGCGAAGATCGACGTCGACGCCTACTACGAGTCGCTGACGGTGCGCGTCTTCGCGCGGGCGCTCGACTGGACCGAGCGCCCCGACGGCACCGTCGTCGCAGGAAGCCGCAGCCGCCGCGTTCGCTTCTCCGAGTACTGGACGTTCCTCCGTGCCACCGCACCCGAGGTGGGGCCGCCGCGCGCGTGCCCGTCGTGCGCCGCGCCCCTCGACCCCGCGGCGGGGCCGGCGGCGGTCTGCGCCTTCTGCGGCGCCAAGCTCGAGGCCGCCTCCGCGCGCTGGGTCGTGTCGCGGATCGAGCAGGACTAGAGCTTCACCCGCTGGCCGGCTCGCAGCGCGCCGAGCGGATAGAAGGTCCCGCGCCAAGTCACCCCGCCGTCGCGGAGCACGCGCCACGCCGAGCGGAGCACGAACACGCCGAGGACGAACGCACCCCACCCGCCGAGCAGAAACGGGATCACGGACCGGCGCGTCCTCACGGCCACGACGATCGCGCCGGCCGAGAACAGGGCGATCGCGAGCGCCCCCAGCAGCGGCACCCACGGTCGCGGGCCGACGAACAGGGCGACGGCGGGCGCCGGGAACAGCAGAGCCGCGAAGAGCAGCAGCGCAAGCAACCGGCTCACCCGATAGCGGCAGAAGGCGCCGAACATGTTCTTCTCGAGGCCCCGCGCCATCGCGGGGAGCGACTCGTACCACGCGATGCGCACGTCGGACAGTCCCACCGCGAACGCCGAGCGCCCGCCCCAGCGCTTGATCATGTAGCCGAGGCCCACGTCGTCGAGCACCTCGAGGCGCAGCCACTCCCAGCCGGGGGTCGCGGCGAGCGCAGCTCGTCGCACGAGGTTGAACGCCCCCACGCCCACGAAGGCGCTCGAGCCCGGCCGCGAGACGTCCACCGCCCTGGTGCCGAACAGGAACGACGAGGCGAAGGCGGCGCCCACCGCGTCGTGAGCCAGGTCGATCGGCTCGATGTCCGGGGCCACGGCGAGATGGTCGAGCCCCGCGTGGACCGCGTGCGCGACCGCGTGCCGGAGCGTGCCCGGGGCGAAGTGGACGTCTGCGTCCGTGTAGAGGATCCACGATCCGCTCGCCGACTCGGTCGCGCGGTGCATCGCGTGGACTTTCCCGAGCCAGCCGTCGGGGAGCTCCCGGACGTGGATCGCCCGGACGCGCGGCTCGCGGGCCGCGATCTCGTCGACGATCGCCCCGGTCGCATCCTTCGATCGATCGTCCACGACGACGATCTCGAGATCGGGGTAGTCCTGCCCGACGAGCGTCGTCAGGGCCGGTCCGATCGTCGCCTCCTCGTCGCAAGCCGCGACGACGACGGTCAAGCGCGGCCAGACGGGCGGCTCCGGGGCGGGAAGGCTGCGGAGCGTCTTGAACACGAGCGCGGACCGCAATCCCGCAGCGCCCAAGACGCACCACAGCGCCGAGAACGCCGCAGCCCAGATGCTCACGGCACCTTACCGGATCGAAGCGTGACGAAGAGCGCTTCGGGCGGACAGAACAGACGCACGGGAAGACCGGAGACGCCGATCCCGCGGCTGACGATCAGCTCGGCGCCCGAGGCGGAGTAGCGGCCTTCGTCGAGCCGGTACCGGCTCATGCGTACGAGCACGGGGCGGCCGGGCACGCGCACCTGGCCGCCGTGGGTGTGACCGGCGAGCACCAGCGCGACCCCGCGGCGTGCCGCCTCGAAGAACGCGTCGGGATTGTGCGACACGAGCACGACCGGTGCCCCGGGCGCGACGGCATGGGCGCGCGCGAGCGCCTCGTCGAGCCGCGGACGGCCGATGTTCCAGTCGTCGATGCCCGCAAGGGCCAAGCGCGCGCCGCCGCGCTCGAGGGCGACCGCGTCGTTGTCGAGGACGCGCACGCCGCAACGCCCGTAGAGCGCGTGCAGGCCCGCGAGGTCCCGCGTGTAGTGGTCGTGATTGCCGAAAACCGCGAAGGCGCCGAGCGGTCCTTTCAGGCCGGCGATCGCCTCGGCGTGGGGCGCGCACTCGTCGATGCCCGAGGTCGCGAGATCCCCGCCGTGGATCACGACGTCCGCCGCGAGGGTACGAAGCCGCGCAAACACCGCCCGCACCGCGGACGCCGAGACGAACGGTCCCGCATGGACGTCCGAGACGAAGAGGAGGGTCGTGCGGTCGAAGACCGGTGCCAGGGCGGGGAGGACGATCTCGGCGTCCGCGACGGTGAGGCCGCCCTCGAGGAGGCGGTCGTAGATCCACGAGGACCCCGGCATCCGCGCGTAGACGTGGCGGCTCAGGAACAGGCTCGTCGCGCGCTCGAGGCGCCGGAACCAGCCGCTCCTCGGGTCGAAAAGAGGACGGGGGACCGGCCTCGCCTCATGGGACGCCGCGAGCGCCACGTGCCGGAGCGCCTCGTGCTCCGCCGCGCGGGCCGGCTCGAGAGTCCTGCGGCGCATCGAGGCTATTATCCGCGGGTGGCCACCATCCTGGCACCGACACCGGACAACGTGCGACGCGCGGCGGACGCGCTGCGGCGCGGCGACCTCGTCGGAATGCCTACGGAAACCGTCTACGGGCTCGCGGGAAACGCGTTCGACGCGGGATCGGCGGCGAAGATCTTCGCGGCCAAGGACCGGCCGACGTTCGACCCCCTGATCGTGCACGTGGTGAGACCGCCGGGCCCCCTCGAGCGCGAGGTGCTCTCCGGCCTTCACGACCTCGGCCTCGTGGACGTGTCACGTCTGCCGCAGCTCGCCCGCGAGCGTGCGGACGTCCTGCTGCGGCGGTTTTGGCCCGGGCCCTTGACGATGGTCCTGCCCCGCGGCGAGCGCGTTCCGGATCTGGTCACGAGCGGCCTGGCGACGGTGGCGATCCGCATGCCGTCGCACCCCGTCGCCCAGGCCCTGCTCGCGGAGAGCGGGCTCCCGATCGCCGCCCCGAGCGCGAACCGTTTCGGTCGCATCAGCCCGACGACGGCGGCTCACGTCGTCGAGGAGCTCGGCGATCGTGTCGGGATCGTTCTCGACGGCGGCGCGTGCGCGGTGGGTGTCGAGTCCACGGTCGTATCGATCGACGCCGACGGGAACATGACGCTGCTCCGTCCGGGAGGGACCCCGGTCGAGGCGATCGAGGAGACCGCCAGCGCTCGCCTCGCACGAGCGGAGACGTTGCGCGAGGGCGTCGCGGCGCCCTCCCCCGGAATGAGCGCCTCGCACTACGCGCCGCGCACTCCGCTTGCGGTGTTCCCTGGCCCCGACGCGCTCCCCGCGGGCACCCTGCGCGTGGGCGTGCTCGGCGTCTTCGAATCCCCGGACGCGGCGCGCGCGGCGGGCGCCGACGTCTGGCGGCGCTACGGCGCCCCCGTCGTCCTGGCGCCGCTGACCGAGCGGGGCGACCTCGAAGAGGCCGCGCGCAACCTCTTCACCCGGCTGCGCGAGCTCGACGCGGGCGACGTCGGCTTGATCCTCGTCGTGCCTCCGCGCGGGGAGACGGGGCTCGCGCTGGCGCTCGCGGACCGGCTGCGCCGCGCGGCGCACTGACGGCGGCCGGCACGTGCCCGAGCTTCCGGACATCGAGGTCTACCTCGATGCGCTGCGCTCCCGCGTCCTGGGAGCGACGCTCGAAGGGATCCGCCTCCGCAATCCGTTCCTCCTGCGCAGCATCGATCCGGCGCCGGGCGAGCTCTTCGGCCGTGCGGTCGTCGACCTCTCTCGCATCGGCAAGCGGATCGTCGTGCGGCTCGATCCCGACCTGTTCGTCGTGCTGCACCTCATGATCGCGGGACGGCTGCACTGGAAGGAACGTGGGGCGGCGCTGACGGGTAAGCTCGCCTCCGCGGCGTTCGACTTCTCTACCGGCACGCTCACGCTCACCGAAGCCGGAACCAAGAAGCGCGCGTCGCTCCACCTCGTGCGGGGGAAGGACGCGCTCGCCGCGATCGACCCAGGCGGGATCGAGCCGCTGAGCGCGTCCACGAGCGAATTCGCCGCCGCGCTCCACCGCGAGAACCGCACGCTCAAGCGCGCGCTGACCGACCCGACCATCTTCTCCGGCATCGGGAACGCCTATTCCGACGAGATCCTCTGGGCAGCACGGTTGTCTCCCGCGCAGCTGACGCGAAACCTCGATGCCGCGGAGATCGGGCGGCTGCGCGACGCGGTCGTCGGGACGCTCGTCACCTGGCGCGACCGGCTCGCCGAGGCGGCGGGCACGGGCTTCCCCGAGAAGGTGACGGCGTTTCGTCCGGGGATGGCGGTGCACGGCCGCTATCGGGAGCCCTGCCCCGTGTGCGGCTCCCCCGTTCAACGCGTCGTCTACGCGGAGAACGAAGCGAACTACTGCGCGACGTGCCAGACCGGCGGCCGCCTGCTCGCGGACCGGGCGCTGTCGCGGCTGCTGGGAAAGGACTGGCCCCGGTCTCTGGAGGAGCTGGAGCGGCGCGCGCCCCAATTGGGGGCTTCCCGGCCGCCGAAAGCTGGGTCATGATGTTCGGTCACCGAGTGCCCGAATCGCGGAGGAGACGCTCATGATCGCCCGCCTGTGGCACGGACGCGTCGTGACCGAGAAGGCTGACGCCTACCTCAACTACCTCAAGCGTACCGGCCTGCACGATTTCCGCGCGACGCCGGGGAACATGGGCGTGTACGTGCTGCGCCGCGACGAGGGCGGGATCACGCACTACCTGGTCACGACGCTCTGGACGTCCATGGATTCAGTCAAGAGCTTCGCGGGGGACGACCCGACGAAGGCCCGCTACTACCCCCAGGACGACGAGTTCCTGCTCGAGCGCGAGCCGCTCGTACAGCACTTCGAAGTCTTGATGGCCGTCACCGGACCGCCGACCGCATGAAGGAGAACGCCGTGAAGATCTGGACCCTCGCCGCCCTCGCCGTGCTGCTCTCGTCCGGAGCCGCGCTCGCCCAGAGCGTGGACACCGATCACGATCCCGCCGCCGACTTCACGAAGTACCACACCTACGCGTGGATCGACGGCAAGACGAAGGCGCAGCCGCTCAACCACGACCGCATTGTCAACGGCGTCGACGCCCAGCTCGCCGCGAAGGGCTGGAAGAAGATCGACGACGCGCCTGCCGCCGACGCGGTGTTCATCTACAACATCGCCTCGCAGCAGGAGCGCACGCTCTCGACGATGTACAGCGGCGTCGGCGGATGGGGGTACGGCGGCTGGGGCGCCGGGATGGGCAGCACGACGACCTACGAAAACGTCTACACGGTCGGGACGCTTGTTCTCGATCTTTACGACGGGAAGACGCAAAAGCTGCTCTGGCGCGGGACCGCGTCCGACACCATCCCCGAGAAGTCGTCCTCGCTGGCCAAGAAGATCGACAAGGCGATCACGAAGCTGATGAAGAAATTCCCGCCGCCGCCCCCGCCTCCCCCGAAGAAGTAGCCGGCTCAGTCTTCGAGGAAGTACTCGACCGTCGTCACGACCCGCACCTTCTTGAACTCCGGCGAGAAGTCGTCGCGGTCCTCGATCGCGAAGTAACCCTGCTGAGCGTGCCGGATGGCGCCCACCCGGCTTCCGCTGTCGCTGGCGAACTGCTCCGCCGCACGGCGCGCGTCCTTCGTCGCCTCCACGATCATCGGCGGCTTGATCGACTCGAGGGCGGTGTAGAGGAACCGGGGGGAGGCGCCGTAATCGTTCCGCAACGCCACGCCGGCCCGCACCAGCTCGCCCGCCGCAGCCATCGTGGTGCGGACGAGGTCGACCTTTTCCGAGCGGAGCGTGACCGTGGCTTCGGCCGCGTAGCGATGGAGAGGCCGGTCCGTCCCGCGGACGCCTTGGGCCTCGAAGTCGTTCACGCGCGGTGAGGAGACCGAGAACTCCTTGGCCGAGAATCCCTTCGAGGTCAGGAACGCCGCGATCCTCGACGTCGCCGCCTCGAGCGCCGCCTGGACCTGGCCGAGATCGTCCCCGGCGACGCCGAAGCTCATCGGCCACATGGCAAGGTTCGCGGCGACTTCGCGCTCGGACAATCCGCGCACGGTCACGTAGCGCTCCGCCGCCTTGACGCGGTACAGCGCCCGCGCGACCTGTCCGCCGCCGACCGCCATCCCGATCGCCAGAAGCGCGCCGAGCACGGCGGCGGCCGCGAGCCGATCTTCCTTCATGAATCACCCCCCGCCGCCCAGTCGCGCGGCACCAGGAACACGTCGTGAAGCTCGGCCTCCTTCGAGCCCGGCTCGGGCGTCCAGCCGTAGCGCCACCGGGCGCGGGGCGGCATCGACATCAGGATCGATTCGGTGCGGCCGCCGCTCTGCAGGCCGAAGAGGGTGCCGCGGTCCCAGATGAGGTTGAACTCGACGTACCGCCCGCGGCGGTAGAGCTGGAACTCGCGCTCCCTCTCGCTGTAGGGAGTCTCGAGCCGCCTTCTGACGATCGGAAGATAGGCGTCGAGAAACGCAAGGCCGACACGGCGCGTGAGGTCGAAGCACCGTTCGAAGCCCCACGCGTCGAGGTCCTCGAAAAACAGCCCGCCGATCCCGCGCTGCTCGCTGCGGTGCTTGAGGACGAAATACTCGTCGGCCTGCCGCTTGAACCGCGGGTAGACGTCGGCGCCGAAGGGCTCGCACGCGGAGCGCGCGACCTGGTGCCAGTGCCGGCAGTCTTCCGCGTAGCCGTAGTAGGGCGTCAGGTCGAACCCGCCGCCGAACCACCAGACCGGTGGAGCGCCGCGCGGCGTCGCCAGGAAGAAGCGGACGTTGAGGTGCGACGTCGGGACGTGCGGATTGCGGGGGTGGACGACCAGCGAGACCCCCATGGCCTCCCACGGCGCGCCCGCGAGCGCCGGCCGGTGGGCGGTCGCCGAGGGGGGAAGCTCCTCGCCCTTGACGTGGGAGAACGCCACGCCCGCCTGCTCGAAAACCGCGCCGTCGGCGAGCACGCGCGTGATGCCGCCGCCGCCCGCGGCACGATCCCAGACGTCCCTGTGGAACCGTGACCCCGCGTCCTCGCGCTCCAGCCGACCGCAGAGGCGATCCTGGAGCTCCAGCAAGAAGGCGCGGACGGCGGAGGGGTCGACGGCGGCGTCGGTCACGCCGCCATTATGGCGATCAACCTCCGATGGAGGCGATCTTCACCCCGCCGCCGCTCGTGTAGACCGTGAGGGTCTCCCCGCCGTTGCCGAGCGTGCCGTGCAAGCTCGAGCCTCCGGTCCTGCCGACGACCTTGAGCGGAATGTCGGTCGTCACCCGGCCGCCGCCGCACGACGCGTCGATCGTCAGGTTGACGTCCGGATCGAGCATCACGGTGATCCCGCCGCCGGAGCTTTCGATCTTCCCGCCCTTGGCGTTGCCCTTGGCGAAGGAGACGTCCACGTGGCCGCCGGAGGTGTCCGCTTCGACGCGTCCTTTGGCATCGCTGATCTCGATGCTGCCGCCGGAGGTCTCGACCTTGATGTCGCCCCCGACGCCCCCGACCGTGATGTGCCCGCCCGAGGTGTCCCCCACCAGGCTGCCGCTCACGCCGTCGACCTCGATGTGGCCTCCGGACGTGTCGACCTGCGCATTACCGGAGATCGACTTCAGGGTGATGTGGCCGCCCGAGGTGTCCGCGGTAACGTTCCCCTTGAGGTTCGTCAGCTCGATGTGACCGCCGGAGGTGTCGACGGAGCTGTCGCCCTCCAGATCCTGTACCACCACGTGACCGCCGCCCGTATCGATCGCGGTCCGCGTTCGGGTCGGGACTTGGATCTCGAAGCGGACGTTCGAGCTCCGGATCCACGAGAACCAGGAGGCGAAGTCCTTCTTCTTCTTGACCGTGACCTTGACCTCGCCGGGGAGCTCGGTCATCGACACGTCGAAGCGCGACTCGAAGTCGTCGTCCCTCGCGGTCATGACGATGTGCGCCCCGGAGCCGCTCTTTCCCGTGACGTCGACGGCGCCCACGTCGCTGTCGATCGTCAGCTTCCCGCCCGGCTCGAGCTTCAAATTCTTCTCGATGCGGGTCTCGGCGAGGACAGGGAGCCACGCGAGAAGGGACAGCGCGAGGGAAGTCAGCGCGAATCTTCGAAGGGTGCGACGCATGAGCAGGCCTCCTTGTTCGTAGGTGAGAACGAAGAGACCCGGCAAACAGTTTCAGGAATGCTCGAGCGCACGCACGACGAGCCGGATCGTGATCAGGTCCTCGTCGCTCTCCGGGTAGAAGAGGCCGCCGCATGCCGAACCGGGGCCGTTGCACGGAGTCAGGTGCATGGCCAGGAGATCGCCGTGAAAGGTCCGGCCGGCGATCTCCGCCTCGATGCCGCGAAGGATCCCGCCGACGTGAAGCCCCGGGATCTCCGACGGGAGCGTGAACGATAGCCCGGACAGGCTGACGTCACGGACCGGCGTGGCGAAGGCGGGCCCGTCCGGCGCCGGATGCCGGAATCTCAGGACCGCCCCCGCGTCGGCGGGGAGCGGATAACGCTTCTGGAGGCGTCGATTCCTTTGCGACGCCTCGTGCTTCGGCTCGGCCACGATCACCCCCATGATCGCCCGCCTCTCGGGCGGGTGCGGGCCAATATGGGTCAGGCCCACCACGGGGACAAGCGGCCTCCGGCGGGGCCCGGCAGGGTCGCATAGTGAGACACGTCGTTGAAGAGGACGAGACGCGCCTCCCCGCCGGCTTGGACGTCGAGCACGTTCAAGCCGCACGGGCTCTGATCCAGCCGGTCTCGGAACCCCCTCGGCTCGACACCGAGCAGGTGCGCGATCACCAGGCGAATCGTCGCCTTGTGCGAGACGACGAGCACCGAAGCATCGGGGTACTTCGCCGCGATCCCGAGGAACGCGGGCAAAGCACGCGCGAGGACCTGGAGGCCGGTCTCGCCGCCCCGCGGCGCGAACGTGAAGGGGTCTTTCCGCCACCGCTCGTACTCCCCCGCGTCGTCGTGCATCACCTCGTCGCGCGTCCGCCCCTCCCAGTGGCCGTGGTCGGTCTCCCGCAGCGCGGTGACCGGCCGGATCGGTAGGCCGCGCCCTTCCACGATGAGCTCCGCCGTCTGGCGCGTGCGCAGCATCGGGCTCGCGTACACGGCCGCGACCGGCTCGGAGCGAAGCCGCCGTCCCAGGGCGCGGGCCTGCTCGCGCCCGGGCTCGGAGAGCTCCGGGTCGAGCGAGCCCGCGAAGCGGTCCTCGGCGGAGAGAACCGTGGCGCCGTGACGGACCAGGAAGATTCGGGTCGGCATCGCCTCATGTTACCCGCCGTTCGGTTGCCGTTCCGGTCGGCCCGGTAGGGTCGATCCCTTTGTCGGGGGCGGCGATGAGCAAGGTCCCGGCGGTCGCACTCGGTTTCTGGGCCCTCAAGATCCTGGCGACCACGCTCGGCGAGGTCGGCGGGGACGCGGTATCGATGTCGTCGAACCTCGGCTACCTCGTGGGCACGGGGATCTTCCTCGCCATCTTCGTCGTGGTCGCGGCCGTGCAGATCGCCGCCAAGCGATTCCATCCGTATCTGTACTGGGGGACGATCGTCGCCTCGACGACGACGGGAACCACGCTCGCCGACTTCGCGACTCGATCGCTAGGGATCGGCTATCCGGGAGGATCGGCGCTCCTGCTGGGGCTGCTGCTGGTCTCGCTTCTCGCCTGGCGCCTGGCGTTGGGAACGATCGATGTCGCGTCGGTGAGCACGCCGCGGGCGGAGCTGTTCTACTGGTCGACGATCATGTGCTCCCAGACGCTGGGCACGGCGCTCGGGGACTGGACCGCGGATACGGCGGGGCTCGGTTACGTGGGAGCCGCGATCGTCTTCGGAGGGCTCCTCCTGGCCGTGCTCGTCGCGTACCTCGCGACGTCCGTCTCGCGCACCGCGTTGTTCTGGGCGGCGTTCGTGCTCACGCGTCCGTTGGGCGCGGTCATCGGAGACTTCCTGGACAAGCCGCTGGACGCGGGCGGCCTCGCGCTGAGCCGCTACGCGACGTCGGGGATACTGCTCGTGCTCATCCTCGTCGGTGTTTTCTTCATCCCCCAGCGTGCGGCCGCGAAGGCGCACTGACGCGTCAGTCGAGGCTCTTGCGGAAGCGCAGCGAGGCCAAGATGAGCAGCGCCGACCCGATCGCGAAGAGCGCCGCGACGTCGGGCCACAGGACGTCGAACCCCGATCCGCGCAGGAAGATCCCGCGCACGATGTGCGCGTAGTACTTCAGCGGGATGACGACCGTCGCCTTCTGGATCAAGGGCGGCATGTTCTCGACGGGGAAGATGAGTCCCGACAGGTAGATCATCGGCACCATGACGAGGTAGACCGCGCTCATCATCGCCTGCTGCTGCGAGCGCACGAGCGTCGAGACGAGCAGCCCCAGCGACAGCGTGCACAGCAGGAACGGCACGGTCATCACGACGAGCGAAACGACCGATCCCCGGAGCGGCACGCGGAACAGCCCGACCGCCAGCGCCGACACGAGCAAGGTGTCGAGGAAGCCGATGCACGCGAACGGGAACAGCTTTCCGAGGATGAGCTGCCAAGAGCGGATCGGGGTCACGATGATCTGCTCGAGGGTGCCCGCCTCTTTCTCGCGCACCACCGCCATCGACGGGAGGATCATCGTGACGAGCATGAGCACCATGGCCAGGATGGCGGGGACGTAGAACCATCGGCTCTTCAGGTCCGGGTTGTACCAAACGCGCGGCACGAGCGTGGTGCCGACGACCTCCGGCGTGCCTCCCGCCTCGGCGACGATCCGCGACGCGTACCCGAGCCCCACGATGGCGGAGGTGGAGTCGCTTCCGTCCACGATGAGCTGGGCGGACGGCACGCGGCCGGCCGCGAGGTCCGCGCCGAACCCCTTCGGCAGGACGAGCGCGACCTGGGCCGTGCCGTCGATCAGCTTCGGCTCGATCGCGGCCGCCGAGTCCACGGCCCCCACAAGCTCGAAGTAGCCCGACGCGGTGAACCGGTCCACCAGCAAGCGCGTTGCGGCCGACTTGTCCTCGTCGAGCAGCAGCATCGGGATGTTCGTGACGTCGTTGTTCGCCGCGTAGCCGAGCGTGAGGAGCTGGACGAGGGGGCCGACGATCATCGCCGGGATCATGCGGCGGTCGCGGCGGAGCTGGGCGATCTCCTTGACGATGACGCGCCAGAGGACGCGCACGTCAGCGGCTCTGCCGCGCGAGGCGGCGCCAGGCGATCGACAGCACGATCGCCGCGTACAGGACGAGGAAGACCAGGTCGCCGGCGTACGCGGTGAGCGGCGCCCCCTTGAGGATGATCCCGCGGGCGATGACGAGGAAGTACCGCGCGGGCACGGCGTACGTGAGGATCTGGAGCAGGTGGGGCATCGAGCGGATGGGGAAGATGAACCCGGAGAGGAAGATCGCCGGGAGCATCGAGATGAGGCTGCCGACCTGGAAGGCCATCGCCTGCGTCCCCGCCATGGACGACACGAGCAGCCCGAGCCCCAAAGCACCGATCAAGTACACGAGGGTCGCGAGGAAGAGGTCGAGGTAGGACCCGCGAACGGCGACCCCGAACAGCACGCGCGCCGCCAGGAGGATGATCGCCGTGGCGGCGAGCGAAATGACGAGGTACGGGATCGTCTTTCCCGCGAGCAGCTCCGCGGGGCGGAGCGACGTCACGAGGAGCTGCTCCATCGTCCCCCGCTCCTTCTCGCGCACCACGGACAGGGCGGTGGACAGGACCGCGGTGAGCATGAGGATGAAGCCCATCAGGCCCGGGACGAGGAAGTTCGTGGAGCGCAGCTCCGGGTTGTACCAGACGCGCGGCTCGAAGGAGATGCGCGGCGGCGTGCCGGCGATCCCCTCGGCATAGCCGAGAATCGTCGTCGCGGTGGCGGCGTCCGCGCCGTCGACGAGGAGCTGCACCGGCGCCTCGCGGCCTGCCGAGAGCTCGCGCGCGTAGTCCTCGGGGATGACGAGCACCGCCTTGGCCAGGCGGCGCTGGAAGACCGTTCCGGGATCGACGCCCGGCTCGAGATGCCCGCGGTGCTCGAAGTAGGTGGAATTGACGAAAGCCGCGACGAGGTCCCGGCTCTGCCGGGTGAGGCTCCGGTCCTGCACGACGAGGGGCACGTGCCGGACGTCGAAGTTCAGCGCAAAGCCGTACAGGAGCAGCATGAACGTCGGGATCCCGAGGAGCATGAGCAGGCTGAACGGATCCCGCCGCGCCTGACGCAGCTCCTTCACCGCGACCGCGATCACCTTCCTCACGCCGACCGGCTCTCCACCGTGTGGATGAAGACGTCCTCGAGGGACGCGACGATCCGCGCGACGGCGACGTCCCCGATCCCAGCCGCGGCGAGGACCTCCCGGATCCGGAGCTCGCCTGCCGCGCCGTCGCCGACGACCACGTGCAGGCGGGTCCCGAACACGGACGTCTCGAGCAGCTCGGGATCGCGCTCCAGAGCTTCGAGCGCGCGCCCGTAGTCCGCGGTCGTCACCTCGAGGATGGCGCGCCCCGCGAAGACGTGCTTGAGCTCGGCGACCGAGCCTTCCGCCGCGAGCTTCCCATCGTGCATGAGGGCGATGCGGTCGCAGTGCTCGGCCTCGTCGAGGTAGTGCGTCGTCACGAGCACCGTGACCCCCTCGGCGGCCATGCCGTCGATGAGGTCCCAGAACCTGCGGCGCGAGATCGGATCGACGCCGCCCGTCGGCTCGTCGAGGAAGACCATGCGCGGGGCATGGAGCACGGCGCAGGCCAGGGCGAGCCGCTGCTTCCAGCCTCCGGGCAGGTCTCGGGTGACGAGGCGCTCCTTCCCCGCCAGATCCGCCATCGCCACGGCCCAGCGGCGGCGCTCGGCCGATTGCGGCCCGGTCAGCCCGTAGATCCCGGCGAAGAACTCGAGGTTCTCCTGGACCGTGAGGTCGTCGTAGAGGCTGAAGCGCTGGGTCATGTAGCCGATCCGCCGCTTGACCCCTTCGGGATCCGAGGCGACGTCCACGTCGAGGACGCGCGCGGTCCCTTCGGTGGGCCGCAAGAGGCCGCAGAGCATGCGGATCGCCGTGGACTTCCCCGCCCCGTTGCTGCCCAGCAGCCCGAAGACCTCTCCGGGCCGCACCGCGAGGTTCAGATGGTCCACGGCCACGAACGCGCCGAAGCGCTTGGTCAGCCCGCGGGCCTCGATGGCGAGGGCGTCGCTCACGACGCGCGCTCGCGTACGTGAGCGATGAAGACGTCCTCGAGGGACGGGTCCACCGCGCGGGCGTCGTCCACCCTCAGGCCCTCCGCGGCGAGACGCGAGGCGAGGGCCTGCGCCGCCGCCTCCGCGTCCTCTTTCGGCACCGCGGGGAGGGTGACGTGCAGGCGCTCCCCGAAGGTCTGGACGTCGCCGACCGAAGGATCGCGTGCGAGGGCCTCCCGCGCCTCGCGCTTGGGGGATGCGATCAGCTCGACCAGGGCCCCGTGCCATCGCGCCCTCAGGCGGTCCGGCATCTCGGTCACCAGCAGGCGCCCGTGGTCCATCAGGCCCACGCGCGTGCACCGCTCCGCCTCGTCGAGGTAGGGCGTCGTGAGGAGGATGGTCAGCCCCGTGCGCAAGAGCCGGGAGAGGATGCGCCAGAAGTCCCGGCGCGAGACCGGGTCGACCCCTGTCGTCGGCTCGTCGAGCACGAGCAGAGTCGGCGTGTGGATCAGAGTGCATGCCAGCGCCAACTTTTGCTTCATGCCTCCCGACAGGCGGTCGGCGAGCCGATCGCGGAACGCGGCCAGGCGCAGCAGCTCGAGGAGCTCGGACCGACGTTCGCGCCAGCCGCGGACACCGTGGATCCGGGCGAAGAACGCGATGTTCTCGTCGATCGAGAGGTCGCCGTAGAGAGAGAACCTCTGCGGCAGGTAACCGATCCGCTCGGAGAGCTCGCGCCGCTGGCGCGCCGGCTCGAAGCCGCACGTCCTCACCCGGCCCGCGTCGGGGGGAACAAGCCCCAGGACCGTGCGAAGCGTCGAGGTCTTTCCCGCGCCGTCGGGGCCGATCAGGCCGAACATCTCGCCCGGGCCGACCGTGAGGGAGATCCCATCCACGGCGACGACCTCGCCGTACCGCTTGACGAGCCCCTCGACGACGACGAGCGGTTCCGCCATGGTCGCAGGCCCGGTCAGAACCGCGCCTCGGCGGGCATCCCGGGCTTGAACAGGCCGTCGGCGTTGTCGAGTCCGACTTTCACCCGGTAGACGAGCTTCACCCGCTCGTCGCGCGTCTGGACGTTCTTCGGCGTGAACTCCGCGCGCGAGGCGATGAACGTCACCTTCCCCGGGCGCCGCTCGCCGCCGTCGGTGATGACCTCGGCCGGGGCGCCGAGCTTGATGCGTCCCAGGTCCGGCTCCGCGACGTAGACGGTCAGCCACGGCTTGCCGAGGTCGGTCACGACGACGATCGGGGTGCCGGGGGCCAGCAGCTCCCCCGGCTCCGCGATGCGCTCGGTCACGATCCCCGCGACCGGGGAGGTGATCCTCGCATCGGCGATCTGCTGCTCGTACTGGGCGATCTTCGCGTCGGCGGCGTCGCGCGTGGCGCGGGCTGCGTCGATCTCCTGGCGCCGTTTTCCCGCGCGGGCCCGAGCGAGCGCCTCGCGTGCGGAGTCGAGATCGCCGCGCAGGGCGTCGCGCTTACCTAGGGCCTCGTCCTTCGAGGATTCGGTCGTGATGCCCTCCTGCAGCAGCCTGTCCTGCCGCACGAGCTCCTTCTCGGCCGCATCCAGCTGCGCCGCAATGGCCCCCGCGCGCGCGTCGAGCTCCGCGATGTCCTCCGGGCGCGAGCCCGCGAGGGCGAGTCGAAAGTCGGCATCCGCCCGATTGCGCTCGGCCTTCGCCTGGCGCAAGAGCAGCTCGGTATCGACCGTGTCCAGGACCGCGATCAGCTGCCCGGCGGTCACCGCGTCCCCCTCGTCCACCGGCCGCTCGAGAACGTGCCCGCGCACCTTCGTCTGGATTCGGACCTCGACCGCTTCCACGTGGCCCGATGCGACGAGCTGCCGGTGGGAGGGGTCGCGTGAGCAGGCCCCCGCGATCAGGAGGCCCGCGGCGATCGCGGTCGAGGCGAAGCGGGGCGTCGTCACGTCATCCCTCCTTCGAGAGGCCGCGCGCGAGCAGCTCCTGGAGGTGGGCGATGAACCCGGCGGGGTTCGGCGGAGGGACCTGGACGATCCCCTCGGCGATCAACCGGTCGCGAAGCGGACGCGCGGCGAAGAAGAACGTGATCGCGCCGATCACCGTGTGATGCGTGAAGAGCGGGTCGACGTCGCGGAAGACCTTCTCGGCGATCCCTTGAGCGACGATCGACTGGACGGACGCGAAGATGCGGGAGAGCGAGGGCAGGAGCGAGTCCTCGAGGTAGCGTCCCGCGGACATCGCCTCGCGGAGCATCATCGCCGAGAGCCCGGGCCTACGGGTATGGAGCGAGCCGAAGATCGAGATGAACCGGGCGAGCTTGACGTCGGCGGGGAGGGGCTCGCGATCGAGCTCCGCGAGCTTCCCGAGGACCCAGCCGAAGTCGTCGGCGAGAATCGCGTTGTACAGGCCGCGCTTCCCGGAAAAGTGATAGCTGATCATCGCGGGGTTCACGCCCGCCCGGCGCGCGATCTCGTCCACGCGCGCGCCGTCGTATCCGCGCTCCGCGAACAGCCCCGTCGCCGCGTCGATGAGCGACTGCCGGGTCGCGATCGCGTCTCGAGCCGACGACTTCATCCCAGGCTCCGTGCGCTAATCAATCAACTGTTTAATTGGCATTCTAGCGGGATGTTCTTTCCCGTCAACGGGTCGACGGGACTCTTTCCCGGCCGCACCTATATTCTCGGACGTGGAAAATCCGGAGAAAGTGGGGCTCCGGGGGGGACCCCTCCCCCTGCTCCCCCTCGTCAACGGTGAGCCGGGGACCGGGGCCGGTCCACGTATCCCCGACGTCAACCCGGCGACCGGGGAGCCGTTCGCGTGGGTGGCGTGCGCGGACGCCGCGGAGATCGACCAGGCGGTCGAGTCCGCCGCTTTCGCCTCGAAGATCTGGCGGAGCGCGCCCTTCGAGGAGCGCGCGCGCCGGCTCGCGAAGCTCGCCTCGCGCGTTCACGAGGACGCGGAGTCGATCGCGGGGTTGATCGCGCTCGAGCAGGGCAAGCCCCACGCCGAGGCGATGGCGCTCGAGGTGCTGCCGGCGCTCGACCATCTGCGCTTCCTGTCGCAGCACGCGCGCGAGCTGTCGGTGGGCGAGCCGATCGAGCCGCGCCACGCCCTGTACCTGCACAAGCGCGCGCTGTACCTCTACGATCCCCTGGGCGTCGTCGCGCTCGTCACGTCCTCCTCGCTTCCCTTCGCCCAGCCTTTGATCCAGGCCGCATCGGCGCTCGCCATGGGAAACGCGGTCGTGCTCAAGCCCTCGGAGCTGACTCCGCTGCTCGGGCTGCGCGTCGGGGAGCTGTGCGTCGAGGCGGGATTCCCCGCGGGCCTGGTCAACGTGGTGCCGGCCGCGCGGAAGGAGACGCTTCACCTCGTGACCCACGACGGCGTGGACAAGGTCTTCGTCACCGGCACACCCGACGCCGGCCAGAACATCATGGTCGCCGCCGGCGGGTCGCCCCGCCCTCTCGTGCTCAGCCTGGGCGGCAAGCATCCGGCGATCGTCGCCGCCGACGCCGACATTGCGCGCGCGGCGCGCGGGATCGTCTGGGGCGCGCTCGCGAACGCCGGACAGAACTGCGGTGCCGTCGAGCGCGTCTACGTCGAGGAGCGGATCGCCGCGTTGTTCGTGGACGCGGTGGTCGCCGAGGTGGACCGCATCCGGATGGGTGATCCGCTGGAGGGCGATGTGGATCTGGGCCCGCTCATCTCGGAGGAGCGGCGCCAGCGGGTCCACGAGCACGTCAGCGAGGCGGCGCTGTTCGGCGCCCGCGTGCTTCGCGGGGGGGCGCCGCACGAGGGACCGGGCTTTTTCTTTCCCGCGACGATCGTCCTGGATCCGCCGGAAGGGTGCCGCCTGCTGGCCGAGGAGACGCTGGGCCCCGTGATCCCCATCGTCACGGTGCCGAATCTCGAGCGCGCGATCCTCATGGCGAACGAGAGCCACTACGCGCTGACCGCGAGCGGATGGACGCGGTCCGAGGACATCGCGGAGCGGATCATGGTCGGGGTGCAGGCGGGGGTGGTCACGATCAACGACGTCCTGTACGCCTACGACGAGCCCGCAGCGACGTGGTCGGGGTACAAGCGCAGCGGCATGGGCCAGAGCCACGGGCTCGCGGGCCTCAAGGAGATGAGCCGGCGGCGGTTCGTGTCGTACGACGACCGGAGCAGCGAAGCCCCGGTCTTCGCCTTCCCCTACGACCGCGAGGCGAACACGATCGCCGAGGCGGTGGTGGACCGCATGCACGCCCCCGGGCGCTGGAAGCGCGCGTTGGCGATCTCGAAGCTCATCCGGAGCAAGCGCTTCCGCCAGCGCGTGCCGTGGCGGTCGTTCCTGACCGCGCGCAAGGAGTCGGGCCGCCGCTAGAGACAGCGCTCGTACAGCGGCTTCAGCGCCGACAGTACTTCCCGCACGTCCTCGCTCCATCCGGGCGTCGTCACGCGGTCGAGCGAGCCGGGGATGTCCCACCGACGCCCGAGCTCCCAGTAGACCCCGCGCCGCCGCGCCTCCTGGAAGCTTCCGGCGAGGTCCGTCGCGCTCTCGAACGTCAGGCGCGAGCCCGCCGGCCAGGGCGCCGCGGCATAGACCCGGAAGGCCAGGCCGGCGGACCGGGAGACCTCGACGAAGTCCCTCTCGAGGCCTCCGTGCCGGCAGAGGAACTCGAACCGGCCGAAGGCGTCGGTCGAGACGTCCCAGCCCAGCCGGGCCACGACGCGGTCCGCGTGGACTCCGACACCCGGCTGGGGGCCGGACTGGTATCCGTGAGCCTCCCGGGAGACGGTCAGCCACGTGCAGAACGGGACGTACCCCTTCGGCCAGTTGAGCTGCGGCAGGTGGGCGTGGAGGGGCGCGCCTCCCCCCTCCTCGAGAACCGGTATCAGGTCGTCGGCGAGCTGCCGCAGCCCGGGGTGAAATGCCCCGATGATCGCCTGCCGGCGCTCCTCCCGGTCGGGCATCGAGAACACGTCGAACGCCCGGCGGGGAAAGCCGGGGAACCGCGGCGGCGGCCGAAGAAGCATGGCCGAATCGTAGGCCAACTGGAATACGATAGGAGCTTCTCAACATGTCCACGAGGGATCGCACCATGCACCGACGCGCCTCGCTTCTCGCGGCTGTGGCCGCTGCCGTCGTCCTGCTCTCGACACCGGGATGGGCGCAGGACGCCAAGGCCTTCGAAAAGAACCTCACCGTCCACAAGCTCAAGAACGGCCTGACCGTCCTGATCTACCACCGGCCGGTCGCTCCGGTGTTCTCGTTCTTCACCCACGTGGACGTGGGCGGCGCGCAAGAGGTGCCGGGGATCACCGGCCTCGCGCACATGTTCGAGCACATGGCCTTCAAGGGGACGAGCGTCATCGGCACGAAGGACTACGCCGGCGAGAAGGTAGCGCTCGCGAAGGTCGACGAGGCCTACCTCGCGTACGACGTCGCCCGGCGCAAGCCCGGCGGCTCCAACCCGGCGTCGCTCGACACGCTGAAGAAGGCGTGGAAGGACGCCCAGGACGCGGCGGACAAGTTCATCGAGAAGAACGAGTTCAGCATGATCGTCGATCGGGAGGGCGGCGTCGGGATGAACGCCTCCACGAACTCGGACGAGACGAGCTACTACTACTCGCTCCCGGCGAACAAGCTCGAGCTGTGGGCCTACCTCGAGTCGTCCCGCTTCCTCGACCCGGTGTTCCGCGAGTTCTACAAGGAGCGCGACGTCGTCATGGAAGAGCGGCGGCTGCGCACGGAGAGCACGCCGACGGGCCGCCTGTTCGAGCAGTTCATCGCGACGTCGTTCCTCGCGCACCCCTACAAGCAGCCGGTGGTCGGCTACATGAGCGATCTCCAGTCGTTCGGGATGACGGATGCCGAGGCGTTCTACAAGAAGTACTACGTGCCCGCGAACATGACGATCGCGCTCGTCGGCGACGTCGACCCCGCGGAGGCGATCCCGCTCATCGACAAGTACTTCGCTCGGATCCCCGCGGCCCCGAAGCCCGAGCCGCTCAGGACGGTGGAGCCGGCGCAGACCGCGGAGAAGGAGGTCGTGCTCGTCGATCCCGCGCAGCCGGCCTACCTCGAGGCGTATCACCGCCCCGAGGAGACCAGCGCGGACGACGTCGTGTACGACGTCATCTCGCAGGTCCTCTCGTCCGGCCGGACCTCCCGGATGCAGCGCGACATGGTGCGCGACAAGAAGATCGCCGTGAACGTCGGCGTCTTCGCGGCGTTCCCCGGCTCGAAGTACCCGACCTTGATCGCCGTGCAGGCGATCCCGGCGCAAGGACACACCAACGACGAGGTGCAGGCGGCCGTGCGCGCCCACCTCGAGCGCCTCAAGACGGAGCCGATCACCGACGACGAGCTCAAGATCGTGAAGACGCGGGCGAAAGCCAGCCTCGTGCGCGCCTTCGACAACAACAGCGGCATCGCGCGGCGCCTGGCCTACACGCAGGCGCGCTTCGGCGACTGGCACGAGATCTTCGACTACGTGGACCGTCTCGACAAGGTGACGAAGGACGACGTGATGCGCGTCGCCAAGGCGACGTTCGTCGCCACGAACCGCACGGTGGGCCGCATCGAAAACAGCGAGACGGCACGCGCCGCCGCGACCGCGGCGAAGCGAGAGGGGGACGCCCGATGAGAGCACGCACCTCGACGATCGTTGGCGTCGCCTGCGCCGTCCTCGTCCTCGCCGCGTCCGACGCCTCGGCGCAGGTCAAGCGCTGGACCGAGATCAAGTCCCCGCCCTTGCCGGCGTTCCAGGTCGACAAGCCCGAATCCTTCACGCTCAAGAACGGGATGCGCGTGTTCCTCATGGAGGACCACGAGCTGCCCGTCGTGAACGTCAATCTCCGGACCAAGACCGGAGGGTTCTGGGAGCCTCAGAACAAGGTCGGCCTGGCGCGCCTGACCGGCCTCGTCATGCGTACCGGCGGCACGACGTCGATGACCGGCGATCAGATGGACGAGTACCTCGAGGCGCGGGCCGCGTTCGTCAGCTCCGGCATCGGCGGCGATTCCGGCTCGGCGGGGATGAATTGCCTCAAGCAGGACTTCGACGCGGTGTTCAAGGTCTTCGTGGACATGCTGCGGAACCCGGCGTTCGCGCAGGACAAGCTCGACCTCGCGAAGATCCAGGCGAACTCCTCGATCTCCCGCCGCAACGACAGCGTCGGGGCGATCACCGGCCGCGAGATCACGCGCCTCGCCTACGGCGCCGACTCTCCGATCACCTCGCTCGAGGAATACGCGACGATCGCCGCGATCACGCGGGACGACCTCGTGGCGTGGCACAAGGCGTGGTACGCCCCGAACGCCATGATGATCGGCGTCAGCGGCGACTTCGACGCCAAGGCGATGAGAAAGGCGATCGAGGACGCGTTCGGCTCCTGGGCGAAGGGCTCGACCCCGCCCACCCCGCCGGTCGGCTATCGCAAAGCGGCGAACCCCGGCGTGTTCTTCATCGAGAAGCCCGACGTCACCCAGGCGAACATCTCGATGGCGCACCTCGGGATCGAGCAGAAGAACCCCGATTACTTCGCGACCGTCGTCATGAACGAGGTGTTGGGCGGAGGGTTCTCCGGCCGCCTGGCCAACGAGATCCGGACCAAGCGCGGGCTGGCCTACAGCGTCGGCGGCGGCTTGGGCGCCGCGTTCGACCGCCCGGGGTTGATGCGCCTGACGATGCAGACCAAGTCCGAGTCGGTGTACGACGCGATCGCGGCGCTGCGCGAGCAGGTCCGTGGCATCGTCACCCAGCCGCCCACGGACGACGAGATGAAGCGCGCGAAGGAGTCGATCCTCAACTCCTTCGTCTTCAACTACGACTCGAGGGCCGGGATTCTCGCGCAACAGATGACCTACGCGTACTACGGCCTTCCGGAGGACTATCTCGAGCGCTATCGCGCGAACATCGAGAAGGTCACCAAGGACGACGTGACGCGCGTCGCCACGAAGTACGTGAAGCCCGACGATCTCTCCGTGCTCATCGTCGGCCGCGCGAAGGATTTCCCCAAGCCGCTCGACACGCTCGGGAAGGTGACCGCGCTCGACATCACCATTCCGAAGAAGCCGGGTGGGGGCGCGGCGGCACCGGCCAAGCCCGCGGCGCAATAGGTGTCAGGCACCGTTTTCCGCTCCGCGGAAACGGTGCCTGACGCTACACCGCCAGCTCTCCGCGCAGTACTGTTACCGCCCGACCCACGAGCTCGACGCGATCTCCCGAGAGGCGCACGCCGACGCGCCCGCCGCGACGCGACGCCTGGAAGCCCAGCATCTCGCGCTTGCCGAGCTTCGCCCCCCAGTAGGGCGCGAGCGCGCAATGCGCGGAGCCCGTCACCGGGTCCTCGTCCACGCCGGCCGCCGGCGCGAAGAATCGCGACACGAAGTCGATCCCGGAGCTTTCCGCGCGCGCGGTGACGATGACGCCCCGCACGGGATACTTCATCAGCGCTCGAAGGTCGGGCTCGACGCGACGCACGGTCGCCTCGTCCGCGACCTCGACCAAGTAATCCATCCGATTCAGCCCGCAGTACGAGAACGGCACGCCGAGACCCTCCTCGAGGCCGGGAGGCGGCACCGCGGGCGACACGGTCTCGGCCGGGAAGTCCATGACGATGCCACCCGCATCGCGGCGACACGTGAGAACGCCGCTCTTCGTGTGAAAGCGTGCGACGTCACCCGCTGCAAGCCTCCCCGTCTCCCACAGCACGTGCGCCGACGCGAGCGTCGCGTGGCCGCACAGATCGACCTCCACCGTCGGCGTGAACCAGCGCAGGTCGTACCCGCCCTCGCGCGGCACGAGGAACGCGGTCTCCGCGACGTTCATCTCCGCCGCGACGTTCTGCATCCACGCTTCGGGTTGCGCAGCGGAGAGCAAACACACTCCAGCGGGGTTTCCCGTGAACGGCTCGGCGGCAAACGAATCGACCTTGAAGATGGGAATGGACATGACCGTAGGGTATTACGATGGAACGCCGTGCGACACCTCAAGTACCCCGTCGTCCTCTTCGATGCCGGCGACACACTCCTCGGCCCGCGCCAGTCGTTCGGCACGGTCTACGCACGCGTCCTCGCGACGCTCGGCGTGAGCCTCCCCGCGGCCGACCTCGACCGCGGCCTACGCGCCGGATGGGCGGAATTCAACCGTACCCATCCGCCCGGCGTGGACCGCTACGGGACGTACCCCGGCGGCGAGGCCGAGTATTGGCTCCATTTCGTGGCGCGAACGCTCGCCTCGACTCCCGGCGCTCCCGCCGACCCCGACCTCCCCGGCCGCGCGTTGATTCCGCTGCGAGATGCGTTTCGCGATCCTCACGCGTGGCAAGTCTTTCCCGACGTGGTTCCGGCGCTCGACGCGCTCCGCTCGATGGACGTGCGCATGGGCGTGGTGTCGAACTGGGACTCGCGGCTGCCGGGTCTGTTGGAGGAGCTTGGCCTAGCTCGCTACTTCGATGCCGTCGTCGTTTCGCACTTGGAGGGCGTCGAGAAGCCGAGCCCGGAGATCTTCCTACGCGCCGTCGAGAGGCTGCGCGGTACGCCCGAGACCACACTTCACGTCGGTGATGTCCCGGAGCTCGACGAGGCGGGAGCCAGGGACGCGGGGCTGGCGAGCAAGCTCGTCGATCGGTTCGGGAGGCTCGAGGGGCTCGCGACCATCGCCGATCTTTCGGCGCTGCCCGCGATGGTCAGCAGACCTAACTCTTCGCTCCCTTGAGCAGCTGCTGCCGGCGCGCCTCGAGCGCGGGACCGATGTCGACCTCACCCGAGGTCAGCGTGGAGTCGATCACCCCGTCGGGACGGATGATCACGACCGTGGGCGTCGAGACGACGTTGTAGCGCCCGGCGATCTCGAGATCCTTGTCCACGAGCGTCGGAAAAACGAAGCCGGAGAGACGGCAATACTCGGCGGTGCGCTTCTGATTGGCGTCGTCGGTGACGCGTGCCGCGGAGACGACGTTCATCCCCTCGGGGTGGTCCTTGAGCCACTCGTTGAGCTTGGGCATCGCCGCCTTGCAGTGCGGACAATCGACCGACCAGAAGACCAGCACGTTGAGCTTGTCGGGCGCCAGCATCGACGAGAACGTCCGCGACACGCCGTCCGTCAGCGCCGGTGCGGCGAAGTCGGGGCACTTCTGGCCGACGAGCTCGTTGACCGGGTAGTACTGCGGGAGCGGACCGTAGGTGCCGATCTTTCCGGTGTTCCCCAGCCGGGCAATCGCGGTCTCGAGGTCGAGCTTGTACTCGAGCGTCTGCTTGAGCGCGCTCCCGTTGGTGAGCCTGAGCCGGCCCGTCCCGTCGACGATCGAGATACTGGGTACGGTGTGCACGCCGAGCTGCTGCAAGACGCGGAAGCCCTCGTCGTAGAGCACCGGCATCGTGAGCTTGAGCGCTTGAGAGCGCGTCTTGATCGGCCCGGTATCGGTCGAGCCTAACTGCGGCGAGGCGACCGCCAACAACGCGAGCTTGTCCTTTCCGGCGGCCTCAACGGCGGCGGCGGTGTCGAGCAGGATCTTCTCGGCGCGCGGGTTCCCCGGCATCCAGTAGACGAACACGATCGGCTTCCTGCCGAGGTACGTGAGGAGGTCCACCGTCGCCGGCTGACCTGGCGTCGCGTTGAGATT
>Ga0137451_1000108_pt1 | contig 24542 bp, 20 predicted proteins | sample EasRivERMGT500_2_FD_102336 | JGI IMG/M metagenome (GOLD analysis project Ga0137451, IMG submission 102336) | Soil microbial communities from meander-bound floodplain in the East River, Colorado, USA - East River MetaG ERMGT500_2 | ecosystem: Environmental > Terrestrial > Soil > Floodplain ... | reverse complement strand
TTGATGAGCTCCGGCTTCGCGCGCTCGCTGGGTGTCATCGAATTGATGATGCCCTCGAGACGGCGTATCGCCTTGTCATCCATGCCCAGCGCGCCCTGTTGCGCGAGCTGCCCGAGGTTTCCGGGCAGCTTGTCCGCGAGCCCGGCGAGCCCGCCCATCTTGCGCATCTGCGCCACCTGCTGCTTGAAATCCTCGAGGTCGAAGTCCTTCCCCGACTTCACCTTCTTCGCGAGCTTTTCTGCCTCGGCAACGTCGACGCTCTTGTGCACGTCCTCGATGAGGGAAAGCACGTCGCCCATGCCGAGGATGCGCGAGGCCATGCGGTCGGGATGGAACGGCTCGAGCGCGTCCAGCTTCTCGCCCACGCCGGCGAACTTGACCGGCTTGCCGGTCACGCTGCGCACCGACAGCGCGGCGCCGCCGCGCGCGTCGCCGTCCAGCTTGGTGAGGACTATGCCGGTCAGCGGCAGCGCATCGCCGAACGCTTTCGCCGTATTGACCGCGTCCTGCCCCTGCATCGCGTCCACCACGAACAGCGTCTCGATCGGCTTGAGAGCGGCATGCAGCTCGCCGATCTCGCGCATCATTTCCTGGTCGATCGCGAGCCGGCCCGCGCTGTCCACTATCAGCACGTCGGCGTAATGCTTGCGCGCGTAGTCGAGAGCCCGCACCGCGATGTCCACCGGCTTTTCTCCCACTGCGGACGGGAAAAACTCCGCCTCCACCTGGCCGGCCAGCGTCTTCAGCTGCTCGATCGCCGCCGGCCGATAGACGTCGCAGCTGGCGAGCAGCACCTTCTTCCTGAGATCCTTCCTGAGCCAGCGCGCGAGCTTGCCGGCGGTGGTGGTCTTGCCCGAGCCCTGCAGCCCCGCGAGCAGGATCACCGCGGGCGGCTGGGTGGCGAGGTCGAGCGAATCGTTCTTCTCGCCCATGAGCGCAACCAGCTCGCGGTATACCACGCCCACCGCCGCCTGACCGGGCGTGAGGCTGCCGACCACTTCCTGGCCGAGCGCTTTCGCGCGCACGTTGTCGATGAAAGTCCTCACCACCGGCAGCGCGACGTCGGCCTCCAGCAGCGCGACGCGGACCTCGCGCAGCGCTTCCTGGACGTTGGACTCGGTGAGCCGCGCCTCGCCGCGCAGCGTCTTGACCACGCGCGCGAGACGTCCTGTCAGATTGTCGAACACGAGTACGGGTTGGGGTTGGTGTACACTCGGAAAGTGCCCGAAATTCTACCTTATTTAGTCAACGCCCTGCTCTACGCCGCGCTCGCCTATTACTCTTGGCGCACGCGCTGGAGCGCCGCGGGCGCAGCCACGCCGGCCACTGCTGCTGCCAACGTTTTCGACCACTACGTGGTGCTGGCGCCGCTCGGGCTGCATACCTTCCTCATTGCGCGCGCGGTGTTCGCGCCCGACGGGCTGCACCTCGGTATCGGCAACGCGATCTCGACGATCCTGTGGCTGACGGTACTGATCTACTGGCTCGGCAATTTCTTCTACCGCCTCGACGGCCTGCAATCGCTGGTGCTGCCGTTGGCCGCTGCGGCCGCATTGCTTCCGGCGCTGGTGCCTTCGTTGAAGCCCTTGCCGAACACCGAGCTCATGGCGTTCAAGATGCACCTGCTGATCGCAATGCTTGCCTACAGCCTGTTCACGATCGCCTCGCTGCACGTCGCCCTGATGGCGCTGCTCGAGCGGCGCCTGCACGACGGCAACCTGCCGCGCGCGCTGCAGGGACTGCCGCCGCTGCTGGTGATGGAGACGCTGCTGTTCCGCATCATCTGGGCCGGCTTCATCCTTCTCACCCTCACGCTCGCGAGCGGCATGATCTACTCCGAGGAGTTGTTCGGACGCGCGGCGCGTTTCAACCACAAGACGGTGTTCGGCGTGCTGTCATGGGTGATCTTCGCGGCTCTCCTCGTCGGCCGGCACGTCTACGGCTGGCGCGGGCGCGTCGCGGTGCGCTGGACGCTCACCGGCTTCCTCATGCTGGTGCTCGCCTACATCGGCAGCAAGTTCGTTCTCGAAGTCATTCTGGGAAGAGCGTGAATCGTGATCCGTGAGCCGTGATTCGATCCGGTCTTCGCTTCTCATCACCCATCACCCATCACACATCACCCGCGGCAGCGTGGCCTGATAAGGTGCAACCATGGAAATGCTCATTCTGGCCTTCCTGATACTCCTCAACGGCTTTTTCGCGATGGCCGAGGTAGCGCTGCTCACCGCTCGCAAGCCCCGCCTCGCCGCGCTCGCGAATCAGGGCGACATGCTGGCCGCCGCAGCCGTGAAGCTGGGCGGGGAGCCGACGCGCTTTTTGTCCACCGTCCAGATCGGAATCACCTCGATCGGCCTGCTGATGGGCATCTTCGGCGAGGCGGTTCTCGCCGCGCCGTTGGGCACCTGGCTCCAATCACTGGGACTGGAAGAGAAGGCGAGCGGCGCCGCAGCAACCGCCATCGTCGTGATCTCGGTGACCTATGTGTCCATCGTCGTCGGCGAGCTGGTGCCCAAGCGCCTCGGCCAGCACAACGCGGAAAACATCGCCAGGCTGGTCGCGTGGCCGATGCGCTCGCTCGCCGTGGTTTCCGCCCCGTTCGTGCAGTTGTTGACGGCGTCCACCAACGCATTGCTCAACCCGCTGCTCAGGCTACTGCGAATCCGGCCGCAGGAATCCGGCGCGCAGCCGCTCTCGGCCGAGGAAATCCGCACCATCGTGCTCGAATCCTCGAACTTCCTGCCCAAGAAGCACGTCTCGATTCTGCTCAATCTCTTCGACCTCGAGGCGATCACGGTGAACGACGTAATGGTGCCGCGCAATCATATCGACGCGGTGGACATCGACGCCCCGATTGAGCAGATCCGGCACCAAATCGCCACCGCGCATCACCGGCGGCTCCTGGTCTACCGTGCGAACCTGGACGAGGTAGTGGGCACGCTGCGGGTTCGCGATGTGTTCGCTCTGGGGCAGAACGAGGAACTCACCAGGGAAAAACTGCGCGAGATCGCACGCGAGCCTTATTTCGTGCCGGCCGGGACGCCATTGTTTTCACAGTTGCAGCACTTCCAGGAGCAGCAGGACCGCTTGAGCCTGGTGGTGGACGAGTATGGCGAGCTGATGGGGCTGGTCACGATGGAGGACATCCTCGAGGAGCTCATCGGCGAGTTCACCACGCAGTCGCCGCTGCAGGCCGGCGGTTTTGTAAGACAGTCCGACGGCAGCTACCTGGTGGAGGGCGCAACGCTGCTGCGGGAGTTGAACCGCAAGCTCGGATTCAACTTCCCGCTGGACGGGCCGAAGACGCTGAACGGCCTCATTCTCGAGTACCTGCAGGACATACCCGTGCCCGCCACCAGCATCAAGATCGCCGGCCACGCGCTGGAGATCGTCCAGACCCACGACCGGGTGGTGAAAGCGGTGCGGGTCGTGCCGCCGGTCGCCGCTTGATGCCCCGGACTCCGCCCGGGGGGCAGGGGTGGCAAACTGTCCTTTACAAACCCGGCCAAGACGTGCATTATTTTGTTAACACTCTCACCTAACCTGTTGGTTCATTAGGGCAATCGGAGGGTCGGCCATGGCAACGGCAGCGATAGCGGCTAGGAAGCCGGACATCAAGGAATTCAACTTCACGTGGGTCGGCACGGACAAGGGCAACAAGACCATCCGTGGCGAAATGCGAGCGAGCGGTGAGGCGCAGGTCAATGCCACGCTGCGCCGCCAGGGCATCCGGGTCGTCGAAATCAAGAAGCAGAGGCTCAGGGGCGGCGGCAGGATCACCGACAAGGACATCACGCTGTTCACACGCCAGCTCGCGACCATGATGAAGTCGGGTGTGCCGCTGCTGCAGGCGTTCGACATCGTCGGCAAGGGCCACACCAACGCGGCGGTCGCCCGGCTGCTGATGGACATCAAGACCGAAGTCGAGACCGGGTCGAGCCTGAAGCAGGCGTTCGAGAAGCACCCGCTGTACTTCGACGCGCTGTTCTGCAACCTGATCGGCGCCGGCGAGCAGGCCGGTATTCTCGATTCGCTGCTGGAACGGCTCGCGACCTACAAGGAAAAGATCCTCGCCATCAAGAGCAAGATCAAGGCGGCGTTGTTCTACCCGCTGGCGATCGTGGTGGTGGCGGTCGTCATCACGGCGGTAATCATGATTTTCGTGATACCGGCGTTCAAACAGGTGTTCGCCAACTTCGGCGCCGACCTGCCGGGGCCGACGCTGGTGGTGATGGCAATTTCCGATTTCTTCGTCGAATACTGGTACGCCATCTTCGGCAGCGTCGGCGCGGGACTCTACATGTTCTTCTGGACCTGGAAACGCTCCCTGAAAATGCAGATTTTCATGGACCGCTTCACGCTGCGGCTGCCGGTGTTCGGCCATCTGGTGCGCATCTCGTGCATCGCGCGCTGGTCGCGCACGCTCGCCACCATGTTCGCCGCCGGCGTGCCCCTGGTGGAAGCGCTGGAATCGGTGGCCGGCGCCGCCGGCAACCACGAGTACTACGTCGCCACCAAGAAGATCCAGAGTGAAGTCTCGACTGGTTCGAGCCTCACGTCGTCGATGCAGGGCACGGAAGTCTTTCCCAACATGGTGATCCAGATGGTGTCGATCGGCGAGGAAGCCGGCTCGCTCGACGCCATGCTGAGCAAGGTCGCCGATTTCTTCGAGGCGGAAGTGGACGACGCGGTCGAGGCGCTGTCGAGCCTGATGGAACCCATGATCATGGTGGTGCTGGGCGTCCTCATCGGCGGCATGGTGATCGCGATGTACCTGCCCATATTCAAGATGGGCCAGGTCGTTTGACTGCGGGATTCAGGAGCCGGAAACCGGGATTCAGGAAGAACGAATTGCTGCCCGTTGGTACCCTGAATTCCGAATACTGAATCCTGAATCCTTGATGTTGCACGTTTCCTTCTACACCTATCCCGCGTTTCTCGTCGTCGCTGCGGTGGTCGCCGGCCTGATGGTCGGCAGCTTCCTCAACGTCGTCATCCACCGCCTGCCGAAGATGCTGGAGCGGCAGTGGCGCGCCGAATGCGCCGAGCTCGCCGGGGGGACACCGCTCGCGCCCGTCGCAAGATATGATCTCGCCGTCCCGCGGTCGACGTGCCCGAAGTGCGGCAGCAAGATCACCGCGGCCCAAAACATACCGCTCGTGAGCTACCTCGTTCTGCGCGGAAGATGCGCCAATTGCCGCGAGCCGATCTCTCCGCGCTACCCTGTCGTCGAGGCAGTTTCCGGTGCGCTGGCCGGCTACGTCGCGTGGCGCTACGGGCTGAGTTCCGCCCTGTTCGGCGCGCTGATCTTCACCTGGGCGATGATCGCGCTCACCTTCATCGATCTCGACACGTTCTATCTCCCGGACAGCATCACGCTGCCACTGCTGTGGGCAGGCCTGTTGTTCAATACCGGCGCCACTTTCATCGACCTCCGCTCGGCCGTGATCGGCGCGGTCGCGGGCTATCTCGCGCTGTGGTCGGTGTTCTGGGCCTTCAAGTTCGCGACCGGCAAGGAAGGCATGGGCTACGGCGACTTCAAGCTCCTCGCGGCGATCGGCGCCTGGCTCGGCTGGAAAATGCTGCCGCTGGTTATCCTGCTCTCTTCCGTGGTCGGCGCCGTGGTCGGGATCGCGTTGATCGTGTTCGCAAAGCATGCGCGCGAGAAACCTATACCGTTCGGCCCCTATCTCGCGGTCGCCGGACTGATCGCGCTGTTCTGGGGTGAGCAGATCAACAGGCGCTATCTCGACCTCTTCTAGTGTCCTGGGTCGCCAGTTCGTGGACAAGTCCGTCATCCTGCCGGTGCGCTATGCATCACAATAGTGTCGAAATTGGCGCCAGACGCGAAGCAAACCGCAGCCAGGTTGGACACCTGGCGAGGATTTGCGACAAAGTATGATGTCAGTTGTCGGCACTTTTGTTCCGCGATCTAGCGATTCAGGACACTAATGCCTTATTGCGTCGGCCTCACCGGCGGCATCGGATCGGGAAAATCGGCCGCCTCCGCCCGCTTCGGAGAGCTCGGCGCGGCAGTGGTGGACACCGACGAGATCTCGCGCGAGCTGACCGCGCCGGCCGGTGCCGCTATCGAGGAGATCCGCAAGCAGTTCGGCGCGGACGTCGTCGCTGCCGACGGCGGCCTCGACCGCGCCCGCATGCGGCGTATGGTGTTCGGCGACGCCGCCGCCAGGAGAAAGCTGGAGGCCATCCTGCATCCTTTGATCCGCGCCCGCACGCGCGCCGCCATCGCCGCGGCCGCACATCCGTACGTCATCGTGGTCGTGCCGCTGCTGGTGGAGACGGGCGCCTGCGCCGAGTTGGTCCAGCGCGTGCTGGTGGTGGATTGCGCGGAAGAAGAGCAGGTCCGCCGCACCATGGCCCGCAGCGGCCTGTCCGCCGGGGAGGTGCGCGAAATCATGGCGACGCAGCTGCAGCGCGCCGAGCGCTTGCGGCGCGCCGACGACGTGCTTGCCAATGACGGCGATCTCCCGGCGCTGCACCGGCGGGTCGCGCAACTGCACGCCAAGTACCTCGATCTGGCGCGCATGGCATAGGTGAACCGGGCGCGTTTGCCGACCTGGCAGGCACCCAGTAATGCCTTTATTTTTTTCGGGTTATAGTCAATACTTAGCCGCCAATTTGGGTCCAACGGATGACGACCAATACCACCCCTAACGTGATTGGCTACGAGCACCCGCTGAGCGAGCGCGTGCGCACGTTGCTGCGGCTCGAGGACATGTTCGAGCGGGTGGACTATTTCCTGCACAAGAACGATCCGCAAGAGCATCACGTGGCGCTGCTGTCGATCTTCGAGATGCTCGACGTGTCGGGACGGGCGGACCTGAAATCAGATCTGCTGCAGGAATTGGAGCGCCAGAAGCACACTCTCGAGGCGCTGCGCGAGAATCCCGACGTGTCCGAGGAGGCCCTTGACAACGTGCTGTGGCAGATCGATCAGGCGTCTTCACGGCTATTCCAGGCTTCGGGCAAGATCGGTCAGGAGCTGCGCGAGAACGAATGGCTGATGAGTATCCGCCAACGGACCAACATCCCGGGGGGCGTCTGCGAATTCGACCTGCCGTCGTACCACTACTGGCTGCAGCAGGGGCCGGAGCAGCACCGCCACGACCTGCAGCAGTGGCTTGCCCCGTTCCTGCCGATACGTGACGCGATCGGCATCGTGCTGCGGCTGCTGCGCGAGTCCGGCAAGACCACCTCGCAGATCGCCTACCAGGGCGTCTACCAGCAGATGATGGCCGGCCGCATGTCCCAGATGCTGCGGCTGCGTCTGAAGCGCGAGTACCATTGCGTGCCGGAGATCAGCGCCAACAAGTACGCGCTCAACATCCGCTTCACGACGCAGGAAGGCATACAGCGGCCAAAGGCGGCCGAATCCGACGTCGAATTCGATCTCACGTTCTGCAATCTGTAGTGTGGTTCCGTGGCTGAATCGCGCCTGGTCGCCTGCCCGAACTGTGGCAAAAACGTGTTATGGACGCCAGTGAACGCCTGGCGTCCATTCTGTTCCGAGCGCTGCAAGTTGATCGACCTCGGGGCGTGGGCGAGCGAGCGCTACCGCGTACCGGTCATCGAAGACAAGGACGAGCTGGAGTCCAGCGACACTGACGCGGCACCACCGCCAGCAGCAAAGTAATGTCACGCCAGAGGACTGTATCGGCGCTGCGCGGGCGCAGGTATCAGCTCCAAGCTCCCCGCATCATGCCGATGCCGTGCGCGCCGCGCCGCCACGCCGGCTCCAGGTCGGCAGGCCGCAGCCCGCCGAGCGCATACACCGGCAGCGGGCAATCCTGCAGCAGAGCGGCGAACGCCTCCCACCCCATGCCGGCTGCCCCGGGGTGACTCGGCGTCGGCAGCACGGGCCCGAGTACCGCCAGATCCGCTCCCAGCACTTGCGCGCGCGCCAACTCACCCGCGTTGTGACACGAGGCGCCGACGAGATCCAGCGCCGGCCTGCGGTTCATCTGCCTGAGTTGCGCCGCGGTCAGGTGGACACCGTCAGCGCCGGCTCTTTGCGCCAGCTCGACATCGGCGTTTACCAGCACGCGCGCGCCGCAGGCGTGCGCGCGCCGCACCACGGTCGTCGAGAAACGCAACAAATCATCGCCGGTCATTTCCTTTTCCCGCACCTGCAGCAGCTTGAGCCCACCGGCGAGCGCCCGTTCCAGTCGTGCCAGGAATTCCCGCTCTCCCAGTTCGGCCGCATTGCTGATGGCGTACGCCGGCGGCAGGCGCAGCGCGCGCAGGATGGGCGTGTTCGCCGGCAGCAGCGGATCGACGCTGATCGCGTCGGGCGACTGCCACGAGAAACGTTGATCCTCGCGCCCGTGCAGCGCCCCGGACCATCTGGCGACACGAAAAAAACGCAGCCGTACCGCGGCGTGGGCATAGTCGTAGTCGCGGGTCAGCCAGGGATAGGCGTCCTCGACGGTAATGCCGAGCTCCTCGTGCAGCTCGCGGCGCACTGCCGTCAGCGGCGCCTCTCCCGGTTCGATCTTGCCGCCGGGAAACTCCCAGTAGCCGGCATAAACCTTGCCCGCCGGCCTCTGCCCGAGCAGAAACCGCCCGTCGCCATGGAGGATGACGGCGGCGACGACTTCAACTCTTGAGGGTGACGAGTGATGCGTGATGGGTGGTGCGTCAGCGGCCGCGCCGTCTGACCTACTCATCCTTCCGCCTTCCGCCATCCGCCTTCATCCTGGCTTTTCCCGCCCAGTCGCGCGCGAACTGCCACGCCACCCGCCCGCTGCGCGAACCGCGCTGCAGAGCCCATTGCAGGGCCGCCCGCTGCACCGTCTCGGCGCCGGCCCCCGGGACCTTGAAGTGCTCCAGCCAGACCGCGACGATCTTGAGATAGTCCTCCTGATCGAAGGGGTAGAAAGTCGTCCACAACCCGAAGCGCTCGGACAACGACACCTTCTCCTCCGAAGTCTCGCTGGGATGAATCTCCTCGCCGACGTGCTTGTAGTCCAGGTTCTCCTGCATGAATTCGGGCATCAGGTGCCGCCGGTTCGACGTGGCGTAGATGAGGCAGTTCTCGGTCGCGGCCGCGATCGAGCCGTCGAGCACCACCTTCAGCGCTTTGTAGCCGGACTCGTCGGCCTCGAACGAAAGGTCATCGCAATACAACACGAAACGCTCGGGGCGTTCAGCGATGCGATCCACGATGTCCGGCAGGTCCACCAGGTCCTGCTTCTCCACCTCGATCAGCCGCAGCCCGCGCGGAGCGTACTTGTTGAGCAGCGCCTTGATGAGCGAGGACTTGCCGGTGCCGCGCGCGCCAGTGAGAAGCACGTTGTTCGCGGGATGGCCCTCCACGAACTGCCGCGTATTGCGCTCGACCAGGTCTTTCTGGACATCCACGCCGCGCAAATCGCGCAACGCGATGCGGTGCACGTGCCGCACCGGCTCGATGTGGCCCCTGCCGTTCTTCTTGCGCCAGCGGAAGGCGATCGAAGCGTCCCAGTCCGTCTGCGGCGCTTCCTGCGGCAGCAGCCGCTCCAGCCGGGCGAGCAGCGCTTCGACCTGCTTGACCAATTTGTCGGCGTCAGCCATTTGTTGAGTGTTGAGTGTTATGTGTTGAGTGTTGAGTTTCCAGTCGCTGGCCGCCAACATAGCATTCAACACTCAAAACTCAAAATTTCGTCAGGTACGGTATTCCGCGTTGATCGTCACATAGTCATGCGACAGGTCGCACGTCCACACCGTCGCTGCAGCAGCGCCCCGATTGAGGACGACCCGCACCGTGATCTCGGCCTGCTTCATGACGCCCGCCCCGTCCGCCTCGCGATAGTCCGGGTTGCGCCCGCCGCTCTTCGCCACCAGCACGTCGTCGAGATAGAGGTCTAACTTGTCAACCGCGAGGTCCGCGACGCCGGCGTTGCCGACCGCGGCGAGGATGCGTCCGAGATTGGGGTCGGATGCGAAAAACGCGGTTTTCACCAGCGGCGAGTGCGCGATGGCGTAGGCCACCTTGCGACATTCCTCCTCCCTTCGCCCACCTTCGACCCGGACGGTGATGAACTTGGTGGCGCCCTCGCCATCGCGGATGATCGCCTGCGCGAGTTCGGTCGCCACTGCCGTAACGGCCTCCGTCAACGCCGCGAACCCGGCGCTTTTCGCGTCCGCGATCTCCGGCATGTCCGCCCGGCCGGTGGCGATCAGCATGAATGAGTCGTTGGTCGATGTATCGCCATCCACGGTGATGCAGTTGAACGACCGGTTCGCCGCCTGCGCGACCAGCGCCCGCGTGAGCGGCAGGGACAGCCTGGCGTCGGAGGCGACGAAACCGAGCATGGTGGCCATACCGGGATGGATCATGCCGGCGCCTTTGGCAATGCCGGTCACCGTAACCTCCGCGGCCCCGATCCTGACGCGGCGGGACGCCGCTTTGGGCAACGTGTCGGTTGTCATGATCGCCTGCGCCGCGGCGAACCAGTTGTTCTCGCTCGCGTCGGCGAGGCATGCGGGGAGTCCCGCTGTGATCTTCTCGACGGGCAACTGCTCCATGATGACGCCGGTGGAGAACGGCAGCACCTGCGCCGCCGAGCAGTGCATGATGTGCGCGAGGCGGTTGCAAGTCTCGCGGGCGGCAGCCATGCCTTCCTTGCCGGTGCCGGCGTTGGCGTTGCCGGTATTGATCACCAGCGCGCGGATGGAGCTGTCGGGATCGAGCAGAGTGAGGTGCTGGCGCGCCACCACCACCGGCGCGGCGCAGAACCGGTTTTGCGTGAACACGCCCGCCACCCTGGCACCATCCTCGAGTTTCATCACCAGCAGATCCTTGCGGCCTTCCTTGCGAATGCCCGCCTGCGTCACGCCCAGACTCACCCCCCTCACGGGCAGCAGTTGCTGCGGATCGGGAGCGGTCAGATTGACGGGCATTTGGTTTCCGTGCGTTTCGGGGTGGCCTAGCCCCGATTATATCGAGGCACGCGGCATTGTCGGGACTGTAGTTCTGCGCCCCGGAAACCAACAGAAACTTCGTGTCCTGCGGCCGGGTATCTGACCCGGCCCTCGCTATGGCAGGGTCACCGTCAGGTGAGCCTGCCATGGCACTGCTTGTACTTCTTGCCGGAACCGCAGGGGCACGGGTCGTTGCGGCCGACCTTCTGGCCGGCGCGCACGAACGGCTGCGCCGGCCGCTCGGCCACGGCGACATCGCCCTGTTCCGGCGCCGCGACGGCCGGATCGCTGCCGGCCATGACTTCGGCATGCTGGTACTGGACATTCCTGGGCACCGCGGGCTCTTCCACCGCGTTGAGTTCCTCGGCGCTGCGTATCTGCACCATCATCAGGGTCTTGGTGACTTCGGACTTGATCGACTCCAGCATCATGGAGAACAGCTCGAACGCCTCGCGCTTGTACTCCTGCTGCGGGTTTTTCTGCGCGTAGCCGCGCAGGTGGATGCCCTGCCGGAGGTGGTCGAGCGCGGCAAGATGCTCGCGCCAGTGGGTATCGAGGCTCTGCAGCATGATCGCGCGCTCGTAATGGCGGATCGCCTGCCGATCCACGCTGGCGATCTTGTCCTGATACTGCTTGGCGGCGGCTTCGGCGATGCGGCGTCGCAACTCCTGCTGCTCCAGTTCCGGCTCCTCCTTGAGCCAGCGCGGGACCGCGAGCTTCACCTGCAACTCGGCCTCCAGCGCCCTCTCGAGCCCGGCCGCGTCCCATTGCTCTTCCATGCTGTCCGGCGGAATGTGCTGGCTGATGGTGCCGTTGACGACGTCGGTTCGCATCGCGTCGAGGGTTTCCGAGATGTCGGCTGACTCCAGCAGCTCGTTGCGCTGCTGGTAGATGACCTTGCGCTGGTCGTTCGCCACGTCGTCGTACTCGAGCAGGTGCTTGCGCATGTCGAAGTTGCGGGCTTCCACCTTGCGCTGGGCATTCTCGATCGAGCGCGTCACCCACCGGTGCTCGATCGCCTCACCCTCGGGCATCTTGAGCCGTTCCATGATCGCCGCCACGCGGTCGGAGGCAAAAATGCGCAGCAGCGGGTCCTCGAGCGAAAGGTAGAAGCGGCTCGAGCCCGGGTCGCCCTGGCGCCCGGAGCGCCCGCGCAGCTGGTTGTCAACGCGGCGCGACTCGTGGCGCTCGGTGCCGACGATGTGCAGGCCTCCCGCGGCGACCACCTGGTTGTGCAGCTTCTGCCATTCAAAGCGGACCGTTTCGGCCTGCTTGGTGCGGGTTGCCTGGTCGACCGCCTCGTCCGCCAGCAGGCGGTTGATCTCCGGTTCCGGGTTGCCGCCCAGCACGATGTCGGTACCGCGGCCAGCCATGTTGGTGGCGATGGTGACCATCTTCGGCCGGCCTGCCTGCGCCACGATTTCCGCTTCGCGCGCGTGCTGCTTGGCGTTCAGCACGTTATGCGGCAGCTTCTCATTCTTGAGCATCTCCGAAAGCATCTCGGAATTCTCGATCGAGGTGGTTCCGACCAGCGTCGGCTGGCCGCGCTGGTAGCAATCCTTGATGTCGTTGATGATCGCCTGGTGCTTCTCGCGCGCCGTGCGGAAGACCTGGTCCATGCGGTCCTCGCGGATCATCTTCATATGTGTGGGAATCACCACCGTTTCCAGCCCGTAGATCTGCTGGAACTCATAGGCCTCGGTGTCCGCAGTGCCGGTCATCCCGGCGAGCTTGCGGTACATACGGAAGTAATTCTGGAAGGTGATCGTCGCCAGCGTCTGGTTTTCCTTCTGGATCTCCACCCCTTCCTTGGCCTCGACCGCCTGGTGCAGCCCCTCCGACCAGCGCCGACCCGGCATCAGCCGCCCGGTGAACTCGTCCACGATGATGATATCGCCGCTCTGCACCACGTACTGCTGGTCGCGGTGGAACAGGGTATGCGCCCGCAGCGCCGCGTTGAGGTGGTGCATGAGGATGATGTTGGCCGGATCGTAGAGGCTAGCTCCCGGCGCAAGCAGACCGGCCTTGGCGAGCAGTTCCTCGGCATGCTCGTGGCCCTGCTCGGACAGCAGCACCTGGTGGGCCTTCTCATCGACCCAGTAATCGCCCGACGCATCTTCCTTTTGCTGGCGCACCAGCTTCGGCGCCACCTGATTCATCCTGACGTAAAGGTCGGTGGTATCCTCGGCCTGGCCCGAGATGATGAGCGGCGTGCGCGCCTCGTCGATCAATATCGAGTCCACCTCGTCCACGATGGCGTAATGCAGCCCACGCTGCTGCACGCGCTCCGCGGTCTGGTACACCATGTTGTCGCGCAGGTAGTCGAAGCCGAACTCGTTGTTGGTGCCATAGGTAATGTCGGCGGCGTAGGCCTGCTGCTTGAGTTCGTGCGCCATTTGCGAAAGATTGACGCCGACCGTCAGTCCCAGAAACCGGTAGATCTTGCCCATCCAGTCGGCGTCGCGCTGCGCCAGGTAATCGTTGACGGTGACGATGTGCACACCCTGGCCAGCAAGTGCATTCAGGTAGGCGGGCAACGTCGCCACCAGAGTCTTGCCCTCGCCGGTGCGCATTTCCGAGATCTTGCCGTTATGCAGGACGATGCCGCCGATCAGCTGCATGTCGAAATGGCGCATGTTGAGGATGCGCCGCCCCGCCTCGCGCACCACGGCGAACGCTTCCGGCAGCAGCTCCTCCAGCACCTCGCGACGGATCGCGTTGCGCTGCCGGTTCAAGTCGTTCGACATTCCGGCGTCGCCGTCGACTTTGCCGGGGATGCCGGCAAGCCGGTCGCGGATGCGGGAGCGGAACGCGTCCGTCTTGCCGCACAGTTCCGCATCGGTCAGCTTTGTTATTTCCGGCTCGAGTGCGTTGATGGCGCGCACCTGCCGCTGGTACTGCTTGAGCAACCGCTCGTTGCGGCTGCCGAAGATCATCTTGAGGACGTTCTGGATCATCCGTTCATCGGGTCAAGCAAGACATAAACAAAAAGGGGTGGGGACACGCCCCACCCCCTTCGGAATTCCGTTCCTTCGGTTCAGCCGGGCAATCGCAGGAACTGCGCCGGATTCACTGTCGTTCCACGCTGGCGTACCTCGAAGTGCAGGTGCGTGCCGGTTGCCCGCCCGGTGCTGCCGACCTCGCCGATTTTGGCGCCGCGCAGCACCACGTCGCCTACTCTGACCATCCGCTTCGACGCGTGCGCGTAGCGCGTAATATAACCGTTACCGTGATCGATCTCGATCATATTACCATATTGCGGATGGAGATTAGAAAAGATGACGACTCCGCCGGCTGCGGCGCGGATCATCGTGCCCGCTTCCGACATGAAATCGATGCCTTCGTGGAACGCCCGCTGTCCGGTAAAGGGATCGATGCGCCAGCCGTAGTTGGAGGAGTACCAGCCGCCTTCCACCGGCAGCATCGTCGGGATCAGTTTCTTCTTCGCGCTGTCGAACGTAAACAGCGATTCGAGAATGCCGAGCTTGTCGCCGCGGTCGTCCAATTGCCGCATCAGCGTATCGAGCTGGCGGGTAAAGTCGCCGAGCGAAAGGTCCTGCGGCGGCAGCGACGACACGGCGCCGCCGCGGGCCGGCAGTTCGCTGAACACCAGGTCCTGCGGCTTGAAGCCGGCAAGCCTGGCGAGCCGCTCGCCCACCGTTTCCAGCCGCACCAACTGCGCCTGCATCTGGCCGAGCCTGACCGCCATCGCGTTGAGGTTCTCGCGCAGATAGGACTGGGTTTTCTCGTTTTGTTCGTGCTGCGCCGACAGCAGAATGGTCTGCAGGTAGGGGATGTTCAACTCGGCGGCGAACCGGACGATCAAATAATTGAGGGCGGCCGCCAACACCATGACCGTCACCATTGCGGCAATGCCCAGCAGCGCGAACTGCGGCAGTCCCAAGTTAAACGTCTTGGCTTTGGCCAACTTGCCGGAAACTAGAATAATATTCATCGTCTCCCTTCCTGGACCCGCATGCCTGCGCAAAAAATCGGCGATCTGATTGCCCGGACAAGCGAGTTACGTGCGCTGTCCCACCAGGCCCGGCGCCTGGCCGAGATGCAACAGGTTCTGCTCGAGGCCGTCCCTTTGCAGCTTGCCCGCGCGATCCAGGTCAAGAATTTCCGGGCCGGCACGCTATACCTTCTTGCATCCAATGCGGCGGTGGCAGCCAAACTGAGGCAACTCGCCCCCACCCTGCTACTCCATGTCCGCAAACAGCGAAGCGAGGTTACTGGAATCCAGGTGGAAGTGCAAGCTGCAAATCAGCAAAAAGCCTGTCCAGACAAGCCTGTACGTGACATTAGTCTCACGACTGCGAGCGCTTTGGAACGACTCGCCGGCACGCTGAAGGATTCGCCGCTAAAAGCCGCATTAACCCGCCTGTTGCAACGCCGCTAATCCGTCGAAAAAGCACCTCGTCCTAGACCACCAGCACCAGGCGTTCCAGCACGTAGAGCGCCAGGAACACTACCAGAAACACGAACGCAAACTGGAATACCCGCCAGGCGAACGTGAGATAGCGCCGATTGCGGGTGAACAGGTAGAGCCCGATCGATCCGACGATGGTAATCAGGGCCAGTATGCCGATCAGTCTGAGTACAAACATGTCCGGTATCCGGTTTCAAGTTCAGGGTTCACGGTTCAAAGTTCAGGATTCAACGAAGCACGTCAAGAATTGAACTTGGAACCCGGAACCTTGAACCTTGAACCTGCGCCTGCCAGCGCGCCGGTCAGGCGGGTTGCGGTTGCCAGGCGAGGAAGGCCGGCGCGTCTTCGGCGCGCTCGAAGCTCGCGAACTCCCACGCGGTCTTGTCTTCGACCAACCGCCGCAGCAGCCGGTTGTTCAGCGCGTGCCCCGATTTATGTCCGGAGAATGCGCCGATCAAGGGGTGGCCGAGCAGGTAGAGATCGCCGATCGCGTCGAGCACCTTGTGCTTGACGAACTCGTCCTCATAGCGCAGGCCGTCGGTGTTGAGCACGCGGTACTCATCCATGACGATCGCGTTATCGAGGCTGCCGCCGAGCGCAAGCCCCTGCGAACGCATCGTTTCGACGTCCTGCATGAAGCCGAACGTACGGGCGCGGCTCACTTCCTTCGTGTACGAGGTCGTGGAGAAGTCCACCGTCACCGACTGGCGCTTCTTGTCGAAGATCGGGTGGGCAAAATCGATGCTCATGGTGAGCTTGAAGCCGTTGAACGGCTCGAAGCGCACCCACTTGTCGCCCTCCTTTACCTCGACCGGCTTCAGCACGCGGACGAATTTCTTCAGCGCGTTCTGTTCCTCGATCCCCGCCGACTGCAGCAGGAACACGAACGGCCCGGCGCTGCCATCCATGATCGGCACTTCGGCGGCAGTCAGGTCGACGTAGGCGTTATCGACGCCGAGTCCCGCCAGCGCCGACATCAGGTGCTCGACGGTGGAAATCCGGACCCCGCCCTTTTCCAGTCCGGAGGACAGCCGCGTGTCGCCCACGGCATAGGGCTCGCCCCTGATTTCCACGGGACGATCGAGATCAACTCGCCTGAACACGATGCCGGTGTCGACCGGCGCCGGGCGCAAGGTCATGTAAACCTTGGCGCCGGTATGCAGGCCCACGCCCGTGGCGCGGATCATGTTCTTAAGCGAACGCTGCCTGACCAAACAAAACTCCCTTAACTTTCAGATGCTTAACGGATACAGTTTAACACGCAGTGATATTGCCCTGCAATAAAACCGTAATGCGCCCATGCTACGGCGCAACCGCCGGCGAATATGCACCCCTCCGCCCGCCGCGCACGGCGGATGAGTACCCACCAAGCGTTCGGTGGTTCCTCAATCCGCCTGTTTGCGCAGAAACGCTGGAATGTCGAGTATCTCGACACCCGATTGCCGCATCGCCTCGACGGTGGCGTCGCGGTTCCGCTTCGAGCGCATGACCGCCGGCATCTCGAGCGCGCCGTAGTCCACTTCCATCGGCTGGTTGTCGGTGCCGGTCCTGGCCGCCACCACCGTGAGCGGCTTCTGCTGGCGTACGACCGGCCGGCCAAGGCCGGTGGCGATGATGGTCACCCGCAGCTGGTCACCCAGCGCTTCGTCGTAGACGGTGCCAATGATGGGATGCGCCGACTCCGCCGAGAACGCCTTGATCGTACCCATCACGTCATACATCTCCTGCAGCTGGAAGGTCGCCTTGCTCGCGGAAATATTGACCAGGACACCGCGCGCGTCAGCAATATTGACGTCCTCCAGCAGTGGGCAAGCCACCGCCTGCTCCGCGGCGAGTCGCGCGCGGTCGACACCCGTGGCCTTCGCCGAGCCCATCATCGCCATGCCCATCTCCGCCATCACCGTGCGCACGTCGGCAAAGTCGACGTTGATCATGCCCGGGCAACTGATGATCTCGGCAATGCCGGCCACCGCGCCATGCAGCACGTCGTTGGCGGCCCTGAATGCGTCATCCAGCGTCACCTGGTTACCGAGCACCTCCATCAGCTTGTCGTTGGGCACCACGATCAGCGAGTCGACGTGCGGTGTCAGCGCTTCGATGCCTTCCTGCGCGATGCGCTGGCGCCTGCCCTCGAATGCGAACGGCTTGGTGACCACTGCGACCGTGAGTATGCCAAGCTCTTTCGCGATCTCGGCCACCACCGGCGCCGCGCCGGTACCGGTGCCGCCGCCCATGCCCGCGGTAAGAAACAGCATGTCCGCCCCGGCGATGGTCTCGGCGATGCGCTCGCGGTCCTCCAGCGCTGACTGTCGCCCGACCTCCGGGTTGGCCCCGGCACCCAGCCCCTTGGTGATGCCGGTGCCGAGCTGGAGTTGAGCCTTGGCCTGGTTGCGTTTCAACGCCTGGGCATCCGTGTTGGCGGAGATGAATTCCACCCCCTGTACGCCCTTCTCGATCATGTGGTCGACAGCATTGCCGCCGCAGCCGCCCACGCCGATCACCTTGATCACTGCTTCCTGCGCTTGCGCGTCCACGATCTCAAACATGAGTGTCTCCTTTTATCGAATCAACGATTCCAATTACTAGAAATTTCCGGTGAACCACGATTTCATCCGTTCCAGCACCTGCTGGAACGAGTTGGCATTCATGCGCGCAAGTTCGCGGCTGCGGTGCTGCTGCATGCCCGCCAGCAGCAGGCCCACGCCCGTCGCGTGCCGCGGGTGGCACACGGTCTCCGCCAGCGCGCCGGTGTAGGCCGGGTACCCCACCCGCACCGGCATGTGGAATATCTCCTCGCCCAGCTCGATCATCCCCCGCATCACGCTGGAGCCGCCGGTAATCACCACGCCGGCGGACAGCAGCTCCTCGTAGCCGCTGCGGCGGAGCTCGGTCTGCACCAGCGAGTACAGCTCCTCCACGCGCGGCTCGATCACCTCGGCGAGCGTCTTGCGCGACATCTGCCGCGGTTCGCGGTCGCCGAGCCCGGGCACGTCCACCATGTCATTGGGGTCGGCAAGCTGCGACAACGCGCAGCCGTGACGTTCCTTGATGTCCTCGGCGTCCTTCGTCGGCGTGCGCAGCGCCATCGCAATGTCGTTGGTGATCTGGTCGCCGGCGATGGGGATCACCGCGGTATGGCGAATCGCCCCGTGGGTATAAACGACGAGATCGGTGGTGCCGCCGCCAACGTCCATCAGCGCGACGCCGAGGTCCTTCTCGTCGTCGGAGATTACCGCCAGCGCCGAGGCGAGCGGCTGCAGAACCAGGTCGCGCACTTCCAGTCCGCAGCGGCGCACGCACTTCACGATGTTCTGTGCGGAGGACACCGCCCCGGTCACGATGTGCACCTTGACCTCGAGCCGCACGCCGCTCATGCCCAGCGGCTCGCGCACGTCCTCCTGCCCGTCGACGATGAATTCCTGGTTGAGTACGTGCAGGATCTGCTGGTCGTTCGGTATCTGCACTGCGCGCGCGGTGTCCACCGCGCGCGCGATGTCGGCCTGGGTCACTTCCTGGTCCTTGATCGCCACCATGCCCTGCGAGTTGAAACTGCGGATATGGCTGCCGGCGATCCCGGTGTGAACCTCGTGGATCTTGCAGTCGGCCATTAGCTCCGCCTCCTCCAGCGCGCGCTGGATGGCGTTGACGGTGGTATCGATGTTGACCACCACACCCTTCTTCAGCCCGCGCGAGGGGTGGCTGCCCATGCCGATGATTTCGAAGCCGCCCTCCGACTTGATCTCGGCGACGATCGCGGCAATCTTGGAAGTGCCGATGTCGAGGCCCACCAGCAGTTTCTTGCTGTCCCTTGCCTTGCTCACGTGCCACTCCCTCTGCCGCGCTTCGGCTCCGACCGTCCCTGCCGCTGGTCGGGAAAGCGCACGGCGAAACCGTTGGCGTAGCGCAGGTCCACGTGGTCGATCCGCTGTTCAAGCTGGCCGAGCGTGCGGTCGTAAACCGCGACGAAACGGGCAAAGCGCGCCTCCACCTGCTCGCGCCCGAGTTCGAGCGTGAGCCCGCTCTGCAGCCGCAGCCGCCAGGCGCGGCGCGGCGACACCTGGATCTGCACCGGGGCGTGGCCGATCGCCTGCAGGCTGCGATGGAAATAGCGGAACTGGATGGCGATCTCGCGGGAGGCGTCGTCCGGCCCGATAAACACCGGCAGCTCGCCGTCATACGCCGCCTTGAACACCTCGCCGTGCGTGTTCACGAGCGCGGTGTTGGCCCAGCGCGCCAGCGGCACGTGCTCCTCGAACGCAACGTCGAGGCGCCCTGGCCAGCGGCGACGTACCTGGGCCTGCCGCACCCACGGCAGCTTTTCGAACGCGACACGCACTGCGGCAAGGTCGAGCGTGAGGAGGTTGCCGGTAGCGAGCTCCCGCCGCACCACATCCTCGATCTGGTTGCGCGTGACACGCGTCAACTCGCTGCCGACCGTCACTTCCTGCAGCGCGAAAACCGGCAGGCGCGTGGTGAGCGACCACGCGATATGCAGCGCCAGAAGCGCGGCGGCGGCGAAAAGCGCATTGGCGAGACCGTTGAGGAGCACCGGCTTACCCCACATGGCCGCGCCCTTTCCGGGTCCCGGGTTTCATGTCATCCAACATGTGCCGTATCCAGAATTCTCACTGCCAGGCTTTCGAATGAAATTCCCTTCGCCCGGGCCGCCATCGGCACCAGGCTGTGGTCGGTCATGCCCGGGATGGTGTTGACTTCCAGCAGCTGCGGGTTGCCGCCACGGTCGAGCATCAGGTCCACGCGACCCCAACCGCTGCAGCCGAGGACGCGGAACGCTTCCAGCGCCGTCTGCTGCAGCGCCCGCTCCTGGTCGGCGGGGAGCCCGCATGGGCAGATGTAGCGGGTATCGTCGGCGAAGTACTTGGCCTGGTAGTCGTAGAACTCGCGCGGCGTCTCGAGCCGGATCAGCGGCAGCGGCTCGTCCCCGAGGATCGCCGCCGTCAGCTCCATGCCCTCGACGAAACGCTCCGCAATCACCACGTCGTCGTAGCCTGCGGCCAACTCATAGGCCGGCGCGATTTTTTCGACCGAGGTCACCTTGCTCATGCCGATCGAGGAGCCTTCGCGTGCCGGCTTCACCATCAGCGGCAACCCCAGCCGCGCCGCCAGCACGGCGGGGTCGGTGCGCGCGTCTATCAGCCGATAGGCCGGCGTAGGCAGCCCCGCGGCGTGCCACAGCAGCTTGGTGCGCCACTTGTCCATGGCGAGCGCACTCGCCATCACGCCGCTGCCGGTATAGGGAATGCCGAGGTACTCGAGCGCACCCTGTACCGTGCCGTCCTCGCCGAAACGCCCGTGCAGCGCTATGAAGGCGCGGGCGTAGCCCTGCTGCTTCAGCGCCTCGAGGCCGCTGTCGCGCGGGTCGAAGGCGTGCGCGTCCACGCCGCTCTTCTTGAGCGCGTTGAGCACCATCGTCCCGCTCTTCAGCGAGATTTCCCTCTCGGCAGATTTACCGCCCATCAAGACGGCCACCTTTCCAAATTTCCTCGTCACTCGTCACCCGTCACGCATCACCGACTATGCGCACCTCGCGCTCGAGTGCGATCCCGAACTTCTCCCGTACCGACCGCTCCGCGAGCAGGATCAGCGCCTCGATGTCGGCGGCCCGCGCCGCGCCGCGGTTGACGATGAAGTTGGCGTGCTTGTCCGAGATCATCGCGCCGCCGCTCACGCGCCCCTTCAGGCCGCACGCCTCGATCAGGCGCGCCGCGTAGTCGCCCTGCGGGTTGCGGAATACCGAACCGGCATTGGGCTCGTCGAGCGGCTGCGCCGCGATGCGCCGCTTGAGCAAATCGGTGATCTTGGCGCGGGACTCCGCTCCGGAACCACGCTTCAGGTTGAAGACCGCCGCGAGGAACCACTCGTCAGAGGGATGAGGGCGTGAGTCCGGGGTTTCGATGGGCGCACCTGCGTGCGTCCGAGCCGGCGAACGCCCGACGCGATGCAGCGCGTCGGGCTGGGATGAGGGATGAGGACTCTCCGCCTTCATCCTTCCGCCTTCATCCTTCAGGCGCACATGCCGGTAATCTATTTCGTACTCGTCGGGCGTGCGCACCCGCCGCTTGCCGGCGCGGTCCACGGTGTGCACGTGCGCGACGATGTTCCAGGTTTCGCCGCCGTAGCAGCCGGCGTTCATCGCCAGCGCCCCACCCACGGTGCCGGGAATGCCGGCGAGAAACTCGGCGCCGGCAAGCTCGTTCAGCGCGGCGAAGCGCGCTACCTTCGGGCTGGCAGCGCCGACTTCGGCGTAAACGCCGCCGCCCAGCACGCCCAGGTGGTCGAGCCGCACTTCGCGCAGCGCCCGCTGGGTGAAAACCACCGTGCCGCGCAGTCCGCCGTCGCGCACCAGCAGGTTGCTGCCGAGGCCGGTCATGAGAACCGGCTCGTCGGCGGGCAACGCGCGCAGGAACGCGATGAGGTCGTCCCGGTCCGCCGGGAAATAGGCCGTGCGCGCCGCGCCGCCCGCGCGCCAACTGACGTGGCGCGCCATCGGCTCGTTCCACTTGAGCTCGCCGCGCAGGCCCGCCAGATCGCTTGTGTCCGCCATGTTCATGCGGCGCCGTTCACGCTTCTTGGCCGGGCGTTCACCAGCGACACCGGCACCTTGCCTATGGATCCCGCACCCATCGTCAGTACCACGTCACCATCGCGGGCGGCGGCGAGTATTGCTGCCGGCAGGTCGGCGACCTTGTCCACGAAGATCGGCTCGATCCTGCCCTGCACCCTGATCGCGCGCGCCAGGGCCTTGCCGTCCGCCGCCACGATCGGCGCCTCACCGGCGGAATAGACCTCGGTCAGCACCAGCGCGTCCGCTGTCGACAGCACTTTCACGAAATCCTCGAAGCAGTCGCGGGTCCGCGTGTAGCGGTGGGGCTGGAATGCGAGCAGGATCCTGCGCTTGGGGAACGCGCCGCGCGCGGCCGCGAGCGTCGCCGCCATCTCCGCGGGGTGATGGCCGTAGTCGTCCACCAGCGTAAAGCTGCCCCCGCCCTGGAGCCGCACCTTGCCGTGGCTCTGGAAGCGCCGGCCCACGCCCTTGAATTCGGCCAGCGCCTTCGCGATCGCCGTCTCGGGCACGCCGAGCTCGAGGCCGACCGCGATTGCGGCGAGTGCGTTGCGCACGTTGTGCGCGCCGGGGAGATTGAGGGTAACCGCCAGCTCACCGCCGGCATGCACGGCGCGGAAGCGCATCTGGCCGCCGCTCGGCGCGACATCCACTGCGCGCACGTGCGCGTCCGGCGACAACCCATAGGTGACGATCGGCTTGGTAAGCTGTGGCTGCACGAGCCGCACGTTGGGATCGTCGGCGCACAGTACCGCCACGCCGTAGAACGGCAGGCGCTGCAGGAAATCCACGAACGCCTGGCGCAGCCTGTCCATGGAATGCCCGTAGGTCTCCATGTGATCGGCATCGATATTGGTGACCACCGCGAGCACCGGCTGCAGGTACAGGAAGGAAGCGTCGGATTCATCGGCCTCCACCACGATAAACTCGCCCGCGCCCAGGCGGGCATTGGAGCCGGCGGCTTCCAGCCGGCCACCGATCACGAACGTCGGGTCGAGCCCGCCCTCCGCCAGGACGCTGGCGACGAGGCTGGTCGTCGTGGTCTTGCCGTGCGTGCCGGCGACGGCGATGCCCTGTTTCAGCCGCATGAGCTCCGCCAGCATCAGCGCCCGCGGCACCACCGGTTTCTTGTTCGCGCGCGCCGCGATCACCTCCGGGTTGTCGTCACTGACCGCGCTCGACACCACCACCGCGTCGGCGCCGGCGATGTGCTCCGCGGCGTGGCCGACATGGATCCTGGCGCCGAGCTGCCGCAGCCGCCGGGTCGCCGCAGTCGCGGCGAGATCGGAACCGCTAACCCTGTAGCGCAGCGTGAGTAGTACTTCGGCGATGCCGCTCATCCCCGCCCCGCCAATTCCGACAAAATGCACGTGCTTGACCTTATGCCGCACGGACCACCTCCGTGAGGAAAGAGGAGAAAGGAGAGAGGAGCAAAAACGTTATGCGCGGCTTGACGCCTCTCGCCTCTCGCCTCTCGCCTCTCGTGTTTGTATTCATGCCACTCCCGCGAGCTCCATGCACACCTGTGCCACCGCTTGCGTTGCCCCGGGGCGCCCCGCCGCACGCGCGGACTGCGCCATCACCAGCAGCCGCTCGCGCGTGAGGCCGGAAAGCATTGCGGCGAGCCCCTTTGCGGACAGCTCGCCTTGCGGCACCAACAGCGCGGCGCCGCGATCGGCGAGGACGCGGGCGTTGATCGTCTGGTGGTCGTCCACCGAGTGCGGATACGGCACCAGGATCGAGGCGATGCCCGCGGCAGCGATCTCCGCGACGGTAGTGGCGCCGGCGCGGCACACGATCAGGTCAGTTTCGGCGTACAGCGCTGCCATGTCGTCGATGAAAGGCACCACCGCGGCGTTGACGCCGTGCGCCTGGTAGCGGTCGCGCACTGCGTCGTGGTGCGCCGTGCCCGCCTGGTGCGTGACGCGCGGGCGGACCTCTGGAGCGATCAGCGCGAGCGCCTCGGGCACGACAGTGTTGAGTACCTGCGCCCCCAGGCTGCCGCCCACCACCAGCACGCGTAGCTGTCCGGCGCGCGCCGCATACCGGTCCTCCGGTGGCGCCATGGCGACGATTTCCCCGCGCACCGGGTTGCCGGTCCAGATCACCGCCAGCGACTCGCCGAACGCGTTGGGAAATGCCGTCAGCACCCGGTCGGCAATCCTTGCCAGCACGCGGTTGGCGAGCCCCGCCACCGAGTTCTGCTCGTGGATCGCGAGCGGCCGGTTGAAGAGGGACGCCATCATGGCGCCGGGAAACGAGACATAGCCGCCCATGCCCAGCACCACGTCCGGCCGGTGCGCAAAGATCGCCTGCGCGGTCTGCCAGAATGCGACCAGCAGATTGAATGGCAGCAGCGCGGCGGCGATGATGCCCTTGCCGCGCACGCCGGAAAAGCGTACCCACGCCATGGCGTAGCCGCGCGGCGGAATCAGCCGCTCCTCCATGCCGCCGCGCACGCCGACCCACACTACTCTCCAGCCTTGCGCGCGCAGGTGCTCGGCCACCGCCAGCGCCGGAAAGATGTGCCCGCCGGTTCCCCCGGCCATGATCATGATCGTCCGCGGCGCGCCGGCACTGGATGTTTTTCGCTCATCGCTCATC
>Ga0137451_1000107_pt1 | contig 24946 bp, 15 predicted proteins | sample EasRivERMGT500_2_FD_102336 | JGI IMG/M metagenome (GOLD analysis project Ga0137451, IMG submission 102336) | Soil microbial communities from meander-bound floodplain in the East River, Colorado, USA - East River MetaG ERMGT500_2 | ecosystem: Environmental > Terrestrial > Soil > Floodplain ... | reverse complement strand
TCGCACGCAGCGGGACGATGCTGTTTCTGTCACTGGCGCCCGACGCGCTCGGCGACGAGCAGCGACGCGATCTCCGCGCCGCGCTCGCACTCGCCGCACGTCCTCAGCCGCTCGGCGAACCGCTCGACTGGCAGCAGACATCGTGGCCCAGCCGCTGGAAGTTGATGGGGCGCGATGTTACGTACGATTGGATCGAGAAATGACTCCGGGGATCATTTCCGCGACGCCCACCGCATAGAATGAGCGCCAGTTTCGCATGACACAAGGCCCCCGCTCCGTCTCAGACCCCCGTACGCTCGCGACGCACCCGGAACTGCGTTCCCAGCAATCCATTCCGACGTTCAAGTCGCTCGGCGAGTCGCCCAAGAATCCACTGGAAAAGGTGCTGTCGGTCTTTGCCGACGTCCGGGCGGGCGAAGGCGTCACCGTCCTGCTGATGACGCTGAACGTGTTCCTGCTGCTCGGGCTGTACTACCTGCTCAAGCCCGCGCGGGCGGCGCTGATCCTGACCGAGGGCGGCGCCGAAGTGGCCGTCTATTCCTCCGCCGCGCAGGCGGTGTTGCTGCTGGGCTTCATTCCGGCGTTCGGCTGGCTCTCGTCGCGCGTCAGCCGCATCAAGTTCATCGCCGCCACCAGCCTGTTCTTCGCGATGAACCTCGCGCTGTTCTACGTCTTCGGCCGCGCGGGCGCGCGTGAAGGCGTCGCGTTCTTCATCTGGCTCGGCATCTTCAACAACTTCATCGTGGCGCAGTTCTGGGCGTTCGGGAACGACATCTATACCGAAGGCCAGGGCCGCCGGTTGTTTCCGCTCATCGGTGTCGGCGCCTCGATCGGCGCGTGGCTCGGCGCGTCCGCCGTCACGCCGCTCATCAAGGAGGCCGGATTCACGCCGTACACTCTGATGGCGCTCGGCGCCACGCTCCTGCTTGTCGCCCTCAGCGTCACCATCCTCGTCAACACGCGCGAGCGGGCACGCGCGCACAAAGACGACGCGGCGATTGCCGAAGCGCCGCTGGGCAAAGCCGGCGGCTTCGAGCTCGTCCGTCGCGATCGATATCTGCTGTGGATCGCCGTCTTGACCATTCTTCTCAACTTCGTCAACACGACCGGCGAGTACCTGCTCGGCAAACTGGTTCAGACCACTGCCGAGACGATGTTTCCGGCGGCGAATCAGATCGCCGAGAGCCGGGCTTTCATCGGCTCGTTCATGGGCGGGTTCTACGGCGCCGTCAACCTGCTGGGACTGCTGCTGCAGCTGTTCGTGACGTCACGCGTGATGCGCTACATGGGCGTGCGCGGCGCGCTGTTCATTCTGCCGGTGATCGCGCTGGTCAACTACTCGGTGATCGCCGTCGCACCGCTCCTGGCTGTGGTCCGCATCACCAAGATCCTCGAGAACAGCACCGACTACTCGATCCAGAACACGGTCCGGCAGGCGCTGTTCCTGCCGACGTCGCGCGAAGCCAAGTACAAGGCCAAGGCCGCCATCGACACATTCTTCGCCCGCCTCGGCGACGTGAGCTCCGCCGGCGCCGTCGCGCTCGGCACCTCGCTCTCGTTGGGCGTCAGCGGTTATGGATGGTTGATGACAGGCGTCGCCGCGGGGTGGCTGTTTGTTGCGGGGCAAATAGCCAGGGAACACAGGAAAAAGACTGTCTAGGTTCCGGGGTTCCGAAAGTTCCGAGGTTCCGGGGTTCGGACTGCACAGAACCTTTCGGAACCCTCCGGAACCCTTCGGAACCTTCCGGAACCTTCCGGAACCCTCCGGAACCTAGCCTAATCCTGCCTTCTTCGCTGACTCCCGCAGTTCCTGCAGCGTCTGCTCCATCGTCACGTGCTCGCGTGGCGCGTGCGGGACTTCGGGATCGACGAGTGTCCAGAGCCGGGTGCGGATGCCGGGCGGCAGCACGCCGTCGAGGTACTCGGCGGCGAGCGCGCGCAGGCGCGGATCGTCGGACTGAATGCCGTGGAAGGCGACCTGCAGCGGCTCGCGCGGCAGGACGGTCGAGAGCAGCGTGAACACGTGTTCGAGATTCCGCCGCGCGCGTGATTCTTCGACCGTCGGCCGATCGTCGCCTTCCTCGCGTTCGACCCGATCGATCAGTTGATGCCCGTGCCAGACCTGCGGCGATACCGACAGCTCGCGGTCGACGGCCGACAGGATTCTTCCGCGATCGAACGGAGGCGCCGCGCCGCGCACGAGCATCCGGTCGATCGCGCGCGCGCACTGATAGCGCACTTCGAAGCGGGTGTCTTCGAGGCCGCGCATGAGGCCGACCACCGCGCGCTCCGATGACAGCGTGCCGAGAATTCTCGGCAGCCGCCGCCTGATCGCGAAGTCGGTGTCCTCGTCCACCAGCGCGTCCACCATCTGACCGATGTGCGCCGCCGCGTTGGCCTCCAGCACCCGCCTCGCCGCCGCCACCACGTCGTCCCAGGCCAGCAACTGAATGACTTGCGCGATCTGCAACGCATCGGGCCGCCCGAGACGACTGAGCGTAGCATCGACGCGACGGCGTTCGCCGGACCGCAAGTCGGCGAGGGTGCGCAGGCGCGGATCGTCGGCACGCGGCATGACGAGCGCCGGCGCGACCGTCCGCGGCGGCGGCGCGCTGGGCTGCACGCCAGACTTGACCGACAGATTGACGACGGTCCATCCCGCCTCGGAGCCCATGACGATGGGCGTCGGCTCGGCGTGTTTGACCAGATGCCGCGCGACGACGCCGAGATAGAGAACGTCGAGCCGGCGCGCAAGATACATCGCGCCTGCCGCGATCGCGATCACCGCGGCGAGCATCTCGGCCTTCTGAAACTCGATGCTGGTGAGGAGCAGCAACTGCACGATCATCGCGCCGACCGCGTCGCCGGCGCGATCGCACGTGACGTCGAGGAATGTCTTCGTCCGGCGCTTCTCCTCCGGATCCATCGGCACGAAGATCAGCTCGTAACCGCTGCGGAAGAACGAGCCTCGCAGCACCGACTCGACACCGCGGACCACCGTGAACATGCGGAACGTCGGAAACAGCAGGGCCAGCGCGCTGGTGAATCCGAGGCCGGTCGGGAGCGCGGCAATCGTGCGACCGAGACCCAGCTTTCGCACGGCGGGACCGACCGCCGTCTGAAGAACCACGGTCACCACCTGAACGATCGTGTAGAACACCGCGAAGAAGCGCAGCAACTCGGCGTCGGTCGTGTAGCCGCCGGGACGCACGGCTTCGGCTTTCAAGAGGTAGTCGGCGATCGCAGCGCCGGCAGTATTAAGGAGGATGAGCAGCGCGAGCGTTTTCAGGTGCGGCGCACGCCGCAGCCCGCCGAGGGTGAACACGCCGCTGGCGTCCGGCGGTGTCTCAGTCGGAAGTCCAGCTTGACGCCGCGCCGTGGTGTTCATCAGCACGAGGCCGATCGCGCAGAGCACGTGCAGGGCGGCCAGCAGCAGCAACGGGCTGAGCCAGGGATCGGTCACGCTGGCAAGACGCGCGGTGATGAGCCCGCCCGCGAGGCCGCCAATCGTGCCGGCCGCGGCGATCCGTCCGTACCCCCAGCGTGCCGACTTCGGATCGAACAGCTCGCTCGTCAGCGACCAGAATCCCGACAGCAGCAGCGCGCCGATGCCGGCGACGTGGAGATAGATCAGCACTGCGAGCCACGGACCGTTGGGCAGGCGCCACTCGATCGCATGCCCGATGGCGCTGACGAAGAATCCGATCGGCACGACGACGTGCGGACCGAATCGCGCGAGGAGGCGCGCGTAGATCGGCACGGCCACCACGACGAGCATGGCGGTCGCGATGACGATGGCGGGAAGCGCGCTGGCCGGCCAGACGCTGAGAAACGTCGCGTCGCGGACCGCTTTGGACGCGATCTGATGCGCGATCATCGCGCCGGCCACGGCCATCGCGAGTCGGGTGAGCGCTGCCGCTTTCACGAATGCCTCACGCCTTGCGCAGCACCGGCGGCGTGGCCTGAACCGGCTGGGCGAACGATCGCAGCGATGACGTCGGCGGCAAATGACGCTCCCACCAGTCGGCCGCCGCGTCGTCGGTCCACGAGGGGACCTCGAGCGCCGCCAGCGCGCGCGAAAGCTCGGCGGCCGACGCCGGACGGTCGTCGGGGTTCTTCGACAGGCATCGCAACACGATCGCCTCGAGGCCGGCCGGAATCTTCAGCTCCGTGCGCTGCGACGGCGGTTTCGGCGCCTCCTGCACGTGCTTCAGCGCCATCGACGTCGGGTTCGGATCTTCGAACACGAGCGCGCCGGTCAACAGAAAATACGCCACACATCCGAGCGCGTACAAGTCCGCGCGGCCGTCGGCGCGAGCGTCGCCCAGCGCGACCTCCGGAGCGATGTACCCCGGCGTGCCGGCCGTGACGCCCTCCATCGTGAGCAGCGAGACATCCGCGCGGCGGATGCTCTTGGCGAGGCCGAAGTCCAGCACCTTGAGGAAGTCGAACGTCAGGGCGACCTTGCACAACATCATGTTCGACGGCTTCAGATCGCGGTGCACGATGCCCTGCTGGTGCGCCTCTTCGAGCGAACGGCACGCCTGCCGCAGGATCTCGGTCACGCGTGACGCCGGCTGCGGACCGAACGTCGTCACGAGCGTCTGCAGGCTGATCCCGTCGAGCAGCTCCATCACGTAGTAGAAGCGCCCGTCCTGCGCGACGCCGAAATCGTAGAGGTAGACGGTATTCGGCGATTGCAGCGCGGCGATGACGTTGGCCTCGCGCTCGAATCGGCGCACGGCGAGTTCCGCGTCGCGAGCCGACGAGCCGGGGCCTTCGGTCGTGCGGATGATTTTCACGGCCGCCGCGCGCGCGAGCATGCGATGGTGCGCGCGCCACACCTCACCCATGCCGCCCTCGCCGATGCGAGCCACGAGGCGATAGCTGCCGAGATCCATCGCCTCCTGCGCGGCCACGCTCACGCCATAGATGCGACGGCTGATCAGGTACGCGACAAACGCCATGAGGTACGTGAAGACCGGCCAGACGATCACGGGCCCCCACATCGCGGCGGTGAACTCCATGCGCGCGGTGTTGAGGGCGTATGCCACCGGCCAGATCGTCGCCGCGGCCAGCGCCGACATCAGCGTGACCGCCGGCCGTTGGGGAATGAACACCGAGACCATCACGATCCACGGCCCGAGCGCGGACATGCCGACGCGCGCTTCGCCCGGATGCAGCGGCAGCGTCGTCTCCACCATCGAGATCGTGGTCGCCACCACCAGTTCGATCGCAATGCCGAACCTCAGCATCGCCGTCGCCGAGACGACACGGTAACGATGCAGCGCGAAGATCCCGACGCCGAACAGCACCGAGCCGAGCGCCGCCAGCCGGTTGACCGGACTATCCAGGACCCGCGCGGCCAGCTCCGGCTGCGCGAACCGCTGGATCGTCTGCACGATGATGATCAGGATGGCGATGATGAGGCCGAGCCACGCGACGCGATCGGCGGCGTCCTTGAGCAGCAGATGCGGCAGGCGTCTGGGCTGTTCTGCGGGCGCGACGGTCGAGGGCCGACCGGCGATCTCCGGAGGGGGCATGAGCTACTCGATGATACTTCCTTGCCCTATTTACCGTTCCATTCCCACTAACTGCCAACCGGCCGCCACGCGCCTGAAATGGACAACTACCGGCTTCGCCCACGTGGGATGGTCTGCGTGTGTCGCAGACACCTGCACTTCGATGTAGTCGCCGGCCCGGGTGTTCGCGAGTTCCGCCGGCACGCGGCTGAGCATTTCCTGCGACGTCACTTCTGAACCGACGCGCGTGGCGGCGTTGGTGACGCTGTCGAAGCGTGCCCAGGTGAGGCGGTATCCGGAGGCCGGCGTGGCCGCGTGGACATCGACCGCCGCGTTCGAGAACGTGAGCTGGCCCTGCGGGTCGATCGCGAAGTCCACCAGCGGATTCACGCCTGCCAGCCACGTCTTCAGCACCTTGTCGCGGCGCAGGATGAGCGTCTCGGTGATGTACTTCGTCGCGATCGGATCGGAGTAGCGCGCCTTCTCGACCACCGCCTTGATCGCCTGGTCGCTGAACTTCGACACGATCCGCGCCGCCCAGAAGGCGTCGTCCGGTCGCATGTTCTCGAACGCCGGGTTCGGATATTCCGGGACCCACTTGATCGGATCGAACGCGACGCCTTCGAAGCGGCCGACGGATGGCGGCACTTTCGGGTAATCGATGAGCATCCACGGCCGGACGTAGCCGCCGAGCGTCGCGAGCGTCAGCCATCCCGGCGCCCATTCGACGATGTATTCGTTGCCGGCGCGATGGCGCTGCTCGAACTTGGTGCCGCTGCCCATGATCGAGCCGAAGTCGAACATGTAGTGCTTGACGTACTTCTTGCTGCCGTCGGCGGTGAGGAAGTCCAGGCTGTTCACGCCGCGCGAGTCGTCGTGATTCAGCCACGCGCCGAAGACGCGGGCGCCGCGCAACTCGCGGCGATGCTCGTGCGCCGCGATGTCGTTGGGATCGTCGGGCCGCGTGCCGTAGTACCGGAAGTTGCCGAGGGGCGCGCCCGTCGCAAACCGGCTGGCCAGCACGCGGTACTTGCCGTTCGGCTGAATCGCCGAGCGCCGCAGCACGTCGTCCACATCGCGACGCGTCATCAAGCGCTTGTCGCCGATGAGGGGATCTTCGATCCTCGCGTCCGGCGCGATGACGATCTTCTTCGGGTCGAGCTCGGCGAGGAACACCTCGACCGTGTGATAGCCGAACGCGTGATAGAACGCGGTGCCGATGATCTCGGCGCCCGTCGCCATCTCGGGGTTGGACGGCGGATCGAACTCGATCTGATAGGTCTGGCCGGATGGGTCGTTCATCCGGAAGCCCGCCTGCACGCCCGTCGACTTGCCTTTCGACACCACCCAGCCGTCGAGTGACGCGACCGTGCGCTGGTCGGGCCCACGCACGATGTCCTCAATCGTCATCGCGCGCCGGCCGATGCGGTTCACGAACCAGCTCGAGTCCGGCACCTCGTCCACGGTGTTGACGTTCAACGCGCGGACGTCGCGCCGCTGGCCGGGCTTGCCGAACGTGTTGATGAGGAAGTCGTACCCGTTCGAATCCTCGACGAACGTGACCTTCGACGCATCCAGCAACTTGTCGTCGTCCGTCCAGATCGGATCGTCCTGGTAGAAGCGCGGCGGAGACACCGCGGCCACGACGGTCGCGGCGAGCAGCGCGACGGCCACGAGGCCCGCCTTAAAAGACTGAGCCAAAGACGATGTTGAGATGTCTGCCATCGCTACTTCCGAATGCGGCATCGATGCGCAAGATGACGCCCTGGTCCGTGTTGAAGCGGAATCCAATGCCGTAGTCGTGTTCCAGTGATTTGAAATTCAGGTCGGCTCGCCGGTCGGTGACCTTGCCGGTGTCGTAGAAGAGCGCGGCGTCGAGACCTGCCCAGATCTCGAAGCGGTATTCGGCCTGCAACAGCATCGCGTTCGGGCCGCGGAAGCGCAGCGCGCGGAACCCGCGCAACGTCGTGTTTCCGCCCAGGGACGGCATCAGGTAGAACGGAATCTGCTCGCCGGAATTCACGTCGGTCGTCGCCAGCCATCCGCGAAACGCGAGCACGCGGCGCTCGGACAAGAAGTTCACGTACTGCCGGAACTCGAGCTGCGTCATCCGGAACGAGAAGTCGCCGGTGGTCCGGTCGTCGTAGTTGTCGAACTGAATGCCGTACCAGCCGCCGCGCCGGGCATTGATCGGCACGCGCGTGTCGAACTGCACGAACGCCGCCGTGCGAAGGAAGTTCGCTTTCTGGTCCAGACCCGGTGCCGTCGTCTCGTCGAACAGTGTCTGGGTGGTCGGGATGTCGCCCGCGGTGCCGGGGCCGATGCGCGGCGTGAGGTAGTCCACGTTGCCGCCGACCGAAAACTTCTTCGTCGGTCGCACGGTGACACCGACGCCGGAGCCCACGCCGCTGGTCTTGTAGTCGGATCGATTCGCGCGCTGGGAGTCGGGTCCGACGCCGAAGAATTCTTCCCGCGGATAGTGCACCCGGCGTATGAACCCATCGACCGTCACGATGCCGTTCGGGTTCGGCGTGTAGCTCATCCGTCCTTCGACGGCCCAGTAGTGATTGATGGCGCCCGCCGCCCAGACGTCTCCGGTGCCATGACGGTTGAACAGGCGGCGATTGCGGAAGCCGGCGCCGTACGCAAATCCGCTCGACGTCGTCAGGCTGCCGAGCTTGGCGTAGACACCGTCCCGCTGCAGAAACGGCATCGCCTTCTTTTCCGCGAGGTTGATCGCCGACTCGACGGCGTTCGGCTGTTGCGGTGTCAGGTGCTTCTGCTTCTCCTCACGCTCGCGGCGCAACTCTTCTGCGCGCGTTTCGGGCGGCGGCGTCTGTGCCGGCGTTGATGCCGGCGGCTGAGTCGTCTGCGCGCCCGCCCACGCGGGCGTGGCCAGGAGGAGCAAGAGCGAGATCGAGCGCGCGGTGAACATCAGTCGGGTCGGCAAGGCGTGAAAGTCTAACAGAGGCGGTACGTAGGGCGGACCTCTCAGGTCCGCCGAAGACCTATCGCTGACTCACCGTCCTCGACAAGATGCTCTTCCCATCCGCGCCGACCTGGCGGATGCGGAGCGCATCCCCGAGCACCGAGACAATCGTCGCGGACGGCTGCGCGCCATTCACCACCGCGCGTGCGGTGCAGTCGGCAGGGCGAGGTTGAAGGTCTCCCGGACACCGCATGTCCTGCTCTTTCAGGTTGTGGCCGCCCGCGCCAGACACGACGTAGACGGGCGCGGTCGCTCGCGTCATGCCTTCGCCGTCGTAGTCCTGTTGCAGCTGAATCGTCCCGGCGAAGTCGCCGCGCTGGCCACGATCGAATTTCTGCCGCTGCTCAGGATCCGGTATGAATGTCGCGGGGCCGAACCACTGAAAGTTGTGGACGTGGCCGGCGAACACGACCGCCACCCGGTGGCGCTCGAACACCGGGACCAGCGCGCGCATCCACTGCTGCTCCGCGTGGGTGTGTGAGAGATTGAACGGCGGGTGATGGAACACCACGAATCGCCAGCGGGCCGCCCGCGCCTGCTCGAGATCACGATTGAGCCACGACGTCAGCGCCGGATTCGACCAGTCCACGTACCGGTTCGAATCGAGGACGACAAAGTGGGCGGCGCCCCAGTCGAACGAAAAATTCGCGCGCGCCAGCGTCCGCGGCAGATCCGCCCCGCGGTACACCGAATCTGACGCCGGCGTGAGCGGGCGATGCTTTTCGTTGATCGGTAACGGCCCCGCGAACCCGGCCGGATGTTTCCAGAACGCGAAGTAGGAGTAATCGGGCGTGCAGCGCCCGAAGAGGAAATAGCCCTTGTCGCCGACGTCATGATTGCCGACGGCGCCGGCAAAGACGACGTTCCGCATGAGCGGCGCGCCTGGGGATCCGGGGTTCGCGTTGTAGACGGGAAAGAAGTGCGTCGCGTACTCGTCGCGCTTGCCGCAGTCGTACGCGAGATCGCCGGCCAGGATCACGAGCTGCACGTTGGCCGCGGCGCGTTGCGCCTGAAGCTGCTCGGCGAGCGCGCGTTGCTCGGCGCCGCCATCGCCGCCGTCGCCCATCACGGCAAACGCGAAGCCGGCACCCACCGGCGGCGGAGCCGTACCGCGTCCGGTGAACACATCGTTCGCGCCGGCGCGCACGCGGTACTCGAAGCCGCGGCCCGTGCGCCCGACGGCTATGGCCGCTTCGAACACCGTGCGATCCGGCATGTCCAGCCGATCGACCACGCTCGCTGTCCTCCACGGATCGGCGTCAGCGCTGCGCCACTCGACGACGGCCGCCGGCGACTGTCGCGCGGCGTGCCACACGACGGACACGCTGCCGTCAGCGAAACGGCTTCCGAGTTGGAGGTAAGGCTGCGTGATGAACGGCGTCTGCAGCTCGCCCGACGTCCACGCGAGGACGACGAACGCAGCGCAGGCCGCAATTGCTGCGGCGAAGCGTTTACGGGCCGGGGGCATCCCCGACAGTGTGTGCTACTTCTGGATGCGAGTGAAGGACACGCCGACACCGCCGCCGCTGGGCGCGGGCATGGGTGACATCGCGAACTTCGCGCGCCCGCGGCCGACCGTGACGGCTTTGCCGGCGAGGATGCCGATCGTCGCGCCCGCGATGACGTCGCTCACGTAGTGACGATCTTTCTGCACGCGCGACGCGGCCACCCACGTGGCCATCGCGTACGCCGGCACTCCGGCCTTCCAGCCGAAGTGTGACTGCAGCACGGTGGCCGTCGCGAACGACGCACTCGAGTGGCCGGACGGGAAAGACAGCGTGGTGCCGTCGGGACGCGTGCGATTCGCGGAGAACTTGATCATCTGCGTGGTGGCCTGCGTGATGATCTGCGCGCGGAACATGTCCGCGCCCACCGTCGCGACGATTGGCTTGTGGATCATGCGGCCGATCGCGTACGTCGCAAACGCGCCGCCGGTCTGCATCGCGAAGCTGCCGACGACTTCACCGGGGCCGAGTGCGGACTTCATGCCGGGCGACCAGTGCGCGCGCGCAGCCGGCGCATCGAACGGCTTCGCCATCAGCGCGCCCGCCGCGCCGAACCCGAGCACCGCGAAGTCCGGATGCGTGACCATGCGCTTGAAATCACTTACGGGCTGGAACAGATCCTTGAAGGCAGGAGCTTTCTGCGGCGGCAGGATCAGATTCGATGCGGCCTCGGCTGCCGTCGAACCTGACGACACCGACGGCTTGGGTGCATCAGAGGCAGGTTCCGGCGGAGCCTGGGTCTGGGCCAGGCAGGGCCGCGCAGCGAACGTCAGCGTGCAGGAAAAACAAAGGATCGACGCGAGACGGCGAGTGGGGATCAAATCCAGCACCTCGTTCGGTAACTACGGGCCAGAGGCCACCCGCATTTCAGCAAGAAAGACGCCAAGCGCGGCATCTTAGTCGGAATGTTGTGGAAGGGCTATTTTACCCTGCCGCACCGTCACTTTTGTCGTCATTTTGTCTCATCCGTGTCACTTCTGCGGGGGAAACCGCGGTCCCCTTGTCTCAGTCACAATCCGACATGAGGGACATGAGGACCTTGAAGATCATGAGGTTCCTCATGCTCTTCATGGCTTCATGCGCCTCATGTCGGCTCTTGTGAACCCGCCGGCAGACCTGAGGGTCTGCCCTACGACCTTGTCTCAGCGGATCTGTATGTTCTGTACGATCTTTCCCCGGTCCGCGAGTGTCACTCTCACGGACGCCGGCAGCAGCATCTCCAGCAGCGGCGTCTCGAACCATTCATTCTGCTCGACGTCCGTCACCGCGCCGATCAAGTACTCACCCGCCGGCAGATTGCGGAAGGCGAACTTCCCGTCGTGAGAAGGACGCGCCTGCTGAATGCGGCGCGATTGCCACGCCCACAACGCGCGGTCTGCGGGAAACGCGATGATGTAGTACTCGGGCGCGGGACGTCCTGCCCCGTCTTGAATCACGCCGGAGATTTCCGACACGCGATCGGAAATCGTCACGACCGAGCTCGCGAGTTCCTCGCCCGATCGAATCTCGATCAGGTTGTCGAGCGCGTCGCGGCCGTTGAAGAGCGCGGACCGCACGAACCACGGCGTTGGCGGCGTGCCTGCGGGTGGAAGTGTGGCCGTGAGCCTGTATCGCCCCGGCGGGACGCTCGCGAACGAGAACTTGCCGTCGGCCGCGACCGTCGTGGCGGGAGACGAAAGACCAGGACGATCAGCCGTGAGAGTCAGCCGAATGCGCGAGAGGTTCGGCGGCGCACTCGATCCCGGCTCGACCGCGATCGTGCCCGCGACGCTCGCTGGAGGCTGGAGCCGGACGCTCACCGAGAGATCCGATCCCGCGACCACCGTCACTTCGCTGCGCGCATACGCCGTCGAGGCCGCGCCGGGTTCCATCGCCGCCATCTGCGCCGCATCGAGGATGTAGGTGCCCGGCGTGACGCCGCGAAACGAGAGGCGTCCCTGGTTGTTGACCTCGAAGTAGCCGAGCCCGGTGTCGGCGATGAGTCGCCCCTGAACCGGACCGGCGTTCTGGCCTGTCATGCCCGCAATCTCGGCCTCGACGCGCAGCGTCGGCACCAGCAAGATGCGCAGGTCCATGCCCGTGCGCTCTTCGCCGGCCGTCAGCGTGACCGGCGTCGCGTCGGCAATCGAGGCGGTGCCGGGATGGAACGTGGGCAGGTACCCGACGGTCGGGCGTCGCGCTGTGGCGGATTGCGCTGTCACGCCCGACGAGGCCGGGCCACCGCGCGCGAGCTCCAGCGCCCGCTGCACATCCGCTTCGGTGGTCGTCTCCGCCTCGGTCGTTGGGCCGGCTGCAGATATGAGGTAGTAGTCGCCCGGCGGAATGCCGAAGAGACGGTACACGCCGCGAGCGTCTGTGTACGTCGAACCGTTCGAGAGTGTCGTCAGGCGCCGCGCGCCACTGGCGCCCGATCGGATGAAGTAGCCGAGATAGACCAGCGCACTCTGGATCGGCCGCCCATCAGGCCCCGTGATGAGACCGGTGATGACGGCGCCCCGCGTGATCCGCAGCGTGACGTCAGTCATCCGCTGACCGTCGTTGAGGACTATCGCGGTGCCCGTCGGCTGCGAGCCCGTACGCATCGGCTTCGTCACGCCATACGCAGTCGGCAGATACGCGGCCTTCGTGGCCGTAATCAGGTAGCGTCCCGCCGGCAGATTCGTGAACTCGAAGCGTCCTTCGTCGTCGCTCACGAACATCCGTGCACCGTACGCACCCACCTGCTCGGACAACATCACCGACGCGCGTCGCACCGGCTGCGGGGGCGAGCCGTCACTCACGATGCGACCGGCGATCGATCCGGTGCCGGCCTTGAGCACCTGCGGAACGTCACGCGCCTGCTGCGCGAGCACAACTGCGCCCGCGATCGCAGTGAGCGCCGCGATCAATGCAGGACCTCGGAACCTTCGACGCTCAGAACTCACGAACCCTCCGGAACCCTTCGGAACCTTCCGGAACCCTCCGGAACCCTGTCTATCGAACATTCCTCGTCACCAGATCCTGCGCCTTCTTTCCATCGTCGACGATCGACACGCGCGTCGCCGTGCGCGCGATGATGTCGAGCAGCTTCGGGTCCTGCCAGTCGGCCGCGTCTTCATCGGGAATGGCCGCGAGGAAGTACTCGCCCGCGGGAATGCCGCGCATCGTGTAGACGCCTGCTTCGGTCGCGCGGACCATGCGCATGCGGCGATTCGCAACGCCTGGATTCAGCCACAGCTCGCGCTCCGTCGTCACGAGGACGACGGCCGCGCCGGCGTCACCGCGACCCGTCGCGTCGCGCACAGTTCCCGTAAGTTCAGATGGATGATCGGTGATCGTCATCACGACGCCAGTGACGTCCTGCTGCACGTCCATCGGACGCGTGGACACGTCCGCGCCATTGAGCGTTGCGCCTTTGGTTTCCCATCCGGGCATCGCGAGACGATCTTCCGCGAATGCCAGGAAGATCACGTAGTACTTGCCCGGCGGGACGTCGGTGATCGTGAACTGTCCAGAGCCATCGAAGTACGCCCGGTACGCTGACTGCGATCGGAATCCACTCGGGTCCAGCGGTTCGAGCCGGACCATGAACTTCTCGATCAGCGCCGGACCGGGTTTCGGACGCGTGCCGTCGAACTCGATCCGCCCGCTCACCTTCGCACCGCCGCGCAGCGAGACCACGACGTCGGCGCCGCCGCTCTCGGGTACCGTCAGCGGCTGATTCGCCCACAAGCGAGACTCCAGCGCGAGGATTCGCAACGCGTACTGTCCCGCCGGCACACCGAAGAACCTGAAGCGTCCGCGCGCATCCGTGATGCTGATCGCCGGATCGAGGGCGAGCTCCGCTGCGAGGCCGGCTGCATAGTCCGGCGACAGCTTCACGGGGACACCCGCCGCGGGCCCCTGCTGCCCGTTCACGACACCCGACACCGGGCTGGTCGGGACCAACTGCACGCGGATGTCCACGCTACTCCGGTCGTCCCCCGACGCGAGCACGATCCGCTGGGCGTCGGCGATCGACCGTGCCGACGGATGGAAGGTATTCGGGTACACGAAGGCCCGGCCGTCCTGCTGAAAGTTGGGGACGACCATCGTCGATTGCGTGCCCGATCCGAAGGCCCAGTCACCGGCGACGCGGACCGATGACAACGGCACGTTCGCCAGACCGGCGGCAATGAGTTGCGTCGACACTTCGTTCGCGCCGATCGCGCGTTCGGCCGCGAGCGCTTCGACCATCGACACGGGTGTGGTCGTCTGTGTCGAGAACACGCCGACCACGAACTCGCCCGGCGTCAGACTGTCGAAGCGAAACTGTCCGCGATCGTCGGTCGTCGTTGTTCCGCCGCCTGTCCAGCGCGCCTGGCCGGACTCGACGACCCGCCGAAGAGTGCGCACGCTGATACCGACCAGCGCCTCACCGGCCTCGTCGCTGAGCGATCCGCTGATCGACGCGTACCGCCACATGGAAAACTTGATTTGCGTGTTGCGCTCGCCGTCGGCGAGCACGATCGACTGCGCCTGGCCACCGGGCCGGCGCCGGCCATGCGCGCCGGGAAGATACGCGCCCTTCGTGGCCTCGAGCGAGTACGAGCCTCTCGGCAGATCGAAAAAGACAAAGCGTCCATCAGCATTCGTCAGGGTGCGTCGCGCACCGCCCGGCAAGGGCCGTGCTTGAAACTGAAGCGCCACCTGCTCGAATCCGCCGGACAAAGTCACGACCGCGCCTTCGACACCGGTGCCCTTTGCATCGACCACCTGGCCCATCAAGAGACCGGTGCCTTTGGGGAGCTCTGAGGGCTGCTGCGGTGGCGGAGTCTGGACGCCGTCGAGCGTGCTGACTTCGTAGGGCAAACCTTTAGGTTTGCCGGGTACGGCAGACCTGAAGGTCTGCCCTACGTACTGTCCGGTGGTCAGCACGAGGAGGCACGCGATCGACGTGAAGAGTCGGGTCATGCGCGAGGGTTAGACTCCATCAGATCGCTCCGAGTTCGCGACGAAAAAACCGATGCCCGGCATCAGTTTTCAGCCTACACTCGCACCGCCAGCCTGCCAGGAGATTTCGCGTGCGCCTGCGTCGCGTTGCGTCGCTCGTCCTCTTGGTCTCGGCCTGCCTCGCGGGCGCGTCTTCCTCATCGTCGACGCCGACAGCCGTCGACTTGCTCAATCTTTACGGTACGGGCCAGTTCGACGCGGCCCTCGGCGCGCTCTCCGACAAGACCGACTTCGAAGATCTCCTGAAACAACTCAAGCGTGACGGCCCCGCGTGGATCGAAGCGCAAGGTCCGGCTGAACACGATCGCCGGCAGTTGGCGGCCGCGACGCTGGCGCTCGAAGCCGCGCGAATCGACGAGTGGAACGAGTGGAAATGGATCCAGGGCCAGCCCCTGATGTCGATCGCGGGGTCTCCGGGCGCGGGTTCGTATGCGCCGCTGGCGGTACTCACCTGGAAGCCGGCTCCCCTCCTTATTGAATGGGGCTGCGAGCTGCTCCGGCAGCACACGACGCCACTGCCCATTGAGCGCTGGTGGCAACTGGCGGCAGTGGCAGTGGCCCAGCGCTCCGAAGACGCGCAGTTTCTCATCGGCGATCCCAAGATTGGGCTCGGCGCCGGCCAGAACGAGATCGGCAATCTGAAGAAGGAGATCAAACACCTCGACCACGTCTCCGAGCGATTCCCCGACGAGCCGCGGTTCATGCTCGCGCAAGGCATCGCGCGCGAGTGGTTGGACGACGATCCCCTCATGCGCGGCAACGCGATGAACGCGTTCGGCGGGGTGAAAGACCACTGGGCCGTCGGCGCCGAAGCGACGTTGCGTCTGGGAGCGATCCACTTTCGACAGAAGAGCTTTGACGAAGCCATCAAGACGTTCGCCGAGGCCGATAGTGTCACCCGCGATCGATACGTCGTCTTTCTGTCGCGATACTTCACGGCGCAGGCATACGAACGGCAAGGGAAGCTGCTCGAAGCGGAGGTCGCCTATCGTCGTGCGGCCTCGACAGTGCCACACGCACAATCCGCGTCGCTGGCTCTCGCGGGTCTCGTGTTCGCACGAGGACAGCGCATCGAAGCACAGCAGATCGCCGCCGGCGCACTCACGGCCGACCCGATGCCGGCGGATCCGTGGCGCGAATACATCCACGCCGACGATCGATTCTGGCCGTATCTGCTGAACAAGCTGCGCGCGGAGATTCTGAAATGAGCGCGCGGGCATTCGCATGCGCGCTCGCCGCGATCGCGGTGATTGGTCTGGCCGCCAGTCGCGGCCTGACATCGCCGCAGGATCCGGCTCGCTCCTCACAGACGTTCCGGACGGGCACGGACGCCGTCACCGTGGATGTCTCCGTCCGCGCCGGCGGCAAGATGGTCGGCGATCTGTCGGCAAGTGACTTCGTCCTGCTCGACAACGGCGTGCAGCAGCGCATCGACAACGTCGAGTCCGCACCGATGCCGATCGACGTCACGCTCGTGGCCGACGTGAGCGGTGACCAGCGCGGCTCATGGATCGAGCCGGAAGAGTCGGCGAAGGTGCCCGTCAACTTCGACGCGCGCGTGCAGCAGATCGCGCGGCTCCTGCGACCTGACGATCGCCTGCGTGCGATCGCCGTCGACACGTACGTACATGAAGTGTTCGGACTGAAAGCGCCGTCGGCGGTGCCGCCGGTCAGGGCGGTCCGCAACGGCGGACTCTCCGCGCTGTACGACGCCATTATTGCCGCGATGCTCCAGCCGGTCGGCGCGAATCGCCGGCACGTCGTGCTCGTCGCCACGAAGGGGCGGGACACGATCAGCACAGCCACACCAGAAGCCATTCGCTTCATCGCCGATCGCTCTGATGTGTTGCTGCACATCGTCACGATGGAGACCGAGGCGGACAACGATGTCGCGCGCGCGAGATCCCAGTGTGCAAACCAGGGCCTGTGTACGCCGACTCGGCGCTTCTGGGTCCCATTCACACGAAATGTTTTCGACAGTACGCCCGTTGAAGGTGGCGGGTTCAATCACCCACTCACGCCGGCGGGGAACGTCCTGGCCGAAGCGAGCACGCTGAGCGGCGGCGCGCTGCATCGAGCCGCGATGTTCTCGTCGCCGTCGACCGGCGGCGTATTCCGCGAAGCCTTCGACGCGTTCCGGCAGAGTTATCAACTCCGCTACACGCCACAGGGCGTGAAGCGAGAGGGCTGGCACACGCTCGCGGTCACCGTGCCGCGAATCCCCGATGCCCAGGTGCGCGCGCGGCGCGGCTACTCCATCGACGTGTCGCCCGCGAGCGCGGCTCCCACCGCTCGCCCGCCGATGCCGACGACGTTCGACGAGTTCGTGGACGCCTACACGCGCTCGGACTACACGCCGGTGGCGCGCGCGCTTCGCAGTTGGCCGGATCCCAGCGCGCTCATTCGCCGGCTGGACGAAGGCGGCAATCCCTGGCCGGCGGCGCCGCGGCGCGAGGCCGTCTTCGCGCTCGAGTTGACGGAAGCCGGCATGTTCTCGAAGCAGCCCGTCGCCCACGAGTACGCACGCCGGCTGCTGAACAGGTTCCACCGCCTCCTCCGGCATCCGTTTGAGGCCGACGCCTTCGAGCGCGACTGGCTCTGGGCCGAGATCACGATCCTCGAAGGCACGATCCGTCCGCTCGTGACGCAGTCGTTCATCAACTACGCGCTCGAACGCTTTCCGGACGATCCGCGATTTCTGCTCGCGAAAGCCATCGCGACCGATCAGATGTTTCCGTTCATCGGGGCGGTGCCGACAGCTGCTCAGTCCCCGTCCGGCACGGCGACGGCAGAACACGTCGCGAAGGTCACTGCGCAGTATCTCGCCGTCATGAAGTTTCCCGAGACGACGCCAGAGGCGCACGTCCGTCTCGGATGGTTCCTCCATCGCGTCGGCAGAGACGACGAAGCACTGGAGCAGCTCGATGCCGTTCAGGACGCGTCGTCTCCCGATCGAGCGTTGCGTTATCTGCGCCAGCTGTTCCGCGGCCACGTGCTCGTGGGCCTCGGCCGTGACAACGACGCCATCGCCGCGTATCGCGCGGCACTCGCACTGTGGCCCGACGCGCAGTCGCCGCAGGTCTCGCTCATGAACAGCCTGCTCAAAGTGGGCAATCGCGCGGAGGCGGACGAACTGGCCGAGGGCATCCAGACCGCGCCGATGGGGACCGACCCGTGGTTCTCCTACTGGCTCGGTGACTATCGGTTCTATCCGAACGCGATGGCGCGCCTCCGGGAGCAGATTCGATGACGACACGGCACACATTCGCGGTGGTGACATGTGCGGCGCTCGTGGCCGCGCTGTACGGAGGGCGGACCGAACTTCGGTCCGCCCCTCAATGGCGGACCACAAACCGGTCCGCCCTACGTACTGTCTCGCAGGAACCGGCGCAACAGCCGACGTTCCGGCTGATGGCTGAGGCCGTGAGCCTGGAAGTCTCCGTGCGCAACAGCAATCGCAGGACGTACACGGGCCTCAAGGCCGCCGACTTCGAAGTGCTCGACAACGGCGTCCGGCAGGAGATCGTGGACGTGACGTTCGGGAAGCTGCCGATCGACGTCACGATCGCGCTCGACGTCAGCTACAGCGTCAACGGCGCAATGCTCGATCGCCTGCGCCGCGCCGTCACCCAGCTGATGCGCGATCTCGGCAAGGAGGATCGGCTCAAGCTGATGCTCTTCAACGCGCGCGTCAATCGCGTCGTGGACTTCACGCAGGACATCACCGTCGTCGAGAAGGCGTTGACGACGGTCGCGGCTGGCGGCGGCACGACGGTGTACGACACGCTGAGCGTCGCGATGGTTTCGGCGTCGGCGCCCGATCGGCGTCAGCTCGTCGTGTGCTTCACGGACGGCGGCGACAGCAACAGCGCGACGGACCCGGAAGTACTCGTCGACGTGGCGCGGCGCACGCGCGCAACCGTCGCACTCGTCATGCCGCCGTTAATATCGGGGATCGAGGTTCGCTCGTTCCAGCCGCGCACGACGACGATGATCATGCCGTCCGCCCGCGGCCCCGCGGCGCCGTTGCGCGACAAGCTCTACGCGACGGTCGTCTCCGAAACCGGCGGCTCGCGGATCGGCGCCGGGTCGTCGGCGGATCTCACCCAGACGTTCCGCGCGGTGCTGGATGATTTCCGGTCGGCGTACGTGCTGTATTTCCGGCCGAAGGGCGTCGAGCGCGCGGGGTTTCATACGCTGGCAGTGAAGGTGAACAAATCCGGCGCAAACGTGCTGGCGCGGAAGGGGTATTTCGGGGGCTGATGTTCAGGGTTCAGAGTTCAGGGTTCAGGGTTCGCTACTCACAAGAACCAGGAACCCTGAACTTTGAACCCTGAACTTTGAACCCTGAACCCTGAACCCTGAACTGAATTGTCGTGTAACCTCGCTCCCCTCCCCCTGTCTAATCGTGAAGTGCGCCTGTTATTTGGAGGAGTCATGCTCGTGAACAGATATCCGGGAAAGCTCGGTGTATCGCTTTTGATACTTGCGGGGGCCGCCGCGTGCGGAACCCAGACCGAAAGCCCGACCTCGCCGTTTTCCCTGAATTCAGCTTCGAGCACGGTCTCCGCGCTCGCCAGCCCCGACGTGCCCATTTTCAACGTGGACGCGGCCGGCACCTCGACGGACGGTCGCGGCCCCTGCCGGTTCCTGGGCGGGGACGGCCGGTTCGACTGCGGCGACCATCGCGGCGGCAGCCTGACGTTCTCGCGAACGGTCACCTTCTTTGACGCGAGCGGCGCCGTTCAGACGGCGTACGACGGGCAGACCACCGCGCGCATCAAGACCGAGACGTCCGTCAGCGGCACGACGCCGACGCGTGACGGCGGGACGGCGACGATCAACCGCACCGGCCTGATGAACGTCACCGGCCTCGAGGGCACGGAGACGACGCGCACGCTCAACGGCAGCGAGCAGGGCACGGTGAACATCACAGGCACGGGCGCGGGCGGCGCGGCCTTCACGATCAACACCACGCTCAACGACACGACGGTGAATCTCGTGGTGCCGGTGCCCGTGCGATTCCGCGACGGCGGCTTCCCCCTGTCCGGCATCCGCACGCACGCGACCACCACAGTCACCACGCGCGGCAGCGAGACGAAGACCGACACGCGCTCCCGCAAGGAAACCTTCAACGGCACTGCCATCGTCCAGGTGGAGCTGACGATCAACGGCGTCACGCAGAACTGCACGATGAACCTCGAGACGCATCGGTCGAACTGTCAGCGGTGAGTCATCGAATTGGGGATTGGGGATTGAAGTCCTCAATCCCCAATCACGAAATCCCCCAATCACGAAGTTCAGAATCTCTTAATCTCGAGATCCTGCACCGTCTTCTGCCCATCCACGATCGTCACCTTCACCGCCGCGCCCACAACTGATTCGAGAAACGCCGGCGACAGCCATTCGTCCGGTTCGACGTCCGTGAGCGCGGCGATGTAGTAGTCGCCGGCGGGCAGGCCTTTGAGCGTGAACGCGCCGTCGTTGGCGGGGCGTGTCTGCAGGAGGCGGCGCGAAGACGCGGTCCAATGCGTGCGGTCTGCCGAGAACACGATGATGAAGTAGTCGGGTGCGGCGCCGCCGGTGGCGTCACGCAGCGAGCCGGCGAGCTCGCTCGGACGATTGGTCAGCGTGAGCGCCACCTCGGTGACGCGATCCTGCGGCTGAATGTCGAGGACGCCGTCGAGGACATCGCGGCCGTTGACGACCGCGGACTTCGCGTACCAGCCGCCGGGCACGTTGTCGAGGCGCAGACGATAGGCGCCAGGAATCAGCTCATCGACGCTGAACGCGCCGTTCTGGACGGACGCACCGAATGCGCGACCGACGAATTGCGAGAGCGGGCCGATGCCATTGAATCCGATCTGCAGACCCGTCGCCGCCGGTGGCGTTTGCGCGCCGTCAAAAACCACGCGCCCTCGAATCGACGCGCCTGGCTGCAGTCGCATCGACACGCTCATGTCCTGTCCATTGACCTCAATGTCAGCCTTCGCCCATCCGGTTTCACCGCCGGCCGCAAGTGCGTAGGGGCCTGGCGCGAGGCCGCCAAGCTGGTACTCACCGTTTTGACTCACCGGCGCAATCGCAAGACCGGCGAGGCCGATCCCGAGCGCGGTGGTAACGCCGCCTGAGATCGCGACGACGCTGCCGCGCGCGAGCGGCGCGCCGTCCAGGCCAATGATGACTCCGGTCACGCGCGCCGTCGGAACAAGTTGAAGCGCGAAGTCGACGCCGGTCCGTTCTTCACCGGCGGCCAACGAGATCGTGCTCGCTGCGGTCGGGTCGGCCGCACCCGGATAGAAGACGCTCGCGAACTTCACGCCGGCCGGGACGCTCGCGGTCGGCTGAGAACTGCCGGCAACGGCGCTCGAACTCCCGCCTTGTCGCACGAGCATCTGAGCCCGGGCGACATCGCCGGTTGTGATCTGACGAAAGTCACCGGCATCGGAAGCTGCGATTGCTGACAGCGGAAGGAGGAGTGCGGCGACGACGACTTCGCCAGCCGGCAGTCCAAAGATGCGATAGGTGCCAGTGTCGTCGGTCAGCGAGGGCCCGAAGCTGCCGACGCCATCAAGGACACGCTCTCCGTTCTGAGTGCTGAACCGCAAGACCTGAATCCGCACGCCGACCGCGGGCTGTCCGAGGTGATCGCGCACAGTGCCGGTGACAACGGCGCCGCGCGTCATTCTGATCGTGACGCCAGTGACACGCTGGCCATCGGCAACGGCGATTGGCGTACCGGAACGTCCGGGCCGCCGCGCGCCGTATGCAGCCTTCAGCCACGCGACCTTATTTGCCTCGAGCACGTACCACAGCGCCGGCAGATTGCGAAAGAGAAACCGCCCGTTGTCATCGGAGGTCGTCGTCAGACCAACTGCACCGTCGGTGCTCTTGAGCGTCACTCGCGCCTTTCGAATCGGCTGATTCGACGCGTTGTCGACGATGAGCGTCCCGGCAACGGACGCGGTGCCAGTCGGCGGTGGCGGCACCGCGCTGGCATCACGTGCAGGTGACTGCGCTGGTGACTGTTGGAGTTGGAACGACAGCAGCAGCGAGAAGAGGAGCACGCGGCCGGCTGCCATCAGCGCACCACCACGAGTCGAAGATCCTGCGTCACCTGGCCGCCATTGCTGATGCTCACGTGAGTGGCCAAGCGGCTGAGGGCGTCAAACATCTTCGGCGAACGGGGCTCGGTGACGGACTCTTCCGTGACCGCCGCGATCAAGTACTCGCCGTCGGGTAATCCGGAAAACGCGTACGCGCCGGTGGAATCGACCTGCGCATTCTTGATGCGCCGTGGACTCATTCCGAAGTCCACCCAGCCGGCAGGGTCGGCCGGAAACGCCAGAACGAGCGTATCAGCGGCAGGGCCGCCTTGCGCGTTCCGCACCGTCCCTGACACGCGCGAGAACTTCTCCGTGAACGTCACGACGACGCCACTGACGTCGGCCTTCACATCGAACGCGGACTCCGCGACGTCCTTTCCGTCGAGCGTCGCCGACTTCATGATCCAACCCGGCGGCGGTGCGTTGGGCATGTGAAGCAGGTAGCGTCCGCCGGGAAGACCCGAAGCTGTAAAGCTGGTCGTGTTCGACGGCTGCGACTGAGAGGTGAACTGCCCGCGGCCGTCGGCAGCTTCGAGCGTCACGGCAAGCGGACGGGCGAGCTGTGGCGGTGTCGATCCCTCGAACACAAACGTCCCGCTGACTCGCAACGCGAGATTGAGTGTGACGTCGATCGCCACGTCTCGAGTACCGACCGCGACAGTCTCGATCGCCCACAGCGCCGGCTCCGGCGGACCGGAGGGCGCAGGTGCGCCTCGCCCAGCAGGGCGTGGAGTTCTCGTCGCTTTCAACACGTATTGTCCAGCTGGAACACCAAGAAAGGTGAACGTGCCTCGACGATCGGTCATCGAAACCGCGGCATCGAAGGTGTTGTCGGGACCGATGTCGTCGGCCACCGACCGCGCAGCGAGGCGAACGGCTTGCAGCGGCACGGGACCGTCTGGTCCTTTGAGCGTTCCCGACACGCGGACCGCCGGCACCGCCCGAATCCTGATGTCGAGGCCGCCGCGCGTCTCGCCCGATCCAAGTGCGATGACCGTCGCCTGCCCCGACGACAACGCGCCTGGATAGAACAGGGTCGGATAGACCGCGAGGCGCCCGTCGGCCGCCACCGGCCCTGCACTCAGCGAGCGCGACGATCCCTGAAGCACGAGATCTCCGATGCGTTCGCTTTCCGGACTTCCGGGAGGCGACATGAGCGACGTCACGCTGAAGAAGGTCGTGCGCAGGCCTGAGCCTTCGGGGTCGCGGAAGTACTCATCGACAATCGGCGCCGGCAGCGTTGTGGCCGTGGACGGCACGGCGACGACGTAGTCGCCGGGAAGAAGATTGCCGATGCGATACGCGCCGCGATCGTCCGTCGTTGCGTTCGCGCCGCGAACGAGACGAAGTCGTCCGGCATTGAAGCGTTTCATCAGCGCGTGCACGATGACCCCGACCACGGGATCGCCCACTTCGTCCGTGACGATGCCGGCGACCGCGCCGAACTTCCACATCTTGATCGTCACGCCGCCGACGCGGGCGCCGTCGGTGACATCGAAGGAGACCATCGCACCATCAGGACGTTTGCGCCCAAATCCGCCTTCGGCGTACCCGCCCTTCGTCGACGTGAGCTCATGCCTTCCCGGCGGCACGTTGGTGAAGACAAATCCGCCGCCGGGTTCTGTCATTGCACGACGCGGCGGCGGATTGGGCGAAGGCCGCTGACCCGGCACTACCGGCGCCGGCGGCGCGGAAATCCTGAGCGTCACGAGTGCCCCGCCGATCGGCTGACCGCTGCCTGCGTCGATGACGCGTCCGACGACCAGCGCGGTGGCGGGCGGAGGCGTTTGCGGCGTGACCGCGACGACGACGATCCAGAGGGCGAGGATTCTGCGCATGCCGGCTCCGAGACCCTATCTGACGCCGCGGTCACTAAACAAGTTGGAGCTCTGAAATCGCAACAGAGTCTGACCCTCCGGCGTAACACCGATACACGATGCGTCGATTGATCCTGCTTCCAATTCTGGGTCTCGCGATGGCTGCGCTCGTCAGCGCGCAACAAGCCCGGCCTCCACTCCCAACCCCGCCAGACGCTACCGGCAAGGCTGTGGTGCTCGGCCGCGTCGTGGAAACCGGCACGACGAACGGCGTGCCCGGCGCCTTGGTGATACTGACGACCGTCGAGCTCGGCACGCGGGCAGTTCGTCTCGGCGACCGCCCTGTCACCGTCACCGGCCCAGGGGCTCAGCGAATCATCGCGGACGCGCAGGGACGCTTCGCTTTTCGCGACCTCGCCGCCGGCTCGTACTCGATTCTTGTCTCGGCCACCGGCTACGTCACCGGCTACTACGGCCAGACACGTCCGATCCAGATCGTCAGCAGTCTTGACGTGACTCGGCCGCTCGATCTGACTGATGCCGATCGACCCGCGACTGTCACGGTCCCGCTCTGGAAGTACAGCGGCATCGGTGGCGTCGTGCGCGATGAGCTCGGCGAACCGATGGTCGGCGTCGTGGTCTCGGTCATCACACGCGTGACGGACTCTGGCGGCATCGTGATGCAGCCAGTCACTTCGGCCACGACCGACGATCGCGGCATGTATCACGTGGACGTCATCCCCGGCGACTACGTCGTCGGCGTGATGGCCGCGACGACGACGTTCCCGGCAGCAGCGTCGGACGCGTTTCAACGCGCGATGACCGAGGGCGGCCCCGCACAACAGCAATACATGACGCAGATGGTCGCCGCGGGCGGCGTGTTGCCACGCGGCTTCGGCACGCGCATCGGCAATCTGCTCGTCAGTCAGATCAACTCGAACAACGTCGTCGGCGTGCCGCCAGTTCTCGCGATGGACGGTGGACGAGCTTTCTATCCGTCGACGTACCATCCGGCGAGCACACGGGCCGCGTCGGC
>Ga0137451_1000106_pt1 | contig 25104 bp, 24 predicted proteins | sample EasRivERMGT500_2_FD_102336 | JGI IMG/M metagenome (GOLD analysis project Ga0137451, IMG submission 102336) | Soil microbial communities from meander-bound floodplain in the East River, Colorado, USA - East River MetaG ERMGT500_2 | ecosystem: Environmental > Terrestrial > Soil > Floodplain ... | reverse complement strand
TCGACTCGCACCGTCGAAGCGAAATTCGATCACCGCTTCGAGTAACACCGCTTCCCGGTCATAGCGCCGCTGGCGGCGCCATCTCGCCTAGCCTACGCGACAGCTCTTAGCCAAAGCGCCACGGACGAGGCTACCGTGTCGGAGATTCTCGAGGGCGACGTGAAGGGCTCACAAGCCCAGGATTCTTCCGATCTCCGCGATGTACTGGCCGGCCTTCAGCCCGTCGGCGACTGCGCTTTCCAGTCTGCTCTCGATCGCCTCGCGCATCCCGTGCAATCCTTCCCGGACCCAGTGGTGCCGGCGGATCGGCGAGTTGAGCACGTTCTTGAGAGTCTCCACTTCGTCCCTCAGAGGCTGGAGGTCACGCGATCCGCTCCGGACTCTTGCCAGGTCCCGTTCCAGGGCCTCGATCAGCTTGGCCACTTCCTCGATGTCGATCTCTTTCGGGGTTTTCCCGCCGCTCTCCGTCATGAGACGTCCTCTTCCTTGGATTGCTCAGGATAGGGCGATAATGACGCAGGTCTTTGATCCTGATCAAGCTCCACACCCGCCGGGACGGTAGCTTCGGTCCAGGGTGATCTGCGATAGCAGGACTTGCGGATTTCACGACGAGGATTGGGCCGATGCGGGCGGACTACGCACACGGCGAATGCTGCAGTCGAGCTTCGGAGCCCGTCACCGAAAGGACCGTGTTTCGACCGATGGATTCAAGCCGTCTGCTCGCGGCTCTGCGTGATCCGGCGTGCTATCCGCATCCGGCCGAGCCGGTCGAGCTGATCGAGACGCACATCTCCTGGGTGCTGCTCGCGGGCGACTACGCCTACAAGCTCAAGAAACCGGTCAGTCTCGGCTTCCTCGACTTCGGCACGCTGGAGGCGCGCCGCCACTACTGCGAGGAAGAGCTGCGGCTTAACCGGCGCACGGCGCCCGACCTGTATCTCGCCGTCGTGCCCATCACCGGGGAGCCCGCCGCCCCGCGGATGGGCGGAACGGGCGAAGCGATCGAGTACGCACTCAAGATGAAGCGCTTCCCGCAGGAGGCGCTCGCCGACAGCGCGGCAAGGCGCGGCGGGCTGGGCGCCCTGCAAATCGACGCGATCGCCGCGGCGCTCGCGGCCTTCCATGCGGCCGCTCCGGCGGCGCCGGAGGAGAGCGCGTTCGGCGCTCCGGAGCATATCGCCGCCCCGGCGCTCGAAAACTTCGAGCAGATCGGAGCGCTCGTCGCCGATCGAGACGACGCGGCGCCCCTCCGGTGGCTGCGCAGCTGGACCCTGAGCGAGGGCTCGCGCCTGGGCGAGACCTTCGCCGCGCGCAAGCGCGACGGCTTCGTGCGCGAGTGCCACGGCGACCTGCATCTCCGAAACATCGTGTTTCTCGACGGCCGGCCGGTGCCCTTCGACTGCATCGAGTTCAATCCGGAGCTGCGCTGGATCGACGTGATGAACGAGGCCGCGTTTCTAGTCATGGACTTGCTCGAACACGGGCTGGAAGGGGCCGCCTGGCGCTTCCTGAATGCCTATCTCGAAACGACCGGAGACTATCCGGGCCTGCGCGTGCTGCGCTATTACCTCGTCTATCGGGCCATGGTCCGGACGAAGATCGCGTGCATCCGCGCGCACCAGCCTGGCGCCGACCCATCCGCGCGGGGCGCCTCCGACCGGCAATACCGCGACTACCTCGCGTTGGCCATATCGCTGACGGTTCCCGGGCGACGCACGCTCATTGTGATGCACGGGCTGGCGGGCTCGGGCAAGTCCACCGTGGCGCAGACGATGCTCGAGCGCCTCGGCGCGCTGCGCTTGCGCTCGGACGTGGAGCGCAAACGGCTGCACGGGCTCGCGGCGCAGGCGCGCACCCACGCGGACCCGTACGCCGGAATCTACGCGCCGGAGAGTACCCGCCTTACCTACGACCGGCTCAAGCTGCTCGTCCGGGAGATCGTCGAGTCGGGCTATCCCGCGATCGTGGACGCGGCCTTTCTGTGGCGAGCGGAGCGCGACGCATTCCGCGCGCTCGCGCGCGAGCTCAAGGCGCGGTTCCTGATCGCGTCGTGCCGCGCGCCCGAGGCGGTGCTGCGCCGCCGCGTCGCGCAACGCGAGGCGGCGATGAAAGACGCCTCGGAAGCCGGCGTCGCCGTGCTCGAGAACCAGATCGCGACCCAGGAGCCGCTCGGCCCGGACGAGCTCATGCACACGGTGCCGATCGATTCCGAGGCGGACGAAGCCGGCCTGGACGGGAGGATCGACGACGTTGCGAATCGCCTCGCGCAGACGGAGGACGCAGACGCGGTACATTGACGTATTCAACGGCGATGCGGACGGGCTTTGCGCTCCGCGCCAGCTTCGTCTCGGGGACCGCGTCCGGGTTTGACGTGGATCAAAATCGTCCGCCCCGAGAAGGAGATACTTATTTTGATTGCCACGAAGGGTGAAGCCATCATGAATTACAAAACGATCGTCGTCCACCTGGATCGCGACGCACGCCGCGCCGAAAGGCTCGAGCTCGCTTTCTCACTTGCCGGAGAGTTCGACGCCCATCTCATCGGACTGTTCGCGCTGAGCGTGGAGCATATCCCCTCGGCTGCGATGGCCGAGGCCCGCGACCAGATTATCGAGGTGCAGAAGCGGTCTCGGGCCGAAGCGGCGCGCGAGGCGGAAACCGCTTTTCGCTCGGCGATCGCAAGACACGTGGGTTCCAGGGCGGAATGGAGAATGTCGGAGGCCGATGCGCTGGGCGCGATGTGCACGAGCGCCCGCTACGCCGATCTCCTCGTGGCGGGCCAGCGCGATCGGCACGCGAATTCCGACACCGGGATCAGGCCCGGTTTCCTCGACGAGCTTGTTCTGTCCACCGGCCGGCCCGTGCTCCTCGTTCCGTACGCCGGACACTTCCCGAGTGTCGGCAAGAACGTGCTGGTCGCGTGGAACGCGAAGCCCGAAGCGACGCGCGCGGTCACCGACGCGCTTCCTTTGCTTGCGCGGGCGGACAACGTGCAGGTCATGGCGTTCGAACCAGAGGGAAGCCGCTCGGGCCACGGGGAAGATCCGGGGGCCGACATCGCGCTGTATCTCGCCCGCCACGGCGTCAAGGCGACCACCTCGCGGCAACATTGCGGCGGCGATCAAGTGGGCGTACAAATTCTTTCCCGCGCGGCGGACCTCGATGCCGACCTGATTGTCATGGGAGCGTACGGGCACTCCCGCGTGCGCGAGCTCGTCCTGGGCGGGGTGACGCGAACCATCCTCGATTCCATGACCGTGCCGGTGCTGATGTCGCATTGAGAAGCGCCGCGGTGGGTGACGATTACCGCGGTTGCGGCGCTTGCGTTGACCCTCGATGCGCCGCAGCGCGCAGTCCATGAAGAGTGGCAAACATACCGGAGACGCAAAGGCGGTGATGGGGAACCGGGGACAAGCCGCGGCTTCTCCGCCAAACTGCGGTGTGTCCCCGCTTTCACCTGACCGCCATTACCTCACGCCGCTGTTCGAGCCCGGCTCGGTCGCCATCGTCGGCGCGAGCGAGAAAAGCGGCAAGGTCGGGGCGGTGCTGCTTTCCAACATGCTCGCCGCGGGCTATCGGGGATCCCTGTTCGCCGTCAACCCCAAGTACGCGAGCGTGCGCGGGGTGCCCTGCTACGCTTCGGTCGGCAGGCTTCCCGGCCGGGTCGATCTCGCCGTCATCGCGACACCGGCCCAAACGGTTCCAGGAGTGATCGAGGAGTGCGGCCGGGCGGGCGTGCGCGCCGCCGTGGTGATTACCGCGGGTTTCTCCGAAGCGGGGCCCAAGGGCGCGAGCCTCGAGCGCGCGCTGCTCGAGAACGCGCGCCGGCACGGCCTGCGCCTCGTCGGTCCCAATTGCCTCGGTATCCTGCGGCCGGACCTCGGACTGAACGCGACTTTTGCGCGCGGCACAGCCCTTGCAGGCTCGTTGGGCCTGGTCTCGCAGTCGGGGGCCGTGTGCGCCGCCATGCTCGACTGGGCGGCGCCCAACAGGATCGGATTCTCGAGCGTCGTGTCCCTCGGCGGCTCGGGCGACATCGATTTTGGCGAGATCATCGATTATCTGGCGAACGACGCGAAGACCGAGCATATCCTGCTCTACATCGAGGGCATTCGCGATGCACGGCGGTTCCTCTCGAGCATGCGCGCGGCGGCGCGGGTGAAACCCATCATCGTCATGAAAGTCGGCCGGCATCCGGCCGGGTCCCGCGCCGCAGTGTCGCACACCGGCGCCATCGTCGGGGCCGACGACGTATTCGACGCCGCGGTCAGGCGTGCCGGGGTTGTGCGGGTGAGCAGCATCGGGCAGCTCGTTGCCGCGGCGCAGGCGCTTGCTTCGCGCATCCGGCCGCGAGGCGACCGGCTCGCCGTGATCACCAACGGCGGTGGTCCGGGCGTGATGGCCGCCGACCGCGCCACCGATCTCGGCCTTACGCTCGCGGAACTCTCTTCAGGCACCGTCGACGCGCTGCGCAAGGCGCTCCCGGCCACCTGGTCGCAGGGAAACCCGATCGATCTGATCGGCGACGCCGACAGCGCGCGTTACCGCGCGGCAGTCTCAGCCTGCCTCGTCGATGAGGGCGTGGACGGCGTGCTGGCGATTCTCACGCCGCAGGCCATGACCGACGCCGAAGAGATCGCCCGCGCGGTGGCGGAGACGGCGCGCGGCGCGGCCAAGCCTTTGATCGCGTGCTGGATGGGCGAGGCGAGCGTGATCGCCGGGCGCAAGCTCCTGCAGGGGGCGTCGATCCCGGTGTTTCGCACGCCGGATCCCGCGGTGGAGATGTTTGCGCACCTCGCCGCCTTTTACCGCAACCAGCGGACACTGTTGCAGACTCCCGGACCTCTCGCGCATCAGGCCGCGCCGGACCGGCGCGCAGCGCAGCTCGTGATCGACGCGGTGCTCTCGGAAGGGCGCAAGGTGTTGAGCGAGACTGAATCCAAGGCGCTGCTCGCGGCCTTCCACATTCCGATTGCGCAGACGGTCCTCGCGCGCTCGGCGCAGGAGGCTGTTCTCTCGGCTCAGGAGTTCGGTTTTCCGGTCGTGCTGAAGATCGATTCGCCCGACATCACGCACAAGAGCGACGTGGGCGGCGTCAGGCTCAATCTGGCGAACGCGGAGGCGGTGCGCTCCGCCTATGGGGAAATGCTGGACGGAGTCGGGCGCAAACGGCGCGAAGCGCGGCTGAACGGCGTGACGGTCGAGCCGATGATCGCGCGGCCCAACGGGCGCGAGCTGATGGTCGGCGGCATGCGCGACACCGTGTTCGGCCCCGCGATCACTTTCGGCGCGGGAGGCACCGCGGTGGAGGTGCATCGCGACCGCGCCGTGGCGCTGCCGCCGCTCAACGCCTTCCTCGCGGCCGAGATGATCCGCGACACCCGGATTTCGCGGCTGCTGGGCGCGTTCCGGAACATGCCTTCCGTGGATATGCGCGCGCTGGAATCGGTGTTGCTGCGCGTCTCGGAGATGGTGTGTGAACTTCCCGGAATCGACGAACTCGACATCAATCCGCTGATCGTGGACGAAACGGGCGCAGTCGCGGTCGACGCGCGCGTCGCCGTGCGCGACCCGCGACCGATGCGCAGCCGTTACGCGCACCTGGCGATCCATCCGTATCCGGCGGACCTGGTGACGGACTGGAAGCTCGCCGACGGCGCCTCCATCCTGCTGCGCCCGATCCGGCCCGAGGACGCCCAGATGGAGCAGGAATTCGTGCGGGGGCTGTCGGAGGACAGCCGTTACTTCCGTTTCATGAATACCGTGCGCGAGCTTTCGCCGGCGATGCTCGCGCGTTTCACCCAGATCGACTACGACCGCGAGATGGCCTTTGTCGCGGTGCGCGACGAGGGCGGACGCGAAGTCGAGATCGCAGTTGCGCGCTACGCGACCAATCCGGACGGGCAGACCTGCGAGTTTGCCATCGTCGTCGCCGACTCGTGGCAATGCAAGGGACTGGGGCGGCGCATGCTCGAGCTGCTCATCGAGACAGCACGCGCGCGCGGACTCAAGACGATGGTCGGGCACGTGCTCGCCGGTAACCAGGCGATGCTTGCTTTGTGCGGGAAGCTCGGATTCAGGATATCCGACCACCCTGAAGACGCGGGGGTGAAGCGCGCCACGTTCGTCCTGGATGGAAGTCCGGGTCCGTCTAAGGCGGGGTAGCGCGTTTCTCCGTGGCCAGCAAGAATACTCAGAGGGATTTCATGCTGAATCAAATCAGGATGTCGCTTGACTTGGGTGCTATCACCGGACGAGCAGCACCGCCGCGCCGCTGACCCGGCCTTGGCGCAGTGCATCGAGCGCTTCGTTCGCCTGCTCGAGCGCAAAGATCTGCACGCTCGTCTTGACGGGTACTTTGGGTGCCAGCGCGAGGAATTCTTCTCCGTCGCGCCGAGTGAGGTTGGCGACCGAGACGATGCGGCGCTCACCCCACAGGTTCCCGTAAGGGAACGCCGGGATGTCGCTCATGTGGATGCCCGCGCACACGACCGTGCCGCCCTTTGCGACCGCGCGTAGCGCCGCGGGCACCAGCGCGCCGACGGGCGCGTAGATCAGGGCGGCGTCCAGCTCTTCGGGCGGGGCGCGATCCGAATCGCCGGCCCAGGCGGCGCCGAGATCGAGTGCGAAACCCTGTGCCGCCGTATCGCCCGGGCGCGTGAACGCGAAGACTCTTCTGCCCTGATGCCGGGCCACCTGGGCGACGATGTGGGCGGCGGCGCCGAAGCCGTAGATTCCCAGCTTTTCCGCGTCGCCCGCCATCCCGAGCGAGCGGTAACCGATCAAACCCGCGCACAGCAAGGGCGCCGCCTCCGCGTCGCTGTAGGCGGCGGGCAGGGGAAAACAGAAGCGGCCATCGGCGAGCGCGTATTCGGCGTAGCCGCCGTCGATGTGATAGCCGGTGAACCTTGCGCCGTCGCAGAGGTTCTCGCGACCCGAGACGCAGTAGCGGCAGCGGCCGCAGGTCCATCCGAGCCAGGGAACGCCGATGCGCTCACCGACTGCGAAATCGCCGGCGCCCGGCCCCGTTTCGGCGACGGTGCCTACGATCTCGTGTCCGGGAACGACAGGGTGGTCGAGCCCGGGCAGTTCGCCGTCGACGACATGCAAATCTGTCCGGCACACGCCGCAGGCGTGCACGCGCACCAGCACCTGCCCGGCGCCGGGACGAAGCGGATCCCGGTTCACCAGTTGCAGCGGCCGGCCCGGCGCGTTCAACTGCATCGAACGCATGGCGTCAATCGAATGTCATCCGCCGCGGCCGCTGCGCCAGATCGAGTGGAGCAGCCATGCTGGTTGAGCGGCACCCCGTGATAGCGCGTCCGTGCTCATGGTCGTTCTCCTTTCGATTTGCGCCTCACCCTATCTCATGGACTGCGGCGTCGAGGGCACGCGCTGCCAGCCGCAGAAGCTTCTTCATGAACCAGCATAGGCGGGCGCCGGGGTCGCGGATTGATGTGAATCAAACCGGGGAGGGGCCGCAGCGGCTAATGCGCGCCCGGAGGAGCGGTTGACCTGGATCAAGCACCCGGGGCGCCGCACGGTTATGTTCGAGGAGTCACAGGGTCTTCATTGCCGTGCTCCGGAAAAGAACCGTGGAACAGGAAACGAGCGCCAAGAGTTTTTCCTATTTCGAGCACGACGCCGACGTCGGCATCATCGGCCGGGGCGAGACGCTGGAGGAGGCGTTCGAGTCGGCGGCGGCCGCCGCTTTCGCCGTCATGGCCGATCCGCGGTCCTTGCGGGAGTCCGTGGAGGTGCCGCTGTCCTTCACCGAAGACGACATCGAGCTCGCGCTCGTGCAATGGCTCAACGCCTTGCTCGGGGCCGCGCACGAGCGGGGCGTCGTGTTCAGGCGCTTCGCCCTTTCCCGCGACGGCTCGCGCTGGAGCGGACGGGCTTGGGGCGAACCCTGGCGTGGGGACCTCGAGCGCGGCACTGAAGTGAAGGGCGCGACGCTCACCATGCTCTCGGTCAGACACACGGGCGCCGCGCGCTGGGAAGCGCGCTGCGTCATCGACGTCTAGCGCCGAGTCCATCGCCATGGATCTCGAACGCCTGGAGCAGACCGGTCCCTGGGCCTGGCGCGTGAAGCGCGAGCCCGGCGCACCCGCAAGCGAAACGCGCGCCGAGGCCGTTCTCTACGGCGACGCGGGGCTCTTGCGCTCGATGGACGACAAGGTGCTCGAGCAGATCACCAACGTCGCGCGGCTTCCCGGTCTGGTCGGGCCGGCGCTCGCCATGCCCGACGCGCACTGGGGCTACGGTTTTCCGATCGGGGGCGTGGCCGCCTTCGATCCGGAGCAGGGCGGCATCATCTCCGCGGGCGGCGTCGGCTTCGACATCTCCTGCGGCATACGCTGCCTGCGCACGAACCTCGCTTCCGAGCAGCTCGCGCATCTCGCGCCCAGGCTCGCCGACAGCCTGTATCGCGACATCCCCGCCGGCGTCGGGGTCGAAGGCGAGCTCCGGCTTTCGATCGCGGAATTGGACGCGGTGCTCGCGGGAGGCGCGCGCTGGGCGGTGCGGCGCGGCTACGGCGAGGAGGCGGAGCTCGAATACGTCGAGGAGCGCGGCTGCGTCGCGGGCGCGCATCCGGAAAACGTCTCGCAGCTCGCCAAGAAGCGCCAGCGCGGGGAGATGGGCACGCTCGGCTCGGGCAACCATTATCTCGAGGTGCAGGTCGTCGAGCGCATCGACGACGCCGCCGCGGCCGCGGCCTACGGATTGAGCGCCGGCCAGATTCTCGTCTCCATCCATTGCGGCTCGCGCGGGCTGGGCCACCAGATCGGCACCGAGTTCCTGGTCAGCCTCGCCAAGGCGGCCGGGCGCCTGGGGATCGCGCTTCCCGACCGCGAGCTCGCGTGTGCGCCGGTGCGCTCGCCCGAGGGCGAGCAATACATCGGCGCGATGAACGCGGCGATCAACTGCGCGCTCGCGAACCGCCAGATCCTCGCGCATCTCACCCGGCGCACCTTCGCGCATTTTTTCCCCGACGCGCGCGTCGAGACGCTGTTCGACGTCTCGCATAACACCTGCAAGCCGGAGCGACACGACGTGGGCCGCAAGAGCCGCCTGCTCTGGGTGCACCGCAAGGGCGCGACGCGCGCGTTCGCGCCGGGCCATCCGGACATTCCGGAGCGCTATCGCAATGTCGGCCAGCCGGTGATCATCGGCGGCAGCATGGGCACGGGCTCCTACGTGCTCGCCGGCGTGAACTCGAGCGAAGCGCGCGCGTGGAGCTCGGCGAGCCACGGCGCCGGGCGCGCCATGAGCCGGCACCAGGCGCTGCGCCAATGGCAGGGCCGGCAGCTCGTCGATTCGCTGCGCGAGCGCGGCATCCTGATCCGCGCGCGCTCGATGCGCGGCGTCGCGGAGGAAGCACCCGGGGCCTACAAGGACGTGGACCGCGTCGCGGAAGCGACTGAGGGCGCGGGCCTCGCGCGCCGCGTCGCCTTCCTCCGGCCTCTCGTGTGCGTCAAAGGATAGCGGTTCTCCAGAGCCCTCGCCATGCCCGTCCACAACGCCGATATCGCGCGGACGTTCGAGGAGATCGCGGATCTTCTGGAGATCGGCGACGCCAATCCGTTCCGCGTGCGCGCCTATCGCAACGCCGCGCGCGTCGTCGGCGAGCTGCAGCTCGACATCGCCGCGACGCTGGCCCGCGGCGCGGAGCTGCCGAAACTGCCCGGGATCGGGGAGGACCTCGCCGGCAAGATGCACGAGATCGCCTCGACCGGCCATTGCGCGCTGCTCGACCGGCTGCGCAGGAAAATGCCGCCCGCGATCACCGAGCTCCTGCGCGTTCCGGGACTGGGTCCGAAGCGGGTGAAGGCGCTGTACCGGGAGCTCGACGTGCAGACGCTGGAGCAGCTCTATCGTGCCGCGCGCGAGGGACGCATCCGCAAGGTCCACGGATTCGGCGAGAAGACGGAAACGAACATCCTGCAGTCGGTCGAGGAGCGGCTGTCGAAGGCGCGGCGCTTCAAGCTCGCGGTCGCCACGCAGTACGCCGACGCGCTCGCGGACTACCTGCGCCGGTCCCGCGGTGTCGGAAACGTCGTGGTCGCCGGAAGCCTGCGGCGCATGCGCGAGACGGTGGGCGACATCGACATTCTCGCGACCGCCGGAGCCTCGAGCGATGTCATGTCGAGATTTGTCGCCTACGGAGAGGTGAAGGAAATCCTGTCGCACGGCGACACGCGCTCGAGCGTCGTGCTCAAATCTGGAATCCAGGTCGATCTGCGCGTCGTGCCGCAGGAGAGCTACGGCGCGGCGCTGCACTACTTCACCGGTTCGAAGGCGCACAACATCGCCATCCGCCGCCTCGCCCAGCAACGCGGCCTAAAGCTCAACGAATACGGCGTTTTCGACGGAAAGAGGCGCGTCGCGGGCGGCACGGAGGAATCGGTTTTCGCCGCCGTGGGGCTGCCTTACATCGAGCCCGAGCTGCGCGAGGAGCACGGCGAGATCGAGGCGGCGCGCGCCGGGCGCCTGCCGCGCCTGGTCGAGCTTTCCGACCTGAAAGGCGATCTGCACTCGCACACCCGGTGGACCGACGGCCGCCACTCGGTCGAGGAAATGGCGCTCGCGGCGAAAGCGCGGGGACTCGTCTACCTCGCGATCACGGACCACTCGCGCCGCCTGACCGTCGCGAAGGGATTGGACCCGGACCGCCTGCGGAAACAGATCGACGAGATAGCCGGGATCGCGGTTCCCGGCATCACGCTGCTGAAAGGAATCGAAGTCGACATCCTCGAGGACGGCACGCTCGATCTGCCCGATTCCGTGCTGCAGGAGCTGGACGTCGTGGTCGCCGCCGTGCACAGCAGGTTCGACCTGTCCCGCGAGCGGCAGACCGAACGCATCCTGAGAGCGCTCGATCATCCGCTCGTGTCCATCCTCGCGCACCCGCTCGGCCGGCTGATCGACGCGCGCGAGCCCTACGACGTCGACATGCTGAAAATCATCCGCAAGGCGGCTTCGCGCGGCCGTTTTCTTGAGCTGAACGCCCACCCGGAGCGGCTCGATCTCTTCGATACGCATTGCAGAATGGCGAAGGACGAAGGCGTGCTGGTCAGCATCAATTCCGACGCGCACGCCATCCACGAGTTCGACAACCTCAAGTATGGAATAGGCCAGGCGCGCCGGGGCTGGCTGGAAAAGCGCGACGTGCTGAACGCGCGGCCGCTTGCCGAGCTGAAGCGCTTCTCGGCCTTCAGGGGGTCGTGAGTACGCGCGGGGTCTCTTCGTGGCCTTCGCCACCTTGAGGGTCGAGATCAGCGTCTTGACTTCACTTCTTTCGTCCGTTCGCCCGCGATCGCGTCAACCAGATCGTCCATCTGCTCGGCGACGATTTCAAGCAGATCGTCTATCGTGACGATGCCCGCGAGCCCGCCCGATTCCGTGACGACCGGCATCCTGCGGATGCCCCGTTGCCGCATCACGCGGAGCACCCCGAGCATGTCGTCCGTTTCGCAGGCGGTGGTGAGCCGGCTGCTCATGATTTCGCCGACGGTCATATTCCGGTAATCCAGCTCGGGCGCGAGTACCTCGATCACGATATCGCGATCAGTGAGGATACCGACGGGAACGCGGCCCCGCGATTCCTCCTGCACCACCACCAGGCTCCCGACGTGGTGCTGACGCATCAGCTTTGCCGCCTCCGTAAGCGGCATGTCTTTGGTGGCGAAGGTGACAATGCGGGTGCAAATCTCGCCAATCTTCATGATCGACCCCGTTCTTTGCCGGGCGCACCAGGACGCCGGTTCAAACGACACGATATCGGTCGGCCGACCGGCACCTTTTGATCCTGATCAAGGTCGGCGTCAATATGTCGTAGGCGGCTGCGCCTAAAAATGCGTCCATCCGCCGCGATCAAAGGCAAAGGGCTTGCCGGACTCGTCCAGAACCGTGATCGGAGTTTTTCTCCAGGCCGAGAGCGATTCCATTCGGCCAATGGCGGTGATCGGCACGTCGAGCGTCTGCGACAATTCGGTCAACTCACTGAGCGCCGCCGGCGGTGCGGTGAAGAGGATCTCGTAATCGTCGCCGCCCGTAAATACAGTTGAGAGACGCTCGGCGGCTGTCGCGAGGGCCGCGCGTGCGGCGGTCGATAGCGGCACCCGGGGAGCCTCGATGAGCGCGGCGAGCTCCGAGGCTTCGCAGATGTGCCGCAGGTCGGCGAGCAAACCGTCCGAGACATCGATGGCAGCGCTCGCAAGTCCGACAAGCCGCGGACCCAGCGTCACGCGCGGTTGGGGCAGGCGATAGCGATCGACGAGAAAGTTCGCGGCTTCCGTATCCGGGCGCGCCGATTGGCCGCGCAGCACCTCGAGGCCGAGCGCGGCATCGCCGATGGTGCCGGTCACGAACACCGTATCTCCGGCGCGCGCCCCGCCGCGACGGAGCATCCGCCCGGTCGCCACGTCGCCGAACGCCATGATCGCAATCGTCACCGGGCCGGGCGTCGAATCCGTGTCGCCGCCGATCAAATGCATCCCGTATACGTCTTGATCCTGGGCGAGGCCACGGGCGAAGGCCGCAATCCACTCCTCGGTAACGGTTCTTGGCAACATGATGTCGAGCATATAGGCCCGCGGGACGGCACCCTTAGCAGCGAGGTCGGAAAGATTCACGCGCAACGCCTTGCGCGCGACGAGGTCCGGCGGATCGTCGGGAAGAAAATGAACGCCGCCGACGATCGCGTCGGTCTTGGCAACCAGTTCGTGGCCCGGAAGCGGAGCGATCACCGCCGCGTCGTCGAGCAGCCCATAGGCGCCCGGAAACCCCTTAGCGAGCGGCGCGAAGTAACGGGCGATGAGCTCGAACTCACCGGGGAGAGTCGAAGTCTTTTTCATCGGTCCAGCCTCAGCCGAAGTTACTAGCGTCGCAGGATCCGCGCGGGGTCTTGAGGGACTGTCAATCCCTCCTTGAGCGTGCTTCACCGGCGAGCTCGGTGAGGGCAATCGCGAGAAGCGACGCGGTCGGAACGATTTCCAATCGAGGGTCGCGAGCGGACGGCACGCTGTCCGTGGCCGCGATTCTTCGCACCCCCGCCGCGGCGATGCGCTCCAGGGCGTCGGGCGCCATGACCGCGTGGACGAAGAGCGCGTGCACTTCGCGCGCCCCCGCTTTGAACAGCGCTTGTGCGGCCGCGGCGATCGTTCGGCCCGTGCTCGCCATGTCATCGACGATGACACAGGCGCGGCCTCGCACTTCGCCCAGCGCCTGCAAGGCAACCGCGACATCGTCGCGCGGGCGGGTCTTGACGATCAGGGCAAGCGGCGCAGCGAGCGCGGTCGCGTAACGCTGCGCACGCTTCACGCCGCCCGCGTCGGGCGAGACGACTACAAGGTCGGCAAGACGCCAGCCGCGGATCACGGGCAGCATCAGCTCATCGGCCCGCAAGTGCGCGAGCGGCATCTCGAAGGCGCTCTCCAGGGCCGGCGAGTGCAGCTCCAGCGCGACGACGCGGTCGACACCGGCAACGGCCAGGATGCGCGCCGCGACTTGCGCCGAGCGCGCCTCACCGGGGCGATTGCGCACGTCCTGGCGCGCGTAGCCGAAATAGGGAATCACCGCCGTGATCCGGGCGGCATCGGCGGCGCGCGCCGCGTCGGCGAGGAGCGCGAGCGTCATGAGCCGCTCGTTCGTCGGCGCCGAAGTCGGCTGCACGATGTACAGGTCCGCTGCGCGGAGATCGCCTTCTATGCGGACCTGCGTCTCGCCGTCGGCGAACGCCGTGATGGCGGCCGGGATCAATTCCGCGCCCGCTCTTTGCGCGATCTCGAGAGCGAGCTCCGGGTGCGCGTCCCCTGCGATGAGTGCGATGCTTTTCATGTGCTCAGTGCGGCCTGACGAAGAGGCAATTGTCCGCCCCGCGCTCCACGCGCGAGCCGAAGCGCCGCGCTTCGCGATCGAGCATCGCCGCGAGCCAGGCGGCCTCCTCGTCTTTCGCGAGATTAACGCGAAATCCGCGGATGCGCGTGGGGATCAGCGCCAGGCGCGCGAGCTTGCCGCTCCCGGCGTCGAGCGTCGGGAAATACATGAGCGCCAACTCGGACCGGAACGATTCGTGCCCCGAGATGCCCTCGTAATCGTTGAGGAAGTCGCCGCAGCCGTAGAGAATCGGCCTGTCCCGGTAGATCTCGATCGCCTTGGGATGGTGGGAGGAATGGCCGTGCACTACGTCGGCGGCGCCGGCGTCGATCAGCCGCTGCGCGAACTCGCGCTCGGCCCGGGAGATCTCGTAGCCCCAGTTGCCGCCCCAATGTATCGAGACGGCTACGACGTCGCCCGGACGCCTCACGGCGGCGACGGAAGCGGCGACGCCCGCGGCGGTCTTCGCCGAGAGATCACGCAGCACGCGTACCCCGGGCTTGTGCTTCGTCGCCGCCCAATCCAAAGGCACCCCCGCGCTCTCCATGCCGAGCGCGAACACGAGCACGCGGCGATCCGCGGCGAGCTCGATGACCGCCGGCGCGGCAGCCTCGTGCTCGTCGCGGCCCGCGCCCGCCGTGCGCACGCCCGCCGCGTGCAGGGTGTCGAGCGTTTCTTCGAGGCCGCGCACGCCCCAGTCGAGCACGTGATTGTTGGCGAGCACGCAGCAGTCGATTTTCGCGACGGTCAGACAGGGCGCATTCGCCGGATGCGCGCGATAGTGGATGCGCTTGTCGGCCCTCGCGTCCTCGGACGAAGTGAGCGAGGTTTCCAAGTTGATGATTCTCGCGTCCGGCGCGGCGCGCTCGAGCTCGGCGAGCGCATCGCCCCAGATATAGTCGAAGCCCACGGGCCTCGCCAGGGGCCCGCGAGCGCGCTCGGCGAGCTCCACGTAACCGAGCGCCGAGCGCATGTAGGGCTCGAAGAGGTGCGGCTCGCACCGGAACGGCAGGATCTGATCGATGCCTCGGCCGATCATGACGTCGCCGCACAGGAACAGTGTGATCGCCGGCGGCGGTTCCGGGGTCAATCCCATGACGTTTTTCCTTTCGCTTCAGCGCAACGCGCGATTTCCGCTTTCGCGAGGGTCGCGACTTCTCTTGCTCGAATCAACCTCCGACGGGCAACCGTCGGGGGTCGTCAGGCCGCATCTCGCCTTCGCGTACCCATACGCCCCGGCGCTCGCTGCGCAGGATCTCGCTGCCGCTCAGCACGTACTCGCCGATCGGATAGGCCTCGGCGTTGAAGTAGCAGACGCCCGTTTCGACGTCGAATTCCGCCGGCGCCTCTTCGTCGCATTCGTCGAAGATAGGCGAGGTATTCAACTCGGGGTCGGGGGCGCCGACCTGAGGCAGATTTCTATTCATGATGTTCTCCATAGTGGTCGAGTTGCGTCGTTCCGTCCGGCTCGTAATCGAGCGGCCAGCGCTTCGAGAGGAATTCGACGATGTGCGCGTCGGCGCCGGGCGAGGTGTAGGTCCAGACGGGTCCGCCCATGACGAGCTTGCCCAGCTTGCAGGGGCGAATGTTCATGGCGAGGACGGGCAGTTCGCGCGCCCGCAGCGCCGCGGCTTGCTGCTCGTATCCGGGTGCGCCTTCGAACAAGAGCCATTCGCCGACGAAGGCATCCTGCATCCGCTCCAGTTCGTGACACAGGTCCATGGGGACCGGAACCGGTGGATCGATCCGCGCTTCGCCCTCCGTGGAGGCGGCGAGCCAGTCCCCGTAGAGGTCGTCCTCGAGCGACCGGTAGCACACGGTCTGGCGAGCGGAATAGTAGTGCTCCAGCATGAAAAAAGCAGCCGGATGTTCGTGCGCCTTCGCCCCGGTGAACCAGCCGTACACATGGTCATCGCTCACGAACCAGAAGAGCGCGCAAAGCAATCCAGCTCCCCGTGGCGCGTAAGCGAAGTGCACATGAGGTTCGGCCATGATTGTCCGCTCGATTTCAATGTTCGATTTGACCTTATCTCATCGGCCGAACGGTTCTTTGCGCTAAATCAAGACCTGTTCTCCGCGATCACGTAACTTGGCCTCAAATCGGGCGGCCGTTTGCCGCCAACATAGTCAGGTGAACGCCATGGAAACGCCATTGCAGATCACGGTAAGGGATGTCCCGCATTCGCCGGCCCTCGACGCGCGCATCCGCGACAAGGCGGCGAGACTGGAGGAGTTTCACCCGCGCATCACCAGTTGCCGCGTCACGGTGGAAGAGTCCAGCAAGCACCAGCATCAAGGACACCAGTTCGCAGTCCACATCGATCTGCGCGTTCCGGGGCGCGAGATCGCGGTTACCCGAGAACACCACGAAGACGTGTTCGTCGCGCTGCGCGACGCGTTCGATGCGGCGAAGCGCCAGCTGGAGGACGTGGTGCGGGAGAAGCGCGGCGACGTCAAGGTCCACGACATCCCGCAGCACGGGAAAATCGTGCGGATCAGCGTGGACGAGGGCTACGGATTCATCGAGACCGGGGACGGCCGCGAGTTCTATTTCAGCCGCGAAAACGTCGTGCACCCGGCGTTCGAACGCCTGGAGCCCGGCACGCCGGTACAATTCATCGAGGAGCTTGCCGCTGAAGGCCCGCAGGCAAAGCGCGTGAGCGTCGGCAAACACGCCGTCTAGGCGAGATCGACGAGCGCCCTGCAAAAACGGCTGTCGTTCGATGAACAGGGGTCGTCCCAAGCACGCGCATGAAGCCATGTTGGCATTCGCTGCCTCCTAAGCCTGTGGCGGAAATTCCCCCTCCACCGCCGGAATTGCCGCCCGGAGCGCCGATCGAGCTGCCGCCACTGCCTCCCGAATCACCGCCCGAGCCCGTGCCGGAGACGCCGGCGCCGCCTCCCGAAGTCCCGCCGCCCCCGGAGCCGGAGTTTCCATAGCTGCAGAGCGGCTCGAGACCCAAGCCCATCCACAGGAGATCACCATGATTCAGGAGAAAAAAACGCCCGAACGCAAAACGCCCGAGCCCGAAATCCAGGGAGGGCACAGTCGCAGTAAGGCGCTTGACGACAAACTGAAGCGCATCATCAAGCGTCACCCCAAGCGCGACGAGCCCCGCGTCGATGACGTCGACGACATGGACTTGCCGCCGTCCTAGACGTTTCTCGCGCGCGGGTTCCCTCCTAGCGGCACGATTGCCGTTCCTGCAAACGATCTCGACCAGCGGTCATTGTGCGGGCGACGCAAGATGCCACCTTGATCCTGGTCAAACGAGCGGGTCGCCGGGGAATTTGACGCAAGTCCACGGCGGCGCGCACTCCTCAGAGCTTCTTGACGATGCGCACGGTTCTTCTGTCTTCGGGAATGGCGTGCACCTCGAATCCGAGCACCCGGACGAAGCGCAGCATTTCGGCATTGCCGGCGAGTACCAAGCCTTCCATGGTCGCGAATCTCCGCGCGCGCGCCGCTTGGATCAGTCCCTCCATCAGCAGCCCCGCGATGCCGCTCTTGTGCCAGGCGTCGGCGATGACGATGCCGAGCTCGCAGGTCCCGCCGTCCGGATTGGCCACGTACCGAGCCTCGCCCACGATCTCTTCGCGATCGCCGTGCCGCGCCGCGCACACCAGCGCCATATGGCGGTCGTAGTCGACATCGGTCAAGAAGTGGATGAGCTTGTCCGAAGGCGCGTGCACCCACTTCTGGAAACGCATGTACTTGCTCTCACCGGACAGCTCGTTCAGGAACTCGCGCACCAGTGGTGCATCCTCCGCTCGAATGGGGCGCAGCGTCACCGTGCGTCCGTCGAACAGCCGGTGCTCGCGCACGAGATGCGCGGGATACTCAGCCATGAAGGCGCGCCGCTTCTTCCTTCAGTTGCCGGCGCAGGATCTTGCCGATCGGCGATTTGGGAAGCTGCCCGCGGAACTCGATGCGCCTGGGGAGCTTGTAACCCGTAAGGTGTTTCGCGCAATGCGCGAGCAGCGCCTCGGCGGTGAGGGAGGGGTCTTTGCGCACGACGAAGAGCGCGACCGCTTCGCCGCTGCGTTCGTCGGGAATGCCGACCGCGCCAGCGTCCATCACGCCGGGGTGGAGCATCGCGACGTCCTCGATCTCGGCGGGATAGGCCTTGAAGCCCGAGACCACGATCACGTCCTTGTTGCGCTCGCGGAATTCGACGTAGCCGCGCTCGTCCATGCGGCCCACGTCGCCGGTCCTGAGCCAACCGTCCGGCGTGAATGCTTCGGCGCTTTCCTGCGGCGCGTTCCAGTAGCCGCGCATCACCTGCGGACCGCGCACGCCGATTTCGCCGGTTTCACCGAGCGGCAATTCCTTGCCGTCCTCGTCGAGGATGGCCACATCGGTCGAGGGCACGGGGAGCCCGAGCTTGCCGCTGAACTCCCGCGCATCGAAGCGGTTCGCGCACACGATCGGTGAGGCCTCGGTGAGCCCGTAGCCCTCGACGAGCGGCACCCCGGTCGCCTTCTGCCAGCGCTCGGCGACCGAACGCTGCACGGCCATGCCGCCCGCGACTGCCAGCTTGAGCGTGCCGCGGCTCGACGCCGCGACCTCTTCGAAACCGGCCGCGTTCAGCAGCGCGTTGAACAGGGTGTTCACGCCGGTGATGGCGGTGAAGCGCGTTCTTCTCAGCTCGGCCACGAAGCCGGCGATGTCGCGGGGATTGGTGACGAGCACATTGTGCCCGCCCAGCTTCACGAAAACGAGCAGGTTCGCCGTGAGAGCGAAGACGTGATAGAGCGGCAGCGCGGTGATCACCGTTTCCGCGCCTTCCTCGAGCGTCCCCCGGGCCCAGGCCGCGACCTGCTCGACGTTCGCGACTATGTTGCCGTGCGTAAGGACGGCGCCCTTTGGGCGTCCGGTCGTGCCGCCGGTGTATTGCAGGAACGCAATGTCCTCGGAAGATACGCCGGCGGCGTCGAGTCCGTGCGCCGCGCCGCGCGCCAGCGCTTCGCAAAAATTCGTCGCGCCGGGAATGCGCCACGCCGGGACCATGCGCCTCACATGCTTCACGGCGAAGTTCACCAGAGCGCGCCTGATCGGCGGAAAGAGATCCCCGACCTGGGTCGTGACGACATGGCGCACGCGGGTCTTCGCCAGGGCCTGCTCCAGAATGCGCGCGAAATTCTCCAGCACGACGATCGCCGTCGCGCCGGAATCGGCGAGCTGGTGCTCGAGCTCGCTCGCCGTATAGAGCGGGTTGACGTTGACAACCGTCATGCCGGCACGCAGCGCACCGAACAGGGCGACCGGGTACTGCAGCAGGTTGGGCAGCATGATCGCCACGCGTTCCCCCTGCTGCAAGCCGAGCACTTTCTGCAGGTAAGCCGCGAAATCGCGCGAGAGGCCATCGAGGTCTCCGTACGTAATCGAGGCGCCCATGTTGGAGAACGCCGTTTTGTCGCGGAAGCGCGCGCAGCTTTGCTCGAGCAGCTGGTTCAGGGAGGAGTAGGCGCGCGCGTCGATCTCGGACGGCACGCCCTGAGGATAAGAGGCGAGCCATATTTTTTTCATGAGATTCGACCCTGCAGCGGCCTGCGCCGCGTCTCTGATTGGGATCAAAGAGCGGGTGAGAGTGCGCGCGCCGGACTCGTCGATGCCGGTGCCGGCGCCTCCACTAGGCTTCGCAACTCCTCCGCAGACAGCGTTTCCTGGCGCAGCAAGGCTTCGGCGCCGCGCGCGAGCACGTCGCGCCGGCGGGTGAGTATCTCGAGTGCCGATTCGAGCGACTTTTTCACGATGGCGCGAACGGCCAGATCGATCTCGCGGGCGGTCGCCTCGCTGAATTCGCGAACGGGCATGGCGCCCGATACCGGTCCGAGAAAACCGGGCCGGGTCTCGTCGTAGGCGACGCTTCCGAGCGTGTCGTCCATCCCGTAGCGCATCACCATGGCGCGGGCGATGTCGGTCGCCTTGACCAGATCATCGGCCGCTCCGGTGGAGAGGTTGCCGAAAACGAGCAGCTCCGCGGCCCTGCCGCCGAGCAGTACCGTCATCCTGTTCTGGAGTTCCTCCCGCGCCATCAGGAAACGATCTTCCGTCGGCCGTTGGATGGTGTAGCCGAGCGCGCTGACGCCGCGCGGGATGATCGAAATCTTGTGCACCGGGTCGACGCGGGGCAGCGACATCGCGACCAGAGCGTGTCCCATTTCGTGATGGGCGACGATTTTTCTTTCCTCGGGGTTGAGCAGCCGGTTGCGCTTTTCCAGGCCGGCGACGATGCGCTCCACGGCGCCGGTGAAGTCGCCTCGTTCGATCGCCTCCGCCCCCCGCCGGGTCGCGAGCAGCGCCGCCTCGTTGACGAGCGTGGCGAGGTCGGCGCCGGAGAATCCCGGCGTGAGCGCGGCGATCTCCTCGGGATCGACACTGGACGCGAGCTGGACCTTGCGCAGATGCACGCGCAGTATCTGCACGCGTCCGGTCTTGTCGGGACGATCGACGAGCACTTGCCGATCGAAGCGCCCCGCGCGCAGGAGCGCAGGATCGAGAATCTCCGGCCGGTTCGTCGCGGCGAGCAGGACCACGCCTACGCTCGGATCGAAACCGTCCATCTCGGCTAGCAATTGGTTGAGCGTCTGCTCCTTCTCGTCGTGGCCGCCGAGTATGTACGATCCGCGTGCGCGACCCAGGGCGTCGAGCTCGTCGATGAAGACGATCGCCGGGGCCGCCTTGCGCGCCTGCTCGAACAGGTCGCGCACCCGCGCCGCGCCGATGCCCACGAACATCTCGACGAATTCCGATCCGCTGATCGAGAAGAACGGCACGCCTGCTTCGCCCGCGACGGCGCGCGCGAGCAGGGTCTTTCCGGTTCCGGGAGGGCCGACCAGCAGTATTCCCTTCGGCATGCGCGCGCCAAGGCGGCCATAGGCCTTCGGATCGCGCAGGAAGTTGAGCACTTCCTTCAGCTCGTCCTTCGCCTCGTCGACGCCCGCGACATCATCGAAAGTGACCTTGGTGTCGGTCTCCATGTACACCTTGGCCTTGCTCTTTCCGACCGAGAAAAGCCCGCCGCCCAGCCCCTGTTGCCCCGCCATGCGCTTCATCAAGAAGCTCCAGAGGGCGAAGAACACGACGGCCGGGACGATCCAGGAGAGCAGCATGGAGAGCCACTTGCTCTCGGCTTGACCGGCAAAGCGAACCTTCGCCGCCTCGAGGTCCTGGATGAGGGTCGGATCGTTGACCTTCAGCGTCGCGAAGCGGTGTTCGCCTTCCCCGAGTTTCTTCAACTCCTCCGCGCTCTTTCCGGGCAATATGAACTCCAGCCCGTCTCCGCTCATCGTTCCGCTTACGATTTGTTCTCCGATAGCTACGTCCTTGACCTTGCCGGCTTTGACCAGAGCCTTGAAGTCGCTGTAGGCGAGGTTGTTCACGGGACTGAACAGAAACTCCTGGATGGCGACCATGGCGATGAGCGCGATCACGAAGTACCAGATGGAAAATTGCTGCTTCTTTTGCATCACGTGCGTTCCTTCAACGGCGCACAATCCAGCTTAGCCCCGGTATCGGGAGGCAATTTGACCTGGATCAACCGGTTGGGGCGAAAAGGAAGGTTTCATTGAGTCGCGGATGAAAGGAGGTATCCATGACCAAGAGCGGAAAAGCGCGCCGGAAGCCGCGACGCGCCAGGAACGCGATCCCCGCGGCGCCGCAGACGCCACGGGACGCAGTGAGCCTTGCTCTTTTCGAACCGACGGAAAAGAAAGCCGCGGCGGATGCCGATGCTTCTGTCGAGGATCCCCTCCAGGATTGGCCGGAAATCGAGGCGGAGAAAGATCAGTGGCTGCTGGAACGGAACGGGAGGGGTGACGAGCCGCCGGACCGGTGAGCCTGTCTCATCGGGTCTTCGGACGAAGGCCGTCGACGTTCTCCCGCTATCGCCGAACTGAGGATTCGCTGCGCCGCGACGCCCACTGTTTCGCTCGCGCGGTTGCAATGCGGATCGCCTGGCCTTCCGGCCGGTGTGCATCGAGCAGCGCGTTGGCGATCTCGATCGCCTTGAGGCGCACGGTGGGCGGCAGGTTCTTCATCGAGACCGGGTAGTAGGTCGAGGTCCAGGGCATGGTCGGTCAGACTCGGAAAGCGAGCTTCGCGCGAAGGTAGGCGACGAGGTTGTCCAGGGTCACGAGCTTGCCGTAGTCCGCTTCCGGAATGTCCACGTGCAGTTTTTCGTTCACGGCGACGAGGACGTTCAGCCAGTCCATGGAGTCGAGGTCGATCTGGTCGCGCAAGGACCGGTCCGCCCGCAGCTCGCCTTCGTCGACTTCCGGCGCGATGGACTTGATGATTGCGATGACCCGGGTCTTGATTTCGGTTTCGTTCACAATTCCTCCGGATGCTGCAGCCGCTCGCGGAGCCCCGCGAGAAAGCGCGCGCCGCGAATTCCGTCGCTCGCTCGGTGGTCGCCGGACAGGCTCGCCGTGACGAGCGGCACGGCGAGCAGCGCGGCGTTCTCGGCCCACGGCCGCGACTCGATGCGTCCGAATCCGACCAGCGCGACCTGCGGCGGATAGATGACGCCGAATACCGCCTCGACGCCCTGCTCGCCGAGGTTCGTGACGGTGATCGTCGGATCCGACATCTCGGAGCTGCGCAGCGAGCCCGCGCGCGCGCGGGATACGAGATCGCTCAAGGCCCGCATGAGCTCGGGGAGGCTCTTCTTGTCCACGTCGTGGATCGCAGGCGCGATCAGGCCGCCCTGGCGGATCGAGATGGCGACCCCGATGTGCACGCCCGTCGCAGCCTGAAACTTCCCGTCCAGCCAGAATCCGTTCAGCTCCGGCGCTTTCGCGAGCGCGAGCGCGACGGCCTTGAGCTGCAGTGCGCCCATCAGGACGCGCTCCGTCACCGGGCGCTTCTCGTTCTCGCGCGCCAGCCAATCGGCGGCGAGCTGCATCGGGATCGTTTCGGACAGATAGTAGTGCGGGATCTCGCGCTTGGAGCGGCTCATCGCCGCGGCGATCGCCTTGCGCATTTCCGCATAGCGGTCAGCGGGCGCCGCTCGCCCAGCGGCTTTTTCCACGTCCTCGATCGTCACCGCGCCGTGCGGCCCGGTGCCGGCCACTTTGTCGATATCGACGTTCAGCTCGCTCGCGTGCCTGCGCGCGGCGGGCGACACCGGCCGGCGCTGCGCAAGCGGCGCGGCCGAAGGCGCGGCGACGACGGCAGCCGCAGCAACGGCAGTCGCTGGAGCCAGCCTAGGCGCGGGGCGGGCGGCAGGCGCCTCGCGCTTGCGTGAGGCGGCCTGCTCCGGTGTTTCTCCGGGTTCGAGCAGCGTCGCGAGCACCGTGCCCACGGGCACGGTCTCGCCGATCGGAACGAGCTGCTCGAATAGGGTTCCATCCTGCCAGATCTCCACTTCGACTGCGGCCTTCGACGTGTCTACCACCGCGACCACCTGGCCGCGCTTGATGACATCGCCCGGTTTCACCTTCCATTCGAGCAGCTTGCCCCGGTCCATGTCCGCGCCGAGCGACGGCAGCTTGAACTCGATCATGCCGTCCTCACCGGCCGAGCGCGGCCTTGACTGCGGCCACAATCTTCGCGGGCTGAGGCAGAGCCGCTTCCTCCAGGTGTTTCGCGTAGGGGATCGGCACCTCCTCGCTGCACACCCGCGCGGGCGGTGCGTCGAGGTCATAGAACGCCTCTTCAGCGATGCGGGCCACAATCTCCGCGGCGAGGCTGCCCGTGCGCCAGGTTTCGTCGATGACGACGGCGCGCCGGCATTTGCGCACCGACGCGAGTATCGTCGCCATGTCGAGCGGGCGCAGCACGCGCAGGTCCACGACCTCCGCGGCTATGCCTTCTTCAGCGAGCTGGGTTGCGGCCTGGAGCGTTTTGGGGAGCGAGCCGCCGTAGGTGATGAGGCTCACCGTTTTCCCCTCGCGGCGCACGGCGGCCGAGCGGATGTCCGTGTTTCGGGCCTCGGGGACGTCCGCTTCCGTGTTGTAGAGCTGCGCATGCTCGAAGATGACGACGGGGTCCGGATCCGCGAGCGCAGGTGCGAGCATGTCGCGGGCGTCTTCCACGGTACCGGGGGCGAGAACCTTGATGCCGGGAATGGAGGCATACCAGTTCTCGAAGCTGTGCGAGTGCTGGGCGGCGACCTGGCGGCCCGCGCCCGTCGCCATGCGGATGACGAGCGGCACCGAGAACTGGCCGCCCGACATGTGATGGTAGAGCGCCGCGTTGTTCACGATCTGGTCGAGCGCGAGCAGGCTGAAATTCACGGTCATCACTTCCACGATCGGCCGCATGCCGCCGAGCGCCGCGCCGACGCCGGCGCCGACGAACGCCAATTCCGAGAGCGGCGCGTCGCGCACGCGCTCGGGCCCGAACTCGTCCAGCAGGCCTTTCGTCACGGCGTAGGTTCCGCCGTAGCGGCCGACGTCCTCGCCCATGAGAAAGACGCGGGGATCGCCGGTGAGCGCCTCGCGCAGGGCCTGGCGCATGCCTTCGCGGTAGGAGAGGCGGCTCACTTCTCCTCCATTTCCGGAGGCGTATACAGATCGCTCATCAGATCCTCGACCGGCTCCCAAGTGCCCGCCTCCGCGAACGCCACCGCGCGATCGACTTCGGCGCCCACTTCGCGGTCGAGCGCGAGGAATTGCTCTTCGGTCAGTTTGCCTTCGGCCTTGAGCCTGGCCGAGAAGGTGTGCAGCGGTCCGCGGGTTTTCCACTCCTCGACCTCGCGCTTGTCGCGGTAGAGCTCGGCGTCGAACATGGAGTGGGCACGGAAGCGGTAGGTCTGGTATTCCACGAAGAACGGGCCGCTACCCTTGCGCACCTCCCGTTGCGCGCGCTGGGCGGTCTCATGCACGGAGACGACGTCCTGGCCGTCGGCCCGGAGGGTCGGCACGCCGTAGGACGCGGCTTTGGCGCAGAGATCGGTCTGCGATTCGGAGCGCTCGATCGCTGTGCCCATCGCGTACAGGTTGTTCTCGCAGCAGAACAGCACCGGCAGGCGCCACAGCGCGGCGAGGTTCACGGATTCGTGGAATGCGCCCTCGGCCATGGCGCCTTCGCCGAAGAAGCATGCCGTGACGCGCTGCACGCCCTGCATCTTGTCGGCGAGCGCGAGGCCCACGGCGAGCGGGAGGCCGCCGCCCACGATGGCGTTGCCGCCGAAGAGGCGCTTCGACGCGTCGAACAGGTGCATCGAGCCGCCGCGGCCGCGCGAGCAGCCCTCGCGCTTGCCGTACATCTCGGCC
>Ga0137451_1000105_pt1 | contig 25324 bp, 31 predicted proteins | sample EasRivERMGT500_2_FD_102336 | JGI IMG/M metagenome (GOLD analysis project Ga0137451, IMG submission 102336) | Soil microbial communities from meander-bound floodplain in the East River, Colorado, USA - East River MetaG ERMGT500_2 | ecosystem: Environmental > Terrestrial > Soil > Floodplain ... | reverse complement strand
CTGTCAAAAGGTTCGACGGATGTCTTAAAATCATAGAAATATGATTTATAACAATCTATCTAATATTTATTTTTGATTTGTATGAATAGTTCTTAATCATATTAAGCTTTAGAACTGCATGATTGATCATATCAAAGGCATCACTGAAGTGCGTGGTTTCTGATTGATCTAGTAGTGGCTCTTGTTCAGAAGATTTATCTTTTTTTGTCTCTCCCCCTTTTGATATTGCTCCGGTCCCTGTGATGCTAATGATTAATTTAATGCATCGCTCATTTATTTTGATAGGGATTTTTGTTTTACCAGTCAACCATTCTCTTGTATCCTGGTATTTTTGATAATGCCCAGGTGGATGCATGGTATATATTTCGATGACCTTCCATTTTCTTTTTTTAAGGATCTTCTTTACCATTATATAATATTCATCAGCATCCACGCGCTTACCAGTTGCAGTTTGATCAAATACATAAAAGATCCTCTTATTAAAATGATTTGCATACTTATCGCAGAAGAATGAAATAGCTTCTTGTAACCCACCCTGAACTACCTGTTTCTTCTCTTGTTCGGAGAGTTCGTCTATTATAATATCAGGCATGGCATATAAATTATCGACATAATTCAATGAGATTTTGTCTCTACCTGGGAGCTTTGTTATCTGACAAATTGGTATTGGTGCTATGCTATGCTGATAATCAGCAGCTATAATAAAGGGCTTCCCCGGATCAATATCGATATCCGAATTATAAGTATGTATTGAAGTTTCAAAATCAGGATAAAAACCTTCTCCAGGTTTATCTGGGTCCTTATTGCCATAAGTAATATCAAAATCGTATTGTTTTGTATTCCTCTTTTTATCCTTTAACCATTTTTCCCCATGTGCATATACAACATCATAAGCGGATAATTCAACTACATGAACCAAATTTGATCTAAGTTTTGCTAAACGTACTTCGATTGCATGAATTTGGGGCCGCATTATTTGTCTCCTGTTAATACCAGCTTGATTATATTTTATCTTTAGTTCATTAAGCTCCAGCTGCAGAGTAAGAACAATATTTATTATTTCATCATTTTGATTGGCCCTTTTTTTTAGAAGCCATTTTATTTTTACAGGATCCGCTTTCTTATCAGTGGCAAAGAACTTTGAAAGATACCCGGAACAAAATTGAAACCTATTTTTAGTTTCTTCATTACCCCTGAAGATTGGAAAAATATCATCAATTAATTCTTTCTCATTCATAAGTTTTGCTTCATCAAAATAGCCCCATTGAGCCGATATACCATTGCCACTTCCTTTTTTTACCAGAGAAACCAGATATTTAATTGTGCCGTTATGCCAACTCATTACATGATCAAATTTGTTATTGATAACTCCGAGATATGGCTTTGGCCAAGTTTTAGGTGGTGGTTTGCCAATAACATAGTGATCACCATGAGTAAAACCAAATTCATCAAGGGCCTGCAGCAGAGGTGGAATTGTATTATCTCCTAAATGTTCAAAGCTTAAACCAATAGCTACTCCAGTGCTTCTTGGCATCTCATATACTCGATCAACCAAATAAAGTGAGATACCCTTTGTGGTTTTAAACGTCCCCCGGCTGGCCAGCATATATGTCTCATTGGCGCTGATCAGCCGGGCCATCATATGCGGGGCCGGCAGAACTACCTCTTTTATCGGTTGCTCTATTATATTTCTTGTCTTATTCATCAGCTATAAAAATGCCATTTGCTTCTTTCATGATGATTATGTCAGCTTTTTTTAAAGCTTCTTCAAGCTCCATGGCCCGATTAATTACCTGACCAGGCGCCAGGATAAATTGGAAAATAGGCGGTGGCATAATGTCTTTATCCTGCTCTTCCGGTATTGAGTTGAGTGTATATGTATAGACTTCATGAAGTTTTGCTAATGCTATTAATTCTTTTGGATCCGCTGAATTGAAAACTACTTTCCCGGTTTTCTCATCAATATCTGTTGTAAATATTCTTTGCCTTGCATTTTGGATATCTGAATCAATTCGTTCAAGATGCAGATGAATCAAATATTTTTTAATCAGTGATCGGGATTTTGAAAAAAGGCGTTGCGTATAATTGATATCATTTCTTGCCGTGAATTTTGAAATAGTGTATGCTTCAATGAGTTTTTCAATGATGGTATCTTCATTATATAGTTTTTGCCTGAGGAGAGCATCGCAGAAAATCCACCTGCCAAGTATTTTTTCTTCTTCTATTGTGAGGGATACATCTTCTTTAGTCATAAACCGAAGAATGGCGGTAAATGCTTCTCTTTTTTTGTGGAGTGTGAATTGTCTTGTTCTTTTTAAAGGCATAATATTTTTTTATATTCATCCCGGGCCCATTCCCATTTTTTCAATTGATTGGCTGCATTTACGTTTTCAGGATTAATTTTAAGCCTATTCCTATAATCTCTTATGTAGCGCTCAGCATTTTGTAAAGCAAGTGGTATTTTTTTAGGATCTACAACCAGGCTCATTAGCTTTTCAGATTCAGGAAGGCATTTATGCTCCAAATAATAATCACGTTGATCATATATTTCATCGCATTGATCATCAAGATCAAGGATCCTATGTGCCATCCGGCCCGCGGCATCTTTCTGGCCAGAATCTATTTCACCTAATTTGGCAACATCATATATCCTACTGCAGAGATTCATCATTTCCGAAAATAATGGCCTCCATTTAGCTTGAAGAGCGCCGAGCACTTCATCTTTTTGTGCCGGCCATTTACTTTGAGAAAGTGAAATATGTTCAATAGCCTCTCCTTTTGTTTTTTCAACTTTATCATCCATTTGATGCTTTCCGGATAATAATTTCTTGAGAGCTTCAAAAAGAGCTTTTTTCTTGAATTCACTTACCTCCTCATTAAATACAGCCTTTAATTTTTTATCCTTGCCATATTGATCATACAGTTTCACGCCTATAGTATAATTGCGGCCGGTATTTAACCAGGTTTTTATTTCTTCAATCATATAATTCTTACAGTTTCAATAGCGATAGTTTTGGAATAAGGAATCTTTGGCTTCAAAACTTTTATTAACATTTTTACACCACCTATTACTATCTGATCTCCAAAATTGAGTTTCAAATATTCATATAAGGGAAGATTAAGATTAGCCTCAAATTCTTCCGGGCTTTGTAAAAGATCAAGGATTGGCTTCCATGATAAAGCATATAATCCCACATCCGTGCCATCAGATTTCTTGCATTCAAACGTTAAGGCCCAATTCGCTACCAGATTAAAATTACTATCATAAACATGAGAGCTTGCATATGGATAAGGATCAAAAGCTTTATTATCCTTTAATCCATGATAAAAAGCAAGGTGAATGCTCCATTCAGCCTCATTTTCATCCCTCCCAAACCACTGACCTTGCAAATCTATCCTGGGAATTAGGTCCAAATAAGGATTGTAATATTCGACGCCAACAGTCGTGGCCTCAGTTGTTATCTCATCAGTGGAATCCGCCGGCAGATAATCATAAATATTATAAGTATAAAAAACCCATTCCCACGCTGCTGTTGTAACATTCTGAATACATATATAGAAATTATTTTCTGATATCACTAAATAAACAAATGCATACATGGTTTCATCCGGCGCCGGCAAATCGGCGAATTCATTAACAAAACCTTGTAAAGAAACAGTCTTAAAATCGGGAGCTCCATCAGCAATATCACCAATAAAAACATTTTTCAAAGCATAAATCTTCTTTTCTTGATTTACTTTTTTAATTATTATAGGGTTGGAATACTTGGTGAAATTTTTTACACCTACATTAACTACGTTAGCCAATTTTTTTATTCTTATGATCTTATTGACTTTATCAAATTCATACCACCAGGCAAATCGTTTTCTAAGCTGGATAAAAAATCGGGAAATCATTATATCCGGTAAATGATCCTTTAAATTGAATATTACCGGATCAATTGGATCATTTCGGTAAGGATCCGGTAATACCACCCGATAGCCAGCCCAATTGATTGCCCGGAAATTTATCATTGTGACTTTACAAAAATCCACATCATTAAAAATATCGCCATCAATTTTCCAGCCCACAAATTCGGCTGCCTTAATCATAATATACTTCAGATAAGGAAAGGGTATTATTCTATTGGCTGGTATGTTTAAAAAGCCTCCAGGCAAGAACTCGGGTCCTCCGGATCCGCCCAGGGCGACATAGTTCATTACTTCATCAAATTCAAAAATGGCACTAGGCCATCCTTTATTGATCACAGGAAAAAATGCATAATCATAATTGCTGGTTTCATAGCCGGTGCCTGCATTTAATACCGCATGAATATGACCCCAAAAGCCGGCTCCATTTACATCAAAATCATCCCAATCAAAACTACGATCGCCGCCTACATCAATATCGCGCAATTTTTTGTCTTTAATATCCTGGAAAAAACTACTACTACCCGTTAGATAATAACAACTTATTTTCCCTTCACCGGTGCTGTTTAAATTATGAGTCGGTTTTTCTATCTTAATTTTTCCCACACTAACTTGAAGGCCATTATCATAAAGCTCCGAGGGAATTCCTATAAGCCCTACTTTTTTTTGTAATAAACCAGCATAATTTAATAAACGCAGATTTTTTGATGATGATGCCACTTCAAATGGAAGAGAAAATTCGCCCGAGATCTCATCATTAAATTCAAGTAAAGGATTCTGGCTCTCCAGTTCTAATTGCAAGCCGGGAGCGATATCTAAAAATTCTCCGTTTATTTTTATTCCCAGCATTAGCTAATATTTATTTCGCAGCCATTGGTTATATCAACATTAAAGAAAAATACCTGGTTATGAACAATGGAACCTGTATAAGTATTTCCGTTACTTGTCATTGATGCAGAAGAAGGCCATTCAATGCTATCAAATATCACAGTCAATTTCACATTCACATAATCAAGTAAAAAGAAACTGTCAACTCCAAGTTCTCCTACAAAACCATTATCCCGCTCTATATCATCTATCTTGATTGTATAATTACTGGCGGTATTTGTGCCATTGCCAAGGAAACATTCATGAGTTCCGCCACCGCCGCCACCACCACCCTCTTCTGTTGTATCTATTTGAGCGCTCGTTTTATTACCAGGTATATCGTTTGGTCCGCATATACATCTGAATTCAACAATATAAACAATCCCTTTTGGAATATTTCTTAGAATGGGCAGGCTGAACGTGTCATACAAAATGGGATCGGCATCAACACCCAGAATCTGATAATAGAACTGCGTGGATGCATCCTGTGGATCTATTTCTGTAGCATTGATGACTATAGCAGCATCCGCTCCGGAGATATCTATATCGATTTCTATGTTCCCGAGCCTGGCCAGACATACATTGCTCGTAAATACTCCATCCCCGAGGTCTATTGTATCCGGAGTATAATAATTATCCCCATCACTTCCGAGTGTAAATTGTATAGGAAAACTCCATAGATGATCTTCTGATGTTTTTTGTTTTTGGCTGGGTGTGAGTACGATCACTGGCCACCATTTCTTATTTCTTTCCCACCACATATCTCTCCTTAAATGGCTATCTCTGAAACGATCCTGATCTTCTTTTTTTAGGTAACCGATATCACCTTTATAAATTTTTCTTTCTTTACTATTATTGATGACCCTTTTTCCATCAATTACATCACCATCAAAATAATCAGGTTCAAATGTTTTATCCTGCTCCTCAAATTCATAATTAAGATCATGCTCGATGATTCCCCGGATCCTGACGCTATCAAGACCACCAAGACTTCCGCGATAATTCAGTGTAATATCATTATAATCATTGCGGTTATCTGCATAGTAAGTAAATAATTCTGATACCGGTTGATCTGCATTATCTATTACTTGAAGGTTCCAATAATAAATTTTTCTATCGGGATGTTCATCCGGAAGGCTCCATTGAGTAGCGCCTGCGGGTATAAATACAACATTATTCTTATGAACAGTCAGAGCTTTATCCAATTGTTGAACACTTGCATCGGTATAAACAATATTGATGTGAGTTTTAAGAGCAGAAGCATTGGTTTTATTGAACCATAGCAAATACATTCTTTCAGTTAAAGAGGCAAGTCTGTTTGACTTCTGCCAGGTTAAAAAAGGCATCTGGCTATCATAATAGTTTATCCAGAAATTATTGCCGCGCCATTTGAAATAATCAATGCCCCCCTTTAAAATATTTCTGTTAAAATAAGATTCGCTATCATCCCAGGTAGGATCCGAATCAACCACCACTATCTCTCTAAACTGAATATAATAATTGGCTGTTTGTCCAGGGGCCTCAGTTTCTAATCGTTCATCAACATTAAATGCGGGAGTATTAAATTCCAGTTTACTATCCAGCACATCCTGGATATTGATATCAGCAATACCGGCAACAGGAAAATAAGGCAGCGTAATTATTTCTGCATATACACCATCCGTTATTTTTTTAAAGAGTATTTTAACTTCAAAAAAAATGCTACTATCATCGGCAGCATTCTGGCTAAATAGCCGATAATGAACCGGGTTACCGCTCCAGCTATATTCATAAGGCCTCCTTAATATTTGTATAGCCATTATTTATGGGTTAAGGATATACTCTGATTTCTATTGACGATTTGGTTAATACATTATTAGCATAAGTAAATGTTCCGGTTCCATTTGTGGTTTCTATATACAATCTGCCATCAACACCTATAAAGGCTGCCATTGTATTTGCTGCTCCAGCAGTATTTTGCAAATTGACAAAAGTTTTGTCTCTATCAAACCCACCGGGAATAGTTGCATTATAACCACCTTCATAATCATAGGTATAAATCAAAGCATTTCCTAATGTATTTTCAAATACAGTAACTTCTATTGGCGCGTTCAAGTTTGTTTGAGTTAGTAAAGCAGTATAAACCAAGTATGATGAACCACCACCGCCCAAATCAGCTGCTTCAGATAATGCAGCATCAATTAATGTTGTTGCTTCAGCGGCATTCGCCGGTGTGGTTTCATTTATTTCTAATTCCCGTAGAAGCATATTGTAACTTCTCGTAAATTTTTTACCCCAGCATCTCAGAAACATGCGTTTACCGTCGCCGCTAAAATGATATTCTGCTTCCACTTCTACAAATTGATCAACCTGTTGGCCTCTTGTAACTGTAAATATTCCGATAACACTTATTATCGTTGTCATAGTATTTTATTATAAGTGGATTAATTAATTCCATTTATCTGCATCATACATTGGTTGCATCGATCTGAAAGGAAGAGTAAGATCCCAGCCATAATGATGCTCCAGGTAAATCGGCTCGTCAATCTCATCCCAGCTTATATTTTCAAGTTCTACCCCATCCAATGGGCCGCAATCATCATCTTTTTGATCTTTTCTCATGCGTGCCACGAATTGCCACATAATATCCCAGGCTTGCTGAATAGCGTTATCAATACCGTCGCTGATATCTCCATCATTATTTTCTGCAAAACAGGCAAAGCGTATTACTGCAAATTGCCGCATGCCCTGCTCCTGCAGTTCTCCAATGGCCCGGCCACTGAATCGCCCCAGTAAAACAATATTCTTACCTGCATTATTAATTATCTGGTTTACTTCTTCGGCACTGCGCAGCCGGCTAAAGCAAACCTGGCCATTGCTGGTATGTGCCACATCCTTATTCTCCACGCTTAATTGCTCCAGATAATCTTCAAAATCCTTGAATTGAAAATCGCTCATGATTTAATTGATGCTTTTATTCTTTTTGTTTCCTCAGACATTTCACTAAGCTCCATTACCCACATGCGTACATACATCTTTTCAACTTTTTCAAAATCGCCATGAATACCTTTTTCAGCAATACTGCGCATTACACTGAGCAGACCATATTTAGCCGGGTCTCCCTCATCACCGGTGCTGAATTCTTTTATTTCATTAATGAGTTTTTGCTGGCAGCCCTGGTACCAATGAAGTATGGCGTGCTTTACATTGGCTGGCCACCGGCGAACACATTTTTTTGCATTATAAATACAAATATTTTCATTAAAGGGCATTCGCGGATCCCCATCTTTATTTAATTTATGATCATAGGCTTTTTTTGTGGGCCTGTAGAGAATAGCAACCAATTGATCAAGAAGATTAATATCTTCTTTTTTGCTATCACAGAACTTTAAGTAAATATCTTCTGTAAAAATAAACTCGGCCATAATGAGGTTATTGAAATCATCGGCCGGACCATACATGTTTTTATAAACCGGTATTACTTGTTTTACCAGTTCATTTTCTTTAAAAAGAAAATCGACCAGGTATAAATATTCTTCAAGCTCAGTAATGGGTGCAGAAAAAAAATGATACCAGCCCATGCCGGTAATTGTCTTGAGTAGTTTTAAATATGCAGCTTCAATGGTAAATAAAAGGGGAGAATAAATAATTTTCATCACATCCAGCAACTGCCGTCTGGTGAGTTCGTTCCAACATGTTGGAACGGTATAGAGTCTTTTATTTATTTCAATAATTGTCATTAAAAACGAAAAATACCTGTTCTGATGTCATTACCGCGTACCCGGGTTGCACTGCCATCATAATCTTTTAATGGTCCATCATCATAGGCGGTATTAAAATCATCATTGCTGCTTTGTTCTCTAAGGTCGAGAAGCGCTTTTCTTGCCTTGGTTAAATAAGTAATAGAATCTTCTTCACATGCTTTCATTTTCATTTCAAATAAAGGAAGATTAGTTTCGGTTCTACCGGCAGTTTCTGAATTTTCAGGATCCCCGTTTTGTGATAGCACCGTAAAACCATTTGAATCAAATCGTACACTATAATGCTGACAGGCTTTTTTAATGGTCATATAAGCGATCGACTTTTTTAGCAACTTGATGATATTTTTTTGATCATCATCAGGCGCTATAATATCCATCAGCCACTGTAATAATTCTTCGCCGATCGCTGGTTTAATAAGATCGGTCTGCACTTCATCAATCAAATTTTTAAGAGAATAAAATGTACGTAATGGCTGAAAAAGTTTATAGTGTGCATCAAAATCCTGCCCGGTTTTAATTAAGAGCCCATTGAGGCTTTTATATTCGTCGCAATCAGTCCATAGATTGAATGAATCTTTTTTCTCAAATAAAAATTTAAGCAGGGCTTCTATGGCATCAAAAAGTTTTGATTGAAGGGAATTTTTCAGCTCTTTATATTGCCAACCAACTACCCGGGGCATATTAGCACTCTCTGTACTACGCAGACCACTATCAGTGATCTTTGCACTGTCGGTGCCAAGGTCATCCAGGTAAGCGCCTATACAGACCACGGTCCGCATTTTTTTTAGCAGAGCCGTTTCATCTTCATTAAGATCTGCAGGCGGATCTGTATTTACCTTGGTATTAAAATCATCGTAAAGATCAAAACCGGTAACCGGCACCAGCCATTTATATTCCGCTGATTCCATATCCGGAATAAGCTTGTCGTTGCCAAGGTTACTTAAAACTCTTGGCAAGGCCGTTTTAGCTTCCGCCGCTGTTCGTATTATTGCCATTGTTATTGTTGTTTTGCTGATATCCACCGGTTACTACCGGCTTGCTGCCAGCGCCGGTATCAAGTGTTGTCATTATGGTTGCCGGAATAATAAATTCAATGCCCGGGTAGGTTATGTTCCATCCATTAAAATATTTTATTACATTCATAACCCTTTGCACGCTCTTACGCTCAAACTCATGAATAATAATCTGCATCAACACGCTTTCTCTCACATTGCTGCCTCCCTGGCTGTTTGTATATGGCCCGGAAGGAAGCGAAGCGCCAATAATAGAAGGATTAAATAGCATGGCAAAGGCTATTTCGCTATTAGCGGCCGCACTATCGGGTAAATATTCACCTTGCTTTGTTGTATCCTCAATTGGTTTTATCTCAATAAAAGGTATTGGCTTGCCATCCAGTGATATCTTTCCATCAACATAAATGCTTTTGTGGGCATTTTTGGCCCCAGAGAGCCAGCGATCTATTTCATCATAGAGTTCATTTCTGCGGTCCTCCCTGGTTTTATCATCAATATCCTGCCAATCATCATAAGCATCATCCCAATATTGCTCATAAATGATCACCATGTATTTTATACGCATAGTGTTTTGAAATAAGGCAGCCTTCATCTCGGGCACTCCCTGGGCTATTTTTACCCATTTATAAGCAGCAAACCAGAGCGGCACGCTATAATAATGTTTACCCCAACCCGGGTAGCGAAAGGTCATTGAGTGCTCAGCTATCTTTGATTTTGCTTTTTGCTGCAGATCTGCCAGGGGATTATTAGGATCGAGCAATGGAACGGTGAATATTCTATTATCTTTCTCATTAAATACTTTATCCCACTGAGCGCTGTAATAAAGGTTATTTATTTTACCAGTTTTTTCATCTTGTTTTTGATATCTCACTTCAGTAACATCATCACGTTGAAATAAGACAATTTTTGAAAAATCATTATCCAGCATAAACCTGGCTACACCATTGCCAATGCCGCACTGATCCTTCATCCAGGCAAAAGTTTGATAGAAGTGATTGTTCATTTCCAAAAAATCGACTATTTCGGCATCATCTATAATTCGTTCAATTACTTTTTTACCCGTTGTATCTACCTTGCAAATGGCTGGCACCATTCCTTCGCAAAGAGAAAACCTGGCCTTGCCATCAATAATGCCACTGAGTATGCCACAACTTTCAATATCAATTACCATTTGCTGTGGCAGCAGATTATTCTCGCCCCAGGGGCTCCAGGGCATAAATTTCATTTTATCAAATGGAATAGTTGACTCCAACTGACGGGCAGGCGGGCCAAAAGCGGATGTGGCCATAACATTGGGAGCTGCCGCCATATCAATATAAAAAGCGCCGGTGGTACTTGAAAGCCCGCAGCCGCCAACAGTTCTAACCATTTATAATTCGTTTGCCGTTAAAAAATTGCATTAAACGGAAGTGAACTTTGTGCGGGTGATTGAGTTTGTTGATCGGGCTCCAAATATTAAATGTTTTGTTAGCCCAGTGATTGGGGTTTTTTATCATGGCCCTTGCTTTTTTACGATAGCGACCAGGTAAAATTTCAATAGGCGCATCGCTATCCATCTTGGTCCATTGTGTAACTGATATTAGCTCACCGCCGGTACCGCGCCGTCTGTCGGCCGTAACAAAAACCAGGTCAAAAGGATCACCCTCGTCAATCAATTTCATGACTATACTCCGCAATATGGTTTCTTCCATTGCGGAAATTTAGCCGGATGTAAACAGGTAGGAAAGGACAATAAAGGGAAGAAGATCAGTTAATTTGGCTTTTATTTTTTGATTTGCAACTACATTCTACCAAGAGGGTAGTTGCATCAATAAAAGGGAAGAATTTTATATCTCAGATAATATTTGATTTCTTTTCTGTTGATATTCTTCTTCAGTAATCAATTGCTTTGATTTTACTTCTTCGAGTTTAGATAATCGTTCTTCTATAGTTGCTTTGTTTTGGGAAGACGATGCAATCTTTTTTAATAATTCGGTTTGTTGCTGAGTATGAAAATCTCTTGCCTCTTGTTTTCCTTTATTGGGATAAAAAAGCATTATTATAAAGCCTATAATAGGAGTAAATATTATTGATAATAAAAAACCGCCCCAAAAACCAAGATTAGTTCCAGCAGCGCCATAACCAATGAGTGCACAAAAAATTAAGTATATTATTATCCATTCCATAAAATAAAGATTTAAAAGCCCTACCAAGATAGGGCTTTGGTTATAAATTGTCAAGCCCTTATTTCATTGTTGCATCATTGCGTATAGCATCGAGACGGGCCTGTTGTTTTTCGGTTTGAGTAAGAAGAGTATAGGCGACAATACCATTTTTTTGAATATTATCCATAGTGATTTGCATATTTGAAACCACTATAGCCAGATTATTTAACACTTCATTATTGGCCGAATCTTGCCTGGTGGGTCCGGATTGAAATATTCCCCCTTCAGCATACATTTTTTTCATGGCCGCAAAATTCATTCTCTGAGGGCTAATTATTCTCCATTGAGGCATTAATGTAGCGCCATTTTCCCAATTTACACCACCGTGCAAACTATTTAGCCGGCTGATGATCTGGGAAGGTGTGCCGGTAGCAGAATAGATTTTTCGATCGGCCATGGTATATTTATTGGTAATGCCTTCGCCGGCTTCAATTTCTGCTATCTTTCTTCCGCTATTATCAATAATGGCATTCCCCCCTTCATAATGACTATAACCACCTAATTTACCACCCTTTGCAAGCTCGGGTGGCTTTTTTGATGCAATCAATGCAATTTGTGCCGCAGTGGCTGCAATCACCAACCCTACCTGAATGGCTCTTAAAATACCGAATGTAACAACATCTGCCGGGCCTGGCTTTGCAGCAAGCGTGCTGGTAATGGCCAAAGCACCATTAATACCGGCTTGTGCCAAATCTGCCAGCTGCTGTCTGCGAAATTGCCTTTTATGAATTTCTTTTTCCCGGTTTTCCTGGTCTTTTTCAATTTTTTGTAAATCACGATCATATTGTAATTGCGTAATTATTCCTGTCTTTAGTCTTTTTTCAAGATTGGATTTTTTCTTATCATTACGTTTGCGATCATTTTCTAATTCTGCATTTTCACTATCAGTTTTTAATTGTGCGAATGTGGTAAAAATGTTTAAAGCTTGTTGTACAAATGCAATGACATGTTGGAGATCAATATCTAATTGCTGATCTACATATTTTTTATGAAGTGCTTCTACTGCAATTTCATATTCTTGTTGAGAAATTATTTTTGCTCCAAGCAAATCTTCTAAAGAAGAAAGCTCATTCCGTTTTTGATTTTCAAGTTCCTGTTTTTTTGAAGTAGTAAGTTGTTTGAAAAAAGCAAACTCCTGATTTAATACTTCTACCCGAGGATCATTTTTTATTAAAGCTTCACTTAGGCGCTTATTATTTTCAATAGCAATTTTTAATATTCTTTGTTTTTGTTCCTCATCAAGCCTGGCAGATTTTTCAGCAGAATCTTTCACATATTTATCAATTAGCCGAATGCGCTCAATCTGATATAGCCTTTCTATTTCCAGTAAATTTTGCGCATTTCCTTTTGACCGTTTGCGCAATTCATCATATCGTTCATCAAGAACAGCCAAATCTTTTATTAGCCCTTCAGGTATCAGAGAAGCAGCTATCTTTCTTAATTCCTGTGCTAGCCGTTTTTGATCTTCAATGAGGTTATCAGTTTCTTTATCTAAATCCTGGGTAGCATGAGATCCAAGTTTTAATCCAGATTCAAGAGATTTCAGAACCATAAGCTCTTCTTTGAATGCCGTTAATCTTGACCGACGTTGTTCTAATTCCGCTGGATCATTTTCATTTGCGAATCCTTCTTTTATAGCGCGTTTTTTAGCGGCAATAGCTTTTTCAAGAGTAGGTATTTCATTTTCTAATTTTTTTATTTCATCATCAATCACATTTTTTTCAGATCCAATAAATTTTTCGGCTGCTTCTCTTCCTATCTGTTTATTTATTTTTTCTATTTTTTCTACATCCCTAATAGCTTTATTTGCGGCACCCTGTGCACCGCCAAATGCATCTTCAAAAAAATTGGCGATATCTATTGCGAATTGTTTAGCGCCTTCAGCAGCATGTACGAAAAATCTTAATACAGAATTTAGAACTGGAAGCAATCCGCTACCGATTTCTTCTTTTAGGTCCTTGAATTCCTGTTTTGTTGAGGCAATACCACCTGATGCTGTTTTTGCAAATGCTTCACCGGCACCATCCACTTTTTCTTTTAACTGAGTCATTATCACATTCAACCTTCCACCTTCGTCTTTTGTATTTTTTAGATCTATACCAAATCTTCTCAATTCTCCACTTATTTTGCCTCCACCAATTGCTTGTATTATTTGATTTGATGCTTCTTCTAATGATTGGCCGGTTTTTGTAGCAAAATCAATTATAACCGGTGTTAATGCACGAATCTGATTTTCTGTAAGGCCTCCGAAATCTATTAACTTTCTAAAAACATCAATGATATCATCATTATCAAGAAATGTAAATTTCTTCTGGAGAGTATCCGCTGCATCGGCAAGTCTTTTAAATGCATCAGATCGACCAATTGTATCCAGCGTATTTTTGAATTTCTGTGTTTTTATATCAGCCTCAATTGCCTCTTCAATTACATCAGAAAAAAGATTTTTTATTTTACCCAATGCCTGCGCTGCTATGTTACCCAGAAAAGCACCGGTGAATATTTTGCCAAGTAAACTCTGTGATTTTGCAAGTCCATTGATTTGCGCTTTCTGTTCCTGTAATAAAATATTTGCCTGGGTATATTGCTGCAATATCTTAGTGTAATCAGCATCCTGCGTGCTCATTCTTTTTAAACGATTACCAAGATCATTAACAGTTTTTTGAACATCTTTAAATGAAGGATTTAGCTCGCCTCTTAATTTTTTACCTGCCCTGTCAATTGGCTCAGATAATTTGGAGAGTTCAGTTTGTAATTGCTTTATTTTTTTGGGATCAGTAGTCTTGGCCAATTCATCATTCAACTTTTTTTCTTTGGCAATTAAAACATCATAAGCCTTTTGTGCCTCTCCGCTTTGTATAAATACATTTACCGTTCGGTTTACAATTTCATTTGCCATATGCCTCCTTTATTTTTCCCCCGGTGGGGGAAATGATTACCTGATAAATAAATTATTTACAATTGCATCTCCAGTTTCTTCTGCTACAATGGTGGCCAACTCATCTACTCCCTTGACACCTTCGATGGTTTGGTTAAACCAGGGCTTTGCCCTTCTATTCCCTGTGCCGGCCTTGCCAAAACTTTTACTATCTGTTGTATGTCGCTGGCCATATTTATCTACCCAGCTGCTGCCCTTATTACCGCCCATTCCTTTGCCTGCTCCTTTATGTGGCCAGATCAATGACCTGGGAAATTTAAAACTCACTACTTCAATTATGCCATCTTTATATTTGAACTTATCTTTTATTTTAGAAAGTGATGCTCCGGAACTGGGGCTATCTGCTCTATGAACAATACCCAATGCATTGCCGATATTTGCAAACCTGGCCGTGGTTCTATCGCCCCATTCAATTACCCGTTCATTTTGTTTTTCAAAATTGAGTGCCATATTCTTTTTTAAGCAAAAAGTCCCGTCCCGGAAATCGAGACGAGACTTTCATGTTTTCATAGCAACAAAATATTTATTCTTTAACTGGTTTCTCTGCCTTTTGTTTTGCCTCTGCAGGTGGTTTTAATCTTAATAAATTTTGTCCTGGTCTGCCAATCCATCGCTCCGCCTGCTCTAGTGGAATTTCAGAAAGCCGCCCCTTCCATCCATTGCCCTCTTTACCACCTGGTAAATGAACAATAGGATCCGATGCGTAATCGGTTTCAAATTTTTGGGCCACATCCATTTTTTTAAAAATGATTTTCATATAGAAATTTTATGCAGTTGATTCAACCACGGCGCCGGTATATTTATATTTTGCAGCCACCACTTTAATACTCAGCTTATATTCCTTCAAGCCTTCAGAAGTCTTTTTGCCATCAAACTCAACTGTAAATTCTGGCGTATCGCATTCATCACCCAATTGAGCATATTCATCTGCTGCCAGGCAATTGGCATCTTTTAAAAGGCAAATTCCTTTTGTATTCAATATGCGCTCAAGTTGTTCCTGGGTAGTGGCTTCATCGCCCAGGATGGTTACTTCACCTGTATATTCAACCAGCTTGGCCCCGGGGTCGCCTACCGAAACGCCTTTAATGGTAGGTGATTTTTGTTTAAGCTCCCATTTAAAAAATCCATTTGTATTTAAAAAAGTATGATCACCATTAATGGTGACGGCATCACCAAGCGTAAGAGGTACAGGCAATGGCTTTGCAATAACATCAAAATCAGTCAGGGGGCAGAAATAAAGAAAATCTTTATAGCCGCCGCGGATGGCCTTTACATTGGTATTGGTAGTAATGTGGCTGAAATTTGCCATTTTATTTAAAAGTTTGCCCCCGGCCCCTCAAGGGAAGCAAGGGAGGTTTATAATTATTCAATCACTTCTTCTACAGAGGATCCTACACAATGCTCAACCAAATGCTTTTGCGCCCGCTTTGAATCTTCAGTATCGGCGCAAATATCAGCCGCCGTTAATTTGCCTATATCAGGAATATGAAGCGCATGTTTCAACACTTTATATCTTTTGCTTTCATATTCAAAAATATTTTCCCCGGTAAGAGCAACTTTGGGTTCGGATTTCGCAGGTTTGTTAATTTTTCTTCTTCCCATAAAAAATTTTTTTACGAAGGAAGAGCCGGTACGTTGCAGAATTGGAGTTTTGACTGGCCCTTCACTATTTTTAATGAATTAAGCCTGGTCATTGATCGTGATCACATCCAGATCGCGAATCTGGCAACCGGCAGGAAATAATATCCGGTTCCTCAATAAATTCAAATGCGGCGTAGGGAACATGCTCAGCCTTTCAAGATCAGTTCCAAATACCAGATTTCCATCCCAGGTTGCTACCAGGCGCTGGCTGGTGCCCATAAATGCAACCGGCTGAAGCACGGCATTAATACCATCAAGTAGATATTGGCCACGTTCGTTTTTATTAAATCCAAAAGCATTAAGAGTGCGATAATGCTTGCGATATTTTTCCAAAACATCAAAACTGGATAATATTCTGAAACCCTTTTGCTTCATAAAAGTTGGTACCGCATCAGCAACTTGCTCAACCTTTGTGACAGCATTTGCGCTGGTAATAGCTCCTGTTGCCACTTCAGTAAGACCGCCACCAATAACTTCTGCCGCAATAATAGTTCCCCAACCATCACAAATATCGGCGGAGGTTGTGCCGGCGCCATTGCGAACACCGGTCCATAAAGTATTTTTCATGAGGGCTTCCAAAAATTGTCGGCCTGCCTGGTTAACTGCAAATTGCTCAAAAGGCATTTCGGGCAATTCTGCCAGATATGTATTGCGAAAATCTTCAGCATCCAATTCCTGGTCATATTTTGATTGATAGGCCGTCAATACCCGATCGGTGAAAGTTCCGCCATTAAAATCATCCTGCTTGCGATATGGCTGTGGTTCTCCATCGGCTTCAAATTTAGCCATTGCCTGGGGTGTATTTACATTGGTGCGAACCTGGACACCCATACTGCGGATATCCCAATTCAGAAGTTCTTTGCCAAAAGCTTCTGCACCGCCAACAAAGGCAGTTGTTAAAGCTGAAAGATCATAAGTGGCCATTTTAAAGTTTTTATAGTGTTACAGAATATTTTTTAATTAGCAACCTTTCGACCCAATAATTTGCAAACTGCACTACTTACCTGTGTTCCGGATGTTAATACCGTAATCCTGTAATACCGATAAAGCGAGCTTGTTACATGCCATAAATGAAAATTGGTTGCTTGGTTAGCTAATGTTAATGTATCCGATCCAATGGCTGTCCAGTTACTATTATCAAGGCTTGCATATAAAATGGCTGAACCTGCAACAGTACCTGATGTTTTTGTAACAACAGCTTGTATAGTAAGATTTGCAAAATTGTTTGTTTGCCCGGCCAGATCTGATCTGTGATAGCTGGTATCGGTATTTGTATTAGTCGTTTTTGAAGCACCGGAGGTTCCGGTCTGCGTCATGGTGGCCTGTGCTATTGTTTTTGAAACAGGAAAAAATACCATGGCCATGGTAATAAATAAGATGGTGATTGCAAAAAGTAGCTTTTTCATTTTATTGCTATTTGGGTTTTTGAATTTGAATGAAAATTATTTTTTGTTTTTAAGGGCGCGTAATCTCTCCGCTTCCTTTGTTATTTCAGAAGTGGGCACCTGTTTACCAGAATCCAATTTGTCGGATTCTTTGTTTGTTTGTTTTGGATCTGCCGCTGGTTTTATTTTTAGATCAGCGATTTCAGTTTTCAGCAAAGCGATTGTTGCATCCCGATCGGTAATAGTTTGCTGGGCGGTTTGCAATGAGGTATTTGCCTCATCTCTTTCATCATTTGTCTTTATAACCTGGCTATTGAGATCCGCAATGCTGGTTGCATTTGCCACCAGGGTATTTTCTACATTGGCCAGGTGAGCTGTGCTTACCCAAACGCCCTCATTGACCGCTGTGGCATCAAATTCTTCTCCTTTCGGAACTAAAGAAACTACCTGAGGATATTCCATAATTAAAATTTATTTTTTATAACGTTTACCAAGCCATGATGCCTTACTCACTACCTGATCAAATGTCTTTATGCCATCAATCAACCCCAATTTTTGGGCTTCATCAGCATAAAACATTTTTCCTGTGCTCCATTGTTTTTCTGTTGCTGTGGTTTTCGGCCTGGTGCTTTTTACAAAAGAGATAAAATCATTTACAAGAACTTCGAGATCTTTTTCAACTTCACCATAATCACCTTTTATGGCATCCCGATAATCTTTATTCTTATCGGTGCTTTGCGGTGCATATATCTCATGAATTTTTAAACCCTGCGCTTCAAAATAACCGGCCCAATCAGCAAGCATGACAAAGCTGCCTACGCTGCCTACTTCATCCATTTTGCTGCTAACATAAATTTCATCAGTGGGTGAAATGAGCCAAACGCCAAGACTTGCACTCATACCATCTATATAGCTTAGGATGGGTTTTGAAAAGTTTTGTATTGTCCTGGTAAATGTAGATGCGGCTCTTGCTTCGCCACCCGGTGTATCAACGAGCATAATCACGCTGCCGATATTGGCTCTTTTTCCCATTTGCATTAACCAGGAATTTTTTGCTATTGCGCCCGGTTCGCCACAATCACCATTATATTTAGTGATGGGACCATTAATAGGCAGTATACCAATACTACCTTCGGGAATATTTGGATTCGTTCCGTCCCGCCATTCATACCGTTGCATTGTTTTAGGATCAATAGCAAATGGTCGCTCGATCAATTCATTTCCGGTACGCTCAACAAAACTTACAGGGTTTCCCTTCAATAAAGAAAGAACTAATGGTAAATGAGCTTCAGCCCAGGCCTTGTCGATTAGCCAGCGGCCTCTTAACACGGCACTGAGTATATGATTGAAACTCACGATGCAAATATGATTTTGCTACTTTGGTAAGGAAAGGACAATAAAAACCCCCGATGGAAATCGGGGGACAACCAAAACTAATGCTTATGAAAAAATTATTGCGGCCACCGGGCGGATCATAATTAAATGTGGTAACTATATATTTATTCAACCCTGATCCACTATTCCCAAATTTCATAGGATTGATTTTTTTGATTACTTATTTATGATTGTTGCCAATGCTTTATTAAAGCTGATGCCTGCAACCGTTTCAATATCCGCCGCCATGTCCCTTAATATTTCTTTCAGCTTATCTTCTTCATCTAATGTAAACCGATAAGCCGTCTGTTTTTCAGACAGCTTATTCTTAAATGTACCAACCGGCATCCCCATTTTAGAAGCCAAGTGTGCCCTGTTAATACTGTGACATTCTATCAACTGGCTTAAAGTCAGTTGCCCAACTGTTTGTTTTTTCATTCTCTATTAATTTTGAGTATGGTAAATGATTTGCAAGGCCGGAAAGCATAAGATTAAACCTATCCGATTCAGTAAATGATCTTGTGTTGTATCTGAACACAAATTCATCAATGCCGTACTCGGTGATTCATATACCAAGCTGTCTTTTGGGTTACACCAATATCTTTTGAAATCTGAATCGAGGATATGCCTTTTTTATGTGAAGTGATTAAATAAATAGCGGCATACCATTTCTTCAAAGGAATTTTTGAATCGTGAAAGATAGTGCCAGCTTTTATGCTGAATTGCTTCTTACATTTTGCACACTTGTAAGTTTTACCGTTACTGAACCGAAATACTTTATTATGTCCACAATCCTTGTCAGCACATTTAATACCGTCAGGCCATCGAAGCAGTTCTAAATAGTCACGACAGACCTGCTCGTCCTTAAAATAGGCAAGCAGGTCTATGAGTGTTTTAAATTTTTGTAATTGTATCATTTTTATATATCTTAGCAACCAGTTCGCTGCAACGGAATTGAAAGTTTATTACAAAGTTCTCTTTTAATCGCACCAGCAGCGAACTGACTAAGGGAGTTTAATTACTCCCTTTTTTAATTAAGACGATTTTATTATGCTTTCAGCAGATTCGTTGATATGAGCATACTTTTTATTTAGCTCTGCTATTTTATTACGTATTGCTATAGCTAACTCGATTGCTCCTGAATTTAATAAATGCCACTGACCTTCAGAATTACCTGACCAGTTTTGATTTATTTCAAACTGAAATTCTTCAACTTCCCATTGCCCTATACTATATTCGTAGTCAGCCTCGCTTATAAAGCCAGATTTTCTAACAGCAAGTGCATATTTTGTACTTTCTGTATTATAATCAGAATACCCGTCTAACCCGGCAATTGGCTTCGTATCTAAATCCAAAACAGCATATTTCAGATCATAAGAATTAATTACTGTTACAAGAGCAGGAAGGAATCTTTTTTCAATTTCACTTTTTAATTCGTAAAATATTTTTTTACGAGCGTCTGCTATTTGTGTAGCCTCTTGAAGAAGTTCTTCAAATGTTTTTGTTGTGTTCATTTTACAAAGTTTTTAGCTGTTAATTAATACAGCTAAGATAAAGCGATTTCGATCTAAATCCAAATAGTTTTACTAAAAGTTATCCACATTATGTAAAATACTTGTTTTGGGTGAAATAGATATATAGTTACCTTAAATGTTTTTCATTTCCAGTTCCATTGTTTTTGGCGCCGGCTTATTGCCTCCGAAGAAAATGCCTAGTTTAAATTGCCATTTCTTTTTATGCGATTTAAGAATAGATTCAATTGCGAATTTGTGCCAGGTATTATTAGTATCAGATACATCAAATAAGTATCGATCCTCCATAATTGAAATTTGAAATCTATACCAGGTAAAAAATTTAAGATCACATAGTTCTTTTATAATTCTTTCACCATTCAAATAACAATAAGCCGAGATTGTTATTTTGTCAATATCGGGATCATATCTCCAGCCAAATCTTGCACTATTTATATGATGATTTGGGAAATAACCCACTCCGAAAAGTTTGTTTGTATCCATCATATCGACGCCATCAATGCTATACTTACAGCTTGTATCGAAATAAATATTTTTTGAGAATATTTTTTTATTAAACCATAATCCAAATGAAAACGGCTTAGCGCGATGATGGCCCTTATGGATAATGAACTTCATTTGCTAATATTTACAGAAACAATAATTAGTTTCTAAATCATCCCTGCTCCCTTTCTTTTTGTTTTTCCCAACGCTTCTCATCACCTGGTCTTGTTCCCCGGTAATCGGAATGGATTTTCCAATAAGAAGCTACTGTGCAAATAAAAGTTATGATTGCTACATATAACGCCCATTTATTTATTGCCTTGCCGGGGGCAGTAATATCTTTTCCCCAATTGGGTGAATTTTTATCCTGCTCTTGCCTGACAGTTCCGCTTTTGTAAGATTTGCCAAGTCTATAAAGACAGTATAGGGAAATAAGTAAAAGGGTTATTGGTATAAAATACAGTGTGTTCATGTTATCGTTTTTTAAGATGAATGGGAATTGACCCGTTTATTTCGTGAATTCTTTGACTGCCTTGCGTAAACAGTAATTTGTAGCCTATTTTATAATCATTCTTTAATGTTAAATCCAAGCCGCCTCCTGCTGCAAAAGTTTTAAGCTGCTCATAATACTGACAGGCAATCGCAACAGATAATAGATTGTGCTTTACGTTTCCCCTTTGTTGATAATCACTATAAAGTGCATCGTACTTTGTAATAACAGAACCAAGATAAATAGTACAACCAATTGCCTGCGCGGAATCAGCTTGATGCAATCTGATAAGTTTTTCAATCTGTTTACTTTTATTAGTAACGATATTATCACAATCCTGTTTTTCTTTTTCACTCAAAATAATGTAGTCATTAAATTGTCCCGCCAGCGTATCGCAATTAGCAAAGGAAGTATCTCCAAGTTGTATGATTGAAATTCTTTCTAATGATCTTTTCTTCAATTTATTTAGCTCATTAGAAGTGGCTGAATAGGTTTGACTCAAAAGATAATCATGTTGTTGCAGGTCATTAAATTCTAACAGTAATCTCATAGTAGAATCCTGCCAAAACTTTTCCTTATCTGCCATTTGATGTTTAATGATTTGAACTGAATCATTATCTTGTTTGTGGGATGGCGGGCTACTCCTCCGGTTGTAATTGCATGTCTTAAAGAAGATCAGAAATAATATTCCGATTATTAAAATTGTGATCAAAAAGTTTTTTGCAAATGTCATAAATGCTTAATTTTATATCGAAACAGATTTAATACGCAAGCATAAAGTGTAAGCCCCGTTTCTACGGGGTTTTTATTTTGGCGTTGGTTCAACAGTTATTCCCTGTGCTTCTGCTTTTTGTATAGTTTCTTTAACTGTATTAGTTGGCCCGATAACTGTATCAGAAACATTGGATTTAATATCAACTAATCCATTGATCGATTTTTCAAACTGGCTCATTTTAGCCATTGCAATCGTAGAACCAAATGCACCTACGCCGGCAAAGAACCATTTTACATATTCAAGCACGGTAGGCTTCCAATGTAAAAATTGATCAAGACCAATAATTAGTAGTGCACCAATAATCTGCGTACCTATGATCACATTCCAATCACAACTCCACCATTCTTTCCAGGTGAATTGTTTATTAGCTGCCCGGCACCGTTCTTTTATAGAAGGCACTTTGACTAGAAATAGATGAGCTGCCTGGCCAAGAACAAACATGGCAACACATTGCAGATAAAGAGATAGGGTCATGATTATTTTTTTACTTGAAAATATTTTTAAACCATTTACTATGTTCAACCAGTCGTTTACCAACCACGCCCATGGCGCCACTAAAAAGAGCGACAAATCCCGTCCAAAGCAATTTGAAAATGCTCGTAAGCAGAAAGCTCCAATCGAGATGAAGAAGGATAGGCATATTAGCATATGCAATGCAACCACCGGTGATCCCAAAAATCCAGGCTACCCATTCTTCAATTTTATTAAAGTGCATGATCGCTTTCATTTTGTCCTCCTTTTTCAGAGGTTGATACTAATTCTTTGTATTAATAGTTGTACCAACATCTGATAAAAGAACACGCTTGACTCCGAAATTTGTTCCTACATATATGTAATTATCATCCACTGCGATCTGACCTACTATTAATGTCGCCGGTATCGTTTGATTTAAAATCACAGAATTAAATTTTACATCCCCGGCCACCTCTAATTTATATTGAGGCGTTTTTGTTCCAATACCTATTTTATTTGCAGATGTATAAAGGCCGGTTCCATAAATCGTATTTCCGATATTTAAAGCATTGTTGCCAACTACATCTGTAAATTTTCCAAGTGTGATATTGTTTGAACCTGGGGAATTAAATCCGGCCATGTGACCTATATAGGTCGAATATTGTGAATTGCCTGAATTCTCTCCGGAATAAGTTCCTAGAAAAGTATTTCCAGCCCCTGAAGTATGCCATTGCCCGGAATAACTACCTATGAATAAATTCTCATTGCCTATTGTATGATTTTGGCCAGCACCATATCCTTGAAAATTATTATCACTACAATTCGCAAAATATCCGGCGCCCCGACCTATAAAAATATTATTACTTCCGCTTATATTAGTAAAACCAGCATCTTCAATAACTGCAAAATTTGCGCTACCGGTTGTAGTATTATAAAGAACATCCCATCCGATAGCGGCATTATCCCACGCTGTCGTTGCGTTTATTAATGCGTGTCTTCCGATTCCAATATTATAACCCCCTGTTTCTGTAATTGATTTTAAAGCGCTATCGCCAATACCGATATTGTATTGATATTTTGAAAATCTCATTGTGCCATCAGGAAGAAAAGAAAACTGAGGAGCTCCAAAGCCAAAATGAATGCCTGGTTTATCCGTATTGAAATTTGTCCCGATTGAAAAAATATAATCACCTTCTGATCTTAAATTATCGCCGATAAGCGCTCCGCCTTTATATTTATTAGCAATCCATGATGTTTTAGAAAATGATCCCTGTATATTATTTTGACCAGCCACAAAGCCATGAACATTTAAAGAATAATTACCAAAGCCTGTGCTAAAAGAAGCATATCCGGCTGTATTGCCACCATCGCCTAAAGTTGCACCTGAAAGTGTTGTGGAATAATCTGCGCCAGGATGAATGGTGTGATCTGCACCGGTGGAAAAGGTTCCGCTCGCGCCAGTGATTTTTATATTTTTTGCAAAAGTGATATTGTTACTTCCATCTATTTGTGCATTATCAGCAAAGATCATGTTGAAAACAGAACTTGAGCTAATAATCGGATTTAAGCCAACAAGCAAATTTCTATTTGCATCAAGAGAAAGGCCACCCGATGATGCCGGAAATTGTACTAAACCTCTAATAATAGAAACCCCTCCATTCCAATTCAAAAGAGTTTTGCCGTCTCTCATAGTTGCACTATCGATCTTGTTTTTATTTGGTTGAGCAAAAAGATTAATCGCGTGGATTAGAAAAATGATTGTAAATAATTTTTTCATTTTTTATTATTTTATAGTTTTACCCATACCCCATTTTCCCGACCCCAAAAACCTATTGATGTAAATGTTCCATTTGTTGAACTTACATATATGATCATTCCGTCTGTTGCTGAAATAGCACTTGCTTGTGTTGCGGTTATATTTCTAAGTTTCATTGAACCGTTTCCCGATAACGTAAGAACATCAACTGTAGTAGTTGAATCAACACCGCTTATTATGAGAGTCGATGTGCAGGCGGAATCTATAGCTCTAGACCATTTTGAAACGATCTTATTACTAAATCTGGAATCATTACCAATAGTTGGAGAAAAAAAATCCATCTTAGCCCCAACGCCATCTGCTACATCACCATTTAATCTTACTACCTGCACACAAAATGCTTCATAAGCTGAGTCTAGCGTTCCCCCAGTACCCACAATTCGCACAGATTGAACGCCATAACCACCTTTACTTGAGGAATATGTCCCAGGGAAGGAGCTAAATGTCTCAGCAATTAAACCATATTGACTCCCACCATGTGCAAATACACCAGCTAATGCATCATTTGTGGTTCCAAATACGCCATATCCAGATTCAAATTCAGTAGTGCCATACACACCATATATAGAACCTTCAGCGTGTACTGCTTCCTGACCTATTGCAAATATGCCCTTATTACTTCCGACTGCTCTAATTGCAACTCCATTTGTTAAGGCAGTATTATTAACGACCAAAGTAGCTAATGTATCAGTAGAGAGAATAGAATT
>Ga0137451_1000104_pt1 | contig 25652 bp, 37 predicted proteins | sample EasRivERMGT500_2_FD_102336 | JGI IMG/M metagenome (GOLD analysis project Ga0137451, IMG submission 102336) | Soil microbial communities from meander-bound floodplain in the East River, Colorado, USA - East River MetaG ERMGT500_2 | ecosystem: Environmental > Terrestrial > Soil > Floodplain ... | reverse complement strand
GAGGGACTGGCGTTCATCAATCTGATGCAATCACTGGATAGTTAGCTTTGGGATGTTCCGGATTCCAGAACTCGACCATGGCCAGATTGGAAATATCGACTAATGCGCGTGTGTTGCCGGTGTCGGCATATATGCGAATCAATTGAACTATAGCAGTCATACGCGGAACATTGGATTCCATCCGCAGCTCTTGGGTGGCATCCAAGCGGTTCCGCATATGCTGGAGGAACGGCTCATAGGCTTCTTCTAGGTAAGTTTGCCGCATTTCGATTCTCATGTCAGTAAGTTGCTAGTTCCACATTGCCGAGAATCAGACGATCGAAGCCGCCTTCATATCGACCAGCATCTTGTAGAGCGAAGTGCGGCACTGGGGCGACATTTCGTCGAGGAAGAGGCGGTGTTCGGTGGGATTCGACTCCTCCCAGCTCACCAGATTGATGAGCAGTTGGATGTTCGCCGCGTTCGCGGGAGCCATCGCTGCCGCCGCCATGCCAGTCGTGGACTGGAAGGTCAGGGGATTCCGCAGGACTGCGGCCATCACTGCCAGTTTGGAATTGATCTTAGACATATTGAGTCTCCAATTGAGGTTCGCCGACCGCATTCCTACTCGCGGTACAATGACTATGAACGCGCACTGAATTTCTCACAACCGCGAAAGTAGTAAGTAATTCAGTGCGCCAATAGACTCGACTCAACCCAATTGAACACATCTTGTGGGGTCTTGACTACAACTGCCTCATGACCCCAATGAGTCATCACGTCGAACTCCAACCCGATCTTGATTATTCGCCCCTTGCAAGGAACTGGACGAGCCATGACACGGAAGAGTCGATCGACACCCTCTTTATAATTAGAGTGGGCCGCATCAAAAACACCGGTGATGCTGTCGTGAGTTTGGAGTCGAATAGATGCGCCATGGTTCCTCTCGTCAATCCAGAGCGCCGGTTCATCTGCGTCCGGGGCGTCGTCGTCTCTGAATCGGATCTGTCTAGTCCTGATTTCACTGTCTAGCTCCATCATTGCCATGTTCACTCGACCGGCGGTATTCGCTTGGCCAACCGTAGCAGCACACGCACGCAAAGTCGAATCTTCCATCGGGTCAGCCAAGAAACGTTGGCGGTATCCGAATATAGTCTCGAACGAATTGTGATGCCGGAGTCCAAGTGACAGCTCTGCATAAAATGAGCCAGGACCACTTCTCTGGAATCGTGGGTAATACGAACGATATCGACCGTCGAGCCAATCACAGAATTCGACAAGTTGCTCAAGCGACCAGATTCCGGCATCACTGTGTCCTAGATGTTTCGCCGCCGCGACGATCGTTTCGCGCCCGGCTGTGTTGAGTAGCGTAAAGCCTGCCATGAGGTAGTTTCCCCCATGAGTCGTCTTCTTCGTGATCTGCCGTATCCCGGTAATTGGATGCGTAACCAATTCATAGTCCGGGTTCCGAATCGTTTTGGCTTTGTCGAGGAACTCAGACTTGCCGGCGACGACTCGATCGTAGGTCCAGTTGGGGAAGAATATTTCGGCGGCATTGAAGCTGTGGGTATCGAGTCCCCGTTCGATGATATCGATTTTCTTTGGTTCCTGAGATTCGTAGGACATAAAGACGTCGTCGGCGGCGCTAAAGTCACCTTCGAGAATGAATGACGTAGGACTCTTCTCAGCGCGTATAAACCGACGATACTTCTTACGGAGATTCTGAAGATTACCCCCGAAGTTGAACGCGTCTTTACGACTCCCAAGCCGCGTCGTAGTTGTAGCCGTCCCGTCGTAACCTGTCCTGACTCGCGCATACATGAACTCCATCCCCAAGACGTTACTGATTTGCTTGGCAGGTTCTTGGGCTTCCTGCAAAGCTTCTACGATTCGTCGTAGAATTGGGTGTTCACCCTTCAGATTGCGTAGAACTATTGCTCCAACTGAGGGTTTCGCGTTGCCTCCGAGTCGCTTAAGGACTCGCCCCTTAGCATTTCTTGGTTGGGCTCCCAGAAGTCCATAGAAGAGATTAAGCTTTGCGGGGGCTGAATTTGGGTTAAATTTATCATCTGCAATGAGGAACCTGAGTCGAGCAAGTGCCTTAGCAGCCTTTCCTCCCAACTCCTCGTGCATTTCCAAGAGCATGTTTTCATCGACTGCCATCCCTTTCAGACTCATTGAGAGCGCGTTGAGATTGCGCAGATGCGCTCGGTGAAAGTTGCGTAGCATATCGGAGTCGAGTAGAGACCACTCTAGCAACTTGATCGTTGCGAGCAGCGTTGACTCCGTGTCCTCCATCGCGTAGAAAGTATGACTGGTGAAATCCTCGGACTTCCGCCCCATCTTCCAATATCGATAGTCGTCGAGTAATACAGAACACACAAATGCTAGAGTCTTCGGCAGATCCGGATAGCGTGCCCACCATAATGTGGCCGAATCGTACGCGTAGCCATTCAACGGTACAGCGTACCGGATGTACCATGCGGAGTCGTATATGCCATAGTGTAAGGTCTTTCGTGTGTCGCACGCGTTTATCCTCTGAATCGCAAGTAACGCACGTTCGGCGAGTGGATGCTCTAGTGCGAATGCATCCTTAGTTCTGGTCAACTGGAAGGCATACGAACGAATCATCCCATTCCGTATGGCCGAATAGGCACACACGGTCATAGGGAATGGGAATCGCTTTTTGTCTTTACGCTTCCGATATGGAATCGTCTCGACGTCCGCCGCGATGAGTTCGGAGCCGATGCACCAACGCTCGGCTTCCTCGATCAACTCGATGGTGTTGCAGATCGTTTTCAAGCCAGTCCCTCTTTAGTGGCCAACCACTCTGGAATCCGGAACTTCACGTAATCGCCACGCGACAGAGCCATCATGTCGTGAAGATCACCCCATGAGTTCTCAGTCACTTGACTCAATGGAATCCAGTAATCGATCTGAACTGAAATGCCGATATCATTCTTGTATTCATCACCAGTATGAATGCAGAACGAACCGCCATCTCTCTTCACGAACTGAAAGAGTCCTTCAATTTCGACTCCACCATGCTCCGTTTCCTCAGCGGTACCGTAAGATTGTCGGCTCCGGCGGACCATTTGACTTGCTCCCATGTTTCAGAATTCGACTCAGTTTCGCAGTATCGACTGTGAGCACATACCGCCCGACCGGGCTCAGGACCGGCTCATAGAAGAACCGATCTATTGAGTCTCGGTCATCATCTTCTACCGTGTCTCGGTCAGGTTCGGACTCAAGATCTCCGGCAAGAATCGGATCACTATCCGGCCGCATGTCACCGCTATCAGGTCCGTCGACATGATCGAATTCAAGTTCTGTTCCTGATTCTCCACTATAGTCTCGATCCTCTGCAACACTTGCCCCACTTCGATCGCCGACAACGGATGATTCTGTTCCCTGCCCATCTTGCCCGCGATGATTGAACCGAGCAAGTTGACTCTGCAGATTGACATCAACTGCTTCGCCAACTCCGTGTCTGTCTGTGATTGCGGGCTGGCTGGACTCGACATCAACAGTGATGATGTTAGCAGCCATGTCAGTTTGTGATTCGAAGCCATAGTTTGCTAATCCTATCTCTTTTTGGGAAACCAGTGTGTGCCACGCGCTCATTGGTAGCATCACTATATGAGGAATCCCGTTGCGCCAGTATACGGAACCACGCAGATTGTGTAGCGTAGCGAAGTCCGGATCCATGTCCAATACTGCAAGCGACTCCGGTGCCGCCAGTACAACCGCTGTTGCGCCACTCGCCTCAATCAAGGCGCTGATGGCCAGTTTAATTTCGTTCTCCCGCTCTGGTATCCACGTCGGGGCTTTGCGACTCTTGTATCGAGTCAGCAACTGTCCCGGAATAATGCGGCTCAGTTGAACGGCGCGAACTTTCGACGGGTCGATACCACTGGACTTCAAGAGTCGAAGCCAAATGGAGTGGTACTTACCCGGAAGTCCGAATCTATCGAAGACCCAGATGATCATAGCTCAAACTTTAGTTGTGGAGTGATCTGGTTCTGAAGCTCAGTCACGAATGCCGTCAGCATAAGCTTCAACTGTTCCGGACTCGGTTGCGGCTGCGGCTCGGCCTCGTTCAGGTAATCGAAACCAATGTAGACCCGATCACCAACGATATCCTCAATCGATCGCAATGCCGGCGGCAATTTCTGAATCGTACCTGATGGACCGACAAATGTGATCCGCCATCTGTCGATCATTTCGTAGGTGATGTAGTTTAGCCAGTCAATGGGAATCGACACATACGCTAGCATGTAGAATTCGCCCTTGAGTTCGAATTCCCTGCGCGGATGCGGACAGCCTGCAATGACTGTGTGATGAATTGACGGTTCCGGATTTGCCGTGTGAATCGTTCCATGCTTCACGGACTCTGCGAGCGTGCCGCTGGAACGCTTCACATGGGATTCATCCTTCTTAGGGCGCCGGAACAGCGCCAGAGGATCGCCGAAGATGGGATGGTCTGCCATTGAATCCACTCTGAAAAGGGAGAGGGCATTCACGCCCCCTCCAGTTTATCCCGCGGTCGGGTAGTTGCTGGATGCCGCGGGGGTTCGAATCAGGCCGCCTTCTTGTCGTCGCCGAGCGGCACTTCGATTGCCTTGCCGTGCTCGTCGAGGAAGTCGCGACCCATGATTTCCCAGTCGATGTTGGCCTTCTTCATGGCCTTCGGCGACAGCCAGTCGAAGCGGACTCGCGGCTGCTCCTGCTTGTCTACGTAGCCGGACACGCGCACAACGACTCGCTTGCCCTGTGCCTCATCGACCCAGCCCGGCTGGTAGCCCTCGACGCCGCCCATCTTGCCCTTGTGCTTGAGTCCGACGGTCTTGTAGCGGCCCATCAGCAACTGGACGGCTTCCTTGATGTTCTCGCCGAACAAGAAATACCGCTCGTTGAGAGTCTGGCCGATGAGTCCGTTGATCTTCGGCTCGTCCTCCTTGTGGAGCGGCGCGAATGCGAGAATCGTGCCAGGCAGGGCGAGGTTGAAGTTCGCCGGCTTGGCCGGATCGTTGGACGCTTGCGCCGTGAATCCCACCTTGCCAAGCTCGCAGACATAGATGCCTTCGAGAGCGAGGCGAGTCATCTGGGCCTGCAACTCGGTTGTATCGAGTTCGGCCAATTGCATCAGATTCGTGAAGTCAAAGTTGGCAGCCGCCGAAACGGCATCCTGTTCATGGTTCACGCCGGAGAGTGTGGATTGGTCAGACATTTGATTCAAGTTCCTGTTTTAGGTTGAGGTTGATGTAGCCGTCAGAGAGTGCTCACGGCAGCACACCACCGGACTAGCCGGAGATTTCGGATTCAGCTGGCGGCTCCACGACGGCATCGAAGTCGGTCGTATCGGCGAGGGACTCACCCTGACGCGGCAGATAAAGCTGCACATCTTCGAGTTCCTGTTCGCCGATGAAGACGCGGTGCCGATCGGACTCGAAGTCTACGTCGGAGTAATCCCGCACGTCGGTCTGGCCGATCGTGGCGATGATCTCGACGTTGGAGTCGAGGCCCCAGATGTGAGGCTGTGCGCTCATCAGGGCTACTTCATCGTCGCTGGCCGGCGAACGAATCGCGGCCTTGATCTCATCATTCTCACTGTAGATGATAAGGCACTTCATTATAGTTCTCCATCATTGTGCTGAGTCGACCCGCTCAGCTCGGGATTCATTTCCTCGCGGTTATCGCACCGCTGAGGTTAATCGGTGGAAGTGGGCCGGCTTTTGGCAGAGTCAGCGACGGCGCTATTTCCGCTGTACCAGAGGTTGGCTTCGATGGCGGCGCCAAATTGATTCCGCTCATGCCACGCCTGGCCTTCACTTCGATATGTGTACTCTTGTAGAACCAATCTGCACCCGGCTCGACGTGCTGAATGCCGGGACTCACGAGCTTCGAAAACGGGAGATCATCGATCTTCGACCGCTTATTCGGCGGGCCGCCACCGATTCTATTAGGAGCCCTAGTAAAGTCAATTTCGGTCTGGCCAACCGCGTTGACGTAGAGCCAGCCGATATGATTGAATCGACTTGCCATCGTCTCTCCGTGGGGCCGCGATGATGATAGAGGCACGTCTTTGATTTCACGAAGCTTCATGTCCTTCTGTTTTGCCTCGCCGGCGGTGACGTTGAGTGGTTTGTCGTACTTCTCGTAGGTGACTCCGTGAGCCTGCACGATCACGTGGAATGGAGCCTTCTGGATGATGTTGCAGATGTAAGTTAGGTTGATATTCGCTTCGCCATAGATCTGCTGATTCGTCCCATCGAGAAGCTTTGCGGATGCATCAGCGGTGCCGATATCCAGTGCGTCGGCGGCAACGACTGACCACGAATCCACCGCAAGGATTGTTGACTTCGGCAGCTTACGAATGTCAAAGCACCAAATGACATCATTGTCAGTGATGCCCATGATTGTACTGCCCCATTCACGTTCGAGTCGCGGTACCCAGTAGAACGTGCCGTTCTTGCCGCCGGAGCGCAGAAGCGCCATCAGAAATGATGACATTTTCTCGACTGGGAAATACTGGACTCGCTTCTTCGCCTCTGGATATGGTTTCAGCGCATATCGGAGTGCACTGGCGCCATTATCGCCATCAATGTAGATGACATAGAATCCGTCAATGGCCGCCTGCGCAGTCATAATGGACTTGCCCGTCTTCGAGTCGCCGACGATCAGTAGATGGACGGCATCCTCGGTCTCGGGAATCGTATCGAATGTCTGTTCCATCAGGCTTGTCCTACCTTGTCGGGGTCGCGGTCGATTATGTTGCCGATCTTACCGCCGGACTCAAACCAAGTGGTCAGCTTGGGGTTCCACGGTAATTTGCAACGCAGCGCTTCCTTCCGCGCGGTGAAGATCAGAAGATCATTGAACATCATGTCGAGTGACTTGACGTTGTACATCTTCTGAATCGACTCCGCCAGCTGCCGCAGATGCACCACTTGATCTGGCTGACCCTCCAGAGTGGTCTGTGCCGGCACGCGGTCTAGTGCCTGAGTCGCGCACAGCAAAAAGTACCACAGTGCTGCGGCCTCGTCGGTGTCCGGCAGGAGTCCACCACCCATCTTCATGTGCGGCAGTGGAACTATCTTGCGGACATTCACGTACTTCGCGATGAAGTCCGGACTCTTTGGATCGGCACTCATGCTATCAACTCCCAAATAGGTGTATAGATTCTGGTTGACTCGTCATAGTCATTGGCTGAGAACCAAAGCTTGATGAAGTCGGCGTCACGTCGATGACAGATATTAAAGTACGCACACGGCTGACCGAATGAATCGCAACCGTGTGCCCGCCTACGCCACCAGCCACGTTCGGCGTAGGACTTCATGAACAACATGCGCTCGAACTTCGTATCGATTCCATCCTGAATGTCTTCAGGAGTGTAATGATACGTGTAGACGTTGTTCGTCGCTTCTTCACTCCCGTCGGCACTGGCGAAATTGGATACGAAATACGACATGCGTAGGCCGTGCTCACGCCAATCGAATCCGAGGGCGTGAGCAATAATCAGCGCGTAATCTGGTCCCTGCCCGCTGAACTTGAAAGCGGCGGCGTGAGCGGATTCGGACTTGACCGTGGTCTTAAGATCAATAACTCGAATCTCGCCTGTCGATCTGTGTCGAAGGACAAAGTCAATCTTACCCTGCCGCGCAATATATCCGAGTCCGCCTGTCGGCAGTGGGAACGTACCCAGAGAAGCATGATTGATTCGCCAGGGAATTTCGATCGATAGACCAAAGTCTCCGATATGGATGAGCTCCCACGACTCCCAGAACTCGGCTCCGATGATCTGCTCATACATGAGTATAGCTTCACCGAGTGAACGTTGCTTGATTCCTTGTTTACCTACGGCAAGGGAAATCTCCTCTAGAGCCCATGGCCACCAGCGAAGCAGAGTCTGAAGACCATGCTCGTAGGCCAGTTTATTCTCCGCCTTCCAGATACGATCTGGCATGAGGGCGAGTCGAGCCCATGCCTGTACCGCTTCATGCATCGCAGTGCCGACCTCAGCCGCGAACCCACTGAGTCCACCCTCGGGTGCCTGTTTCCATACGTACATGAATTCGAATTTACGTGGACAAAACTCGAACACCCCGTCGATTGAATGTGACGTGACGATTGGATGGATATCGAGATTCGTGAGATCTGGCAGACCGCCTACCTGTTCTCGGATGTTGACAACTTGACTCATTTGGGACCGCCCATTGGACCGAAGATTGTCTTGTTGAACAATTCGTCGAACTTATCGGAGTCGCCGAATGCCTTGGTGGTGATGGAATTGGCCTTGTTTGAAGCCTTCTTCGCTTTCTTCTCCACTTTAACGTCACGCAAAGACAGCGCCTCTTCACGAGTCGCTCGAACAAACTTCATGATGTTGTGCACGTCGCCATCAATCAGTACCTCGTCAAACTCCGGGTGAATCTTCAGAGTCACCATGAGTGCCGAGACATAGGAGCGCACATACATGAGGTTCGGTCCACGCAGTTGAGGATCGGACTCAAGTATCTTATCGACGTTATCGCACACCTCGCGCACCGAACGGCCGGAGCTAAGAGTCAGCTGCTTCGTGCGATCATTCGCTTTGGCATTAAGCGGCTGCTCTGGACGCTTATGTGGCTCCAGTGAATCAGTATCAAGATTGGCCAGCTCATGCACAGTGCCGCTCGCAATTACATGCGATACATGTTGCGGCTCCGGGAAGTCCGATGGCTTCATGAGCGTTGTCAATGGATTCAACGCCACGGGTAGGTTCTTTACTGGCTCGGGTGTGACCACCTTTGGCTTGACTCCGCCAAGAGTTGGCTTTGTTGCGGACAAGCTTGCGGGTTTCACCTCTGGCGTCGGCTTCACCTCTGACATCGCCTGCTGAAATTCAGCATGAGTCATAGGTTCACCGACAATTGCCGTCGTTGCCTTCTTTGGTGGCAATAGATGCCCAAATGGATTCTTCGTATCTGTCATAGTTTCATGCCCGCGTGCATCATAGCGGCCGAGAATTGAGTCGAGAAGCTGCCGCGTATCTTCTCCACCTTGAACGCTTCACCTTTTATCTCGTTATGAGTGTAGGCGAAGGGCTCACCGAATCGAAGTTCAAACGTGCGCATAGCACCGCGAGACTTGCGTTCCTTCGACAGCGCCACACGGATGGTGTTGATCTTGGACTCACCATCGCCCTTGCGGCACCAGAGGATCACTGAATCTCGGGTCTGCCATGCATTGAATAGGTAATAGAGTATCTGAGGGCCGCTCATTTGGTGAGTCGCCACGTCAAAGAAACTCGGATCATAATTGATAATTGGAATTGCGTTCATAATTGCGACTCCTCCCAGATTCTCATGGTAATCTGCCTCAACTCTTCGCGAGTCACAAGTACCATATCTGGGTATTCGGCCGGTGATGTGCGATCATCCTTGTCGAGTAGTGCCTGCCACTCATCTCGAACGATCTCTTCAAATTTATATGCAGGTAGCATAACTGACTCTCCATTAAGGGGGCGGCCGGACCCGCCGATCGTATCGAACTCGACCGCCTGAGGTCACGAGTCCTTAGGTGCCTTGCTCTCGTTGATCACCAATCGCATTGGCAAGCGCCTTGCTGACTCGATCTTCCTCTTCCGTGTCGGCGGGCTGTGTCTGCTCCGTCGATATCTTTGGTGCCGCCGGCCTACCGACCATGATCCGGCTGCCGTCGCTGAACTCGATTCCCTTCAACGCCGCATCATGGAGCCAGTTGGCTTGTTGCCAGCTTCGCATGTCATTGCGAGAGAAGCTGACCGGAATCGCACCCGCGAGTGCCTTCTCCGTTACCACCTCAAAGATGTTACGGCCATCGACCGCACCTTGAGTCTGTACCTGCGTAGTTTCAGCCATTGTCCTTTTCCTGTGATTTGAGCCGAGCCAATTCTTTTTTCCCCAACTCGGCTGCTCGATGAATCCGAAGCTTCCTATCAAACATTGCTGCTTGACACTCCGGTATGTATTGATCCAGTCCGATCAGTCGATAGAACGGACTCAGATCAATTTCAGTAATCTCCTCAACCTCCTCTAACTCCGCGATGAGACAGGATGGATGAAAGATTAAACCTGTTCGAGTCTCGACGGTGAGATAGGCAAGGTCGAATATCCTGTGCGAAAAGAAATTCGACCGATTGCCACACACGTCGCAGACTAAGAGTCGAAAGCTCACAGTCCGCCGCCATTCAGCCGAGTGAGTATCTCTCGTTTGCCGACCGCAATGTAGCGACTCACCTCACGCTTCACCACGTCGAAGTGATCCAGCTCGCCATCGCCTCTCCGTCGCGTACCGGAGCAGATGACTCGACCATCCTCGGTGACCTCCCATGCGGTAGACTTACCGTTGCAGTTCTGAATCGACGCACGCAGGAACATTGCACGGCCACCAAATTCTATTGGCACTTCGATGTGTCCGATAGGATAGTTGTAGTTCGATTCCGGTTCCCGAATACGCCACTTAGCCATTGTCCCTGTTCCCTGTCTTCTTGATTCCATAGTGAAATGCATCCCGTAGCCCATACTGCACCGCACCTTGCAGCACTGCTTCCTCAACTGCCGAAGTCAGCAGATCATCAGGAGTCCTGTCTAGCAGAAGCGCCAGAGCCAACAGCATATCCTCGGTTTCGGTCGAGAAGAATACATGATACATCGACATTATTTTGACTCCCATTTACGGCCCATATAACCCAGCGGAAATACACCTTCTTCCTGAATCCCGCCGCTGCGCATCCTGATATGATCTTGCCACTCTTTCGGCAAATTGACTCTGCAAAAGAATTCCGCATTCGGCCATATTCGCCGGCCATGCCGACCGATGTGTTCGGACACGAACCTGAATCCGTGATGTTCAATCTCCATCCGATCCGCTGGGAAGATCCAAATCGAGTTGATCGGAGGGAGTATGTACCTGATTCGCATTGGGAAACCTCGGTGCAGTTGCCAACATCTTGTCGAACACATCGTCGACGACACCTTCCAGAGTCGCTTGCCGATCCTCCGCCTTACGCTCGACGGAGTTACCCCATTCAAGGCCCCACTTCTCAGCGCAGATTGGACCATAACCGTAGTACTGTGACTCATTGGTATCCAGCTGAGTGCCACAGAAGATGCACCACTTCAGCTTGCGGCCGTAGAGTCGACCGGCCTGAGTCGGATTCTCCACTACTTCGCAGATCATGCTGAGGGCTTCGTCGTCAAGCCGGCGATCTGCGTAGGGAATGAACTTGCCATCCGGAGTCACTTTACCAGTGTACTCCGGGCCGACGTTGACGTAGATCGATCCCGGATTCTTGCTGTCACTCTTGGCGGCATACACTTCAAGTACAGTGCCGTTCGCAAGTGCCATCTTTATCTTGGGATTCGTCTTCCCGTTTGCGCGTGCTCCTGCGAAGAGCTTCTGAAGCCCAGTCAGGTCGACTCCGAGATCGACAGTGGCCTCAGCAGTGCGCTTTGCATTCAGCGCTTTCTGTTCCTCGAAGGCTCGCATCGTCTCCGGCACCTCCGGAATCGGATGGTTCGCCGGCAGTTGACCCTCTCGATATTGGTACACCTTGGCTTCTGCGATGAGGATGCCGACCCAATCGGCACGACCACGAGTCAATTTCCTCTCCCTCCGCCAGAAACCAATAAGGTCGTTGGCGAACTTCCTTCTGCTTGCCGATAGATATGGGAGCAACGATTCAAGTTGCATGACGTTCTGTGCATTAGACATTACCTGTCTCCTGTTTATGTGTGAGTCTGTGACTCTCGTGTAAGGTACTTTACTCGATTACTTTGGCAATGTTGATATGGCCAGTAGAATCAATACTACCATCACCAGTATAAACCAGAACCCCGTCATTTCCACGGTCCCCACCATTTCGGAATCCAACCAAAGGCAACACCAATCGGCCAGACGACGAATAAGATGAGGATAATGATGATGACTCCGCCTGTGAGTATCTGCGATGCAGTAATCATTTCACTCTCCATTCAGTTGCGAGTTTATCGTGCCGGTTACGATTATCCGGCTTGCTCCAACGACCCATTTGCAAACAGGAGTGGGTGAATCGTCTGCAACGTTTCTGTGTCAGCTCGCAATGCCGTAGTCAGACATTCTGATTCGCGACTCGAGCCATAGGCAGTCCATGAGGGGTGATTACCTTGGCTCTAACTGACACTTCGATTCTAGCCGGTTACGGACGTCCGGCGATCTTCGGCACTCAAGGTTTGACGACCACATGCCATCTTCGATTCGGTTGCCGCTTGCAGCCGACGTTCGCGGCGTTGAACTGCAATTGGTTCCTCATCGAATGATCCGATTCCGCGCTCAACCCTTGACGTGACTCTCAGGGAGCGCGGAGTCAAAATCAAATGCGTGCTGTGCGTCTACGTGCGGACCTTCCATAACAACTCGCGTAGCCAATCCGACTCCGGCCACGCATACACCGTCGATATTCAACCAGCATTTGCCAGTCTCATCGACTTGAAACTCAACCAGTTTGGCGTCGAGTCGATCATTCAACTCTTTATCATGACAGTCACGAAGTTCCATTGTGATTCTCCTTATCTTCCCAATTAATATGCTCTTCCAGACCTAATTCGCGGAACCTCTCACGAATGCGAATCTGTAACAAGCTGCATTCAGCCTGCAAATCAGTCGGCGTGGCACCGGGGATATTTGCCGTACGATTGACTGCTCGAATCATCGCATTCTGATAGTATTGGAATGCGCTGAATACTTCTTCAAATGTCGGCTTCATCTCATCCTCCAATTAAAAGAGTCCGCGCCATATACTGGCTGTAGCCTAGCTCTGCACAAATGGCGCGGACCCTATGAGTCGACGAGGCTAGTTCCGTCTACTCAATTTCGTTCAGGATTGTTGGCGAGAGTCGCCTGCTCGTACGTTCTGAGGACACGATTGACCTCATCGAGTTCGACGGTAAGTCGATTCTTCTCGCGAATCAAATCCGAGGCATATTTCTCCAGCTCGCCGATGCTGCGCTTCAGATTGCCGATCTGACTCTGCATGAACTCGAAAACGTTATCAGCCGTCTTCTCCGGAATATATTGGTAGAGTAGTGACTCATCCGGGTGATCGGCGCTGCCGAACCAGAGATTATGCGCCGTGACGATCTGCCATCCATCGTACCCACGCAGTGCCGGCTGACTCTGTGCGAGGTTCTGGACGATGTTATTCTCGACATCGGTGAGTCGCGGCTTGAGCTTGAACTCGTCCAACACCATGAACGGTTTCGTCTCCGGCGACACTTCGGCCGAGAGAGTCAGATTCTCGAATACCCGACCGTCCTTGACAGTCAAGAAGAAGGACTGCACCGGGCGAGTCTTATGCTCACCCAGCGCGTAGATTGCAGAGCCGACCTGATAGAGTCGCATGCTCAGCCACGACTCCTGCTGGAGCACGGGCATCTCACTATTCGGCATTGTCATAATCTCCCTCTGCGTTTGACTCGACAACCCCACGGATCGTCGGCACGCGTTCAGTTATCTGCTCGCGAGCGCGGAGTCGAACAAACACATTGCCGTTCGTCATAACTTCACGATACCGAGCCACCTTCGCAGCCATCGTTGCACCATGAATTTGCTGCCGAGTGACTGCGATCGACAGACCCATACGAGTATAAAGAACCACGACTCGCCGACGTGCCCGCGTAACCGCAGTGTAGAACCATTCGCGACTCAATTGCTGGCGCACGGCGTGGTGAACGACCACGATAACCGTGTCGGCCTGCGAACCCTGTGCCTTGTGAGTCGTGATGGCATAGGCTAGCTGGAGATCGCCAACGTCGATTGCGCTGCGGTAGGTGCGATCGGCTCCATTGGCGAAGCGGACGGAAACGATGTGACTCGCCTGCCTCTCCTCTTCCTGCTTCTCCCTGGCTTCGAATTGTGACGTATCCTGCATGGCGAGCGAGAAGGCTTCGAGATTGACTCCCATTGCTGACTGCGCACCATTCTTATTGTCCATCATGGACTTGGCCATCTGAGTCCGATAATCGTTGACTTCCTTCTCAGTGCCGAAGAGCGAGCGATTGCCCTTCCAGTTCATATTGGGCTGGATGCCGATGATTCGACCAATCAGGCCATTCGTTACTCGATCCTTGATGACCGGCGACTCGTTCTTCGTGGCCATCACGCGGTGACCCACGGCGAACTTCTTGGAGTCACGACCGGCATCGATGATGTAGACCGGATGCTCTTCGCTCGGCTTCTCGATGATGCGCGAGAGAGTCGCATTGAGCGGCACCTGCTGGACGAACGACTTCGAGTCATTGAAGTCATACCCGTTGCCGGCCGTCAAGAGCAGGTCCGAATACGGCTCGAAGATGTGTCGTTCCGAGTCCATTATATACTGACCGAGATTGTTTGGGTCCATCTCTGGAGTCGGTGCTCTACGGAGATACTCGACTGCCGACACGATAGCCGCATGGGCCTTGTCCGCCTGCGGTGGCAACTCGAAGCCGATGACTCGCCAATTGGGATCTGTCTGCGGATTGTCGAACACCGGAGTCTCACCCTTGAGGATGTTATGCGCAGCTTCGATAATCTTGTTCGCAGCTGCTTCCTTCTGACGATGAATCGTTGTCAGTGCCGCAAGAGTCCAGCCCTCTTGGTCATCGACCGCTGCACTCAACGCATAGGCGAAGAACGTCGCATCGGCGACCGGCTTGAGCTGGTTCAAGTCGCCAATGAGAATCACTATGGTGCCCGGTCGAAGTGCATCGACGAGGTTATGCCAGAGATCGAGTCCGAGCATCGAGGACTCATCGATGACGATCACGTCATGGTCAAGCTTGTTGAGCGCTGTACGAGTCGGCACGAACATGGCCCGCTTGCCATCATCGTTGGAGCCGACCACAGAGGCCGGCTTGTATTCGAGGAGAGTATGAATCGTCTTGCAGGCCGGTTGAAGCCACTGAGGCAACGTTGCCCGAATGACCTGAGTCGCGATGCCAGTGAAGGCGCAGATCGCGATTGATGGGCCTTGCTCACCGCTGAGTCGACGAATGCCGAGCGGCTTCATACCTTGCTCCGGGTCGCCCTTATAAATCAGGAGTCCCATCGCATGGCGGACCATGGTTGTCTTGCCGGTGCCCGCCGCTCCAATCAAGCAAACATGCTTGCCACTTAGGAGCCGCTTGAGCGCGTGCATCTGCGACTCATCGAACTGGAAGCCATCGGCAGACAAGCCGGACTCCTCGACAGACTTCGGAGCCTCGTCGAAGTGTATCCACGTCGGACGAAGTGAGCCGATAACCGGCTCCTCGATTGGAGTCGCCTCTTCCAATTCCCGATAGGCTTCATCGAGTTCGTTGGAGTCCATCGACTCAGTTGGTATCGGCGCGAGTTCTTGTTCTGCATTGCCGTTAGCAATTGCGAGGAGTCTCGGAGCCGGAGTCGGTGGAGTTGACTGCCGTGCTATGGGTCGAGCAAGAGTCGGCCGACCACCCAGTGACGGGATCGGTCGAGCGAGACTCTGCGACTCAATATGCTGGAGCATTCTGCGCTCCTCGGCGTTAGTCGGCTTGACTCCAGCCATCGATGCTCGTTGCGTAACGGGGAGGCTGGACATGAGGTTTTTCAATTGCTCGGGTGAGAGTGCCATCGGACTCAATCCTTCTTTACGACGGTGGCAAGTGTGGGAGCATTAGTACGAATGAGAGTCGCCGGAGCGCGGGCGAGTATGACTGCTGCTGGCTCCGGAATATTTGGAATCGTTCCGCTAGGTGCGGTGGCCGCGAACCGTGCGAATGCCGCGTCGAATGCCTTCGAGAACGGAGTCGCATTCTTGGGAAGCGCTTGCCTCAATGAGGGCTTGCGCTGACCTGCCGGAGTACCTTTGCCGTGAGTCGCCGACCATGCTACTTTCAATTCCGTGCTGGAATTGATTGCGCGGATCTTGGCGAATCGATCGATATCAGCTTGGCTAATGTCTTTCTTCTGGTAAAGCGGCACGCCCGGAGTCTCGACCTCGGGCATGGTTGCCGTGAATACCGCTTGAGCCTGCTTATTGCCGCCGAGTCCAGCGTTGGAGTCCTTTGCCGCCGCGAACAGCATCACCTTGAACAGGTAAGTGATAACCTTCTGGACTCCATCAATATCGTCCGTGAGAACGCTAGGATCGTTGAATGCGTTCTGGACTTTGCCCGGAGCCTTGTAAATGCTGACACTCGACATTCTGGACTCGAAGGCCCACATCTTGCGCCAGTAGGTCAGATTGCAGAACGAGTCAATCGCAACGAGATACTGGACCGTAGCGATGACCTTGGACTCGTCCCACGTCAATGCGGCGTCGTGAAAGTCGCTTGCGAAGAGCATCCGACCGCGCTGAGCTTCTGAGTCGAAATGCCCGCCAACATTCGGATACATAAGGCGGGTCATCATGTAAGTCAGGACTCGCACTTGACCTGCGTGTCCGCGAGCGATATGCGGGATCAGGGCAGTTTCCTTGACTCCGCGAAGGCTCGGTAGCATTTGCGAGTTAAATGTGAGGGCACGAAGCTCCCACGAGTCAACCAGTCGATCGACGCTGGCCTTACGATTGGCGAGATATTCACTTTCGAGTGCCATCAGAATTTCGTCTGACTCGATCGTGGCATATGGAGCACCAGTGACGCAGCAACGGATTTGGTCGAGCTTGCGAGTCTTGACAACTTCCAGAGCCTCGATGACGGTAGTTGGTGTGAATCTAAACATGCGAATTCTCCGTGTGTGATATGTGTGTGGAGTGTGATTAGGCTGGCTTGAAGTTAACTTCAACGCCGTTGATTGCAGACCAACGCAATGTACGGACAACAAAATCCATCGAGTCATTGCGGCGTGGATTGATAAGGTGTGACATAGCCACGCCCTCTTTATTCACATAGCACATCAAGAGCCGTGACTCCGGCTTATGTACGTGCATCTGTTGAACTATCTTGCCACTGGCGGAGTACATGACTCAGCGCTCCCCAGCCTGCCGAATGGCCAAACGGTAGAAATAGGCCGGTGTCGGAGTCCGCTGCTTGTGATAATTGAATGCCGTCCGCGCCACTTCAGGCCATTGATCGAATGGCAGAGTCGCTAGAGCAATCATGATGGATTGGCCGAGTTCGGCGGCGAATACTTCGGCGACCTTCTGAGTCGCCAAGTCATTTCGTGCGGCTTCATAGCCTTCATCGTATGCGCGTTGTTTGACGATAGCCATTGGACTCTGCCGCAACGTCTTTTGCGTCTCGGCTAAAACATTGGCAATCCAGTCGGTTTCACGTGAAACTTGTGAGTCTGACATTGTGTGGTTCCTTTGTGAGTCAGCTTGTATTTCCGCCCATGGTGGGCGTGCCAGTATCATGGCACATTTTGGTACATAGGTCAAGTGTGATAATTTTCCCACACCCCATGTGTGACATTTCTGCAACACATGGGATGCGGATTCGCACTAATAGTAAGGACTCACTCTGGTAGGGAGATATTGACTCCAAGCTTGAGCACCGTAGCAATCGCGCCGGCGATGGTGATATTGCAGGCGAGACCGGGAATGAATCCTTGCTGCTTCTTAATGAGCGCTCGATGGGTGGCGAGACACATGAAGGCCATAATGTCAGAATCCTCCCATACTAAAGTGCCGACGGATTCATTCATGAGTCGAGGCATTGAACGCTCACCGATATTTGTCCATTCTAAACTCGGCAGGAGTTTGAGCCGCAACCACGAGCGCTCCTCAATGGCCTCAAGCATTGATTCGACAATCCACAGCAGGAAATCGGAGTTGCCCGAGAACGTGAAATAGTGACCACGATCCATCTCACCAGTGAGGTATTCTCGAATCGTCCTCTTCAGCTCATTCGGATCAGCCGCTGCTGCCCAGCGATACAGAGTACGTTGATGCAGCATGCCGATCGAAATGACTCGATCATCGATATCGAGCTTTATTCTATTAACCATTTACTAGTTCTCCTTGCTTGAATCGAGCGGTTTGACGACCTTCTTGAACATCTCGGCGAATGCGGCTGTCGAGGTGTTAGCCTTCGCCAATCGACCAGCACGAGTCAATCTCGACTCACGTAGCTTGAAGTGCTCCTCCAGCTGATTTTCGATTTGCACCGTGCGTGGGTACATGAGCTGGCCGAGAGCATGACTCCTGACCTTCATATACGCCATCACCCAACGCTCGATTGCCGATGTTTTACGTGTAGGCTTGCCGTCCTCGACTCCATACTCAGGTCCGACTTGCGTCCAACCGAACCAAATGCGTGGAGTGAGACTCGGCACGTGCTTGAGCAGCTTGCCAGTGTGGAGTGCGACCGGATCGGAACTGCGAGTCCATGCCATGTTTTGCGGACCATTCACAGCGATGCCAGTCTCGGAGAATTGTCGAATCCATCCACCGGGACATGTGTAGAGACTGTCCTGATGCGTTGGCATGCCCGGTTGAGTGAGCATGTTGTTCATCACTTGACTCCGTAGCTCTTGTACAAGCTTGAGGTGCCACCAGCTTGTCATCAACTCCGTATAGGCAATGCCGCAATCAAGTTGGGCAACTGGAGTCGTCGGCCATCCCTCGCCGTCATTCCAGCGTACCGATATCCGACCGTGTCCCGCGTGACTACGGTATTGAATGTGATCCTCTTGCGGGCGATATAGAATCGTACCTTGCTTCGTCATCGCCATCCGCGTTCGATCCTCCCGAGTCATGTGCTGCTTCAGGAGTCCATCGAGCTGCATGCCCGGCAACCTCGTCCTTGGTGGAGCCGTGAACTCCGGAGGATACTGAGTCGCATAGAGCATATGGCCTGATTGCGGAGGGATGATGGTTTGGAATGGGAAGGCCTGAGTCAAGTTGGTGATTGGCATTGAGGGTGCTACCTTTGCCGGCATCGGCCACGTCTCACAGACCATGAGCCAGAAGAGTGCCGTGGCTGGACTCGGCAGAGGTATCTCTTCGTCCCACAGCATGTAGATGGGCTTGTCGACTTTATCTCGATTTCGAACAAGCAACTCTGCCCAGATATCAGCAACGGCGCATAGTGCCGATAGAGTCATATTAGCCCTCGCCGCGTGCATGTTCTCGTCCCATAGGCGTGGAATCACGGGTGGGATGTACGACTCAGCTATCGCCGGCGTGTGAATGTAGGCGGTGGCCGCAATGCCATCTTCGAGTGCGGATCGATCGGAGTCCACGAACTCCTGCGGTATCTCCGCATAGGCGTTGAACTTAATCATGTCTAGGCTGACTCTATTGAGCCACTCTTTCGGATGAACCATAACTTAGTACCTCCGTCTCGTTGTACGACTCGCGAATATCTCATCGAGCACTTCACCAATTGTTCGTTCACGAGTCTCCATCGGCTTGATGAACCCACGCCACGGATACTTCACGCGGACCTCCGGCCTGTCGACCTCATCAATCTCCATTTTGAAATATTCCTCGACTCCACAATCAGGACACGAATGGCGTTCGGCATATTCCTGCTTCGTATATTGTCCAGGCTCTGGAGTCGCATGTTCCCATATAATTCCACATCTTTCACATTGGTGGAAGTGTGTGATTTGACTCATGCAGTCGTTGAATACACAGTGTGAGCCGAGGGTGTTATAGCTAATGCGATATTCGCGTTTATCGAGAGTCATTGAGTCACCCCTTCGGTTGTGCTTGCGGCCTTGGCTTCGGCCTCTTTTGCTGCGTTTAGTTGTGCGAGTCGTTCGGCGTGCTCTGGTTGGTCACACCATTGCACTCGATTGCTCATAAGGACTTCAGTGCGCTTGTGTATGTTGAGTCCACAATCGCATTGACAGAGCCATAATGCATTGCCGTGGCCATCACGACTGTTAATGTGACTCACGAATAGAGTGCCGATCTTAGTGCGTGTGAGATTGTGCTGGAGTGGTCGGCCTCGACGTCGATATATGTTATCAGTCTTGTATGGATTCACTCGACGCTGGAACATAGTGTCCTCGATGATGTCATTCATACTAGCTTCGTCGAGACGAACTTCATTTGATGAATCCATTCCCGGCTTAAGCTGGAGGAGCCCATAGTTGTTCCTTCCATCCATCTCCAGAAGCCAATCAGCCATCTCCCCGAGTCCACCACGCATTACTTCCATGGCCGCCTTCATCAACATCACTTCGATATATGATGGTTGAGTCCGATTTACAATGTCATCGAGAATAGTTCGCTCAGTCTCTTTGGTAATTTGCTGAGTTAGAGCCAACGCTTCGCGTTGCGCACGTCGTTCTCGAGCTTGAATCACAGCAAGTTCTTTGCGATTAGCTTTACGCGGTGGATTATTCTGCCGATTCAACTTAGCGAATGCATCCATCATGTCTTCATTGTCCATATGACTCAACTCCATCTTCGATGTAATCTGGGGAAATGGTCGTGGGGAAGTCCGACCCAATGGTGACATATCCAGTATCTGTGTCAAGGGTGTATGCGATTCTTCACATGTAAGAAATTCATACCCTATAGTGACTCAACTCGATCGAAAACAAGTATTAGTTCGCTTGGACTCTATGGAGGCAGAGAATAGATATGGCATCACCGGGTTATGCTTCCCCACGACTATTTCCCCATGCGCAGTGCCGATCGCATCGATGTTGACTCCATTGCCTCGATTCTTGGACTCAGGCCGAGCTGATGCACAGTGCTGATGGAAGGGTGAGTCGGCGGCCGAGGGGTCACGGCCCGTTACATCACGTAATATTTCGTGATGAAACACTTCGTGATTGAATCGATTCAAACTCCGACCGGCGGTCGAACCCGAGCAAGGCTCATGTTTGAGTCAAGCTATGCGTCTAGCGCATTTCAAATATTCAGCTAATCACTGAAAAAGTTTAATTCAACGTATAGCAGCTCCGATGAACTCAGATGACCTTGGGTATAGGTCGAGTCGAAACCGCTTGTACGGCCCGCTATGGCCGATTGTGAGCCTATTGCATTCGAGCCGTACGAATGCCATATATAAAGACGGCGAATCAATCGCCCGAGAGGAAACCGACATGGAACGCATGTTTACCAACACCAACTTGAACGGAACCGAGACTATCAATCTTGTCGAGTCGAATGGTCGCATCACACTCACCCATATTGACCTCCACGGAAATGCCCGCACCGCCCACCTTTCAAATCGTGCAACGCGGGCAATCAATATCCTGCTCGACTCGACCGAGAAACATGAGGCTGAACCCGAGACCATGAAAGCCCGGTTTCACTTGCTCAGGATGACGTGGGCATATTACGAAGGATGACCTCCCCAAAAATGGCCGAATTTCCGTTTGACATTCGGCCATTTTTGACAGAGGATACAGCTTCCCAAACGGGAATGGCGACGAGCAACCGCCCTTAAGTTGACTCAAAGGAGCTAGCTTCTAATGACCACTCTAATCTCCAAATCCAAGCCATTCGGCAACGCGAAGGCAAAACTCGGCGGCAATCACCGAAAGGTTTTCGACGACTCAGCCGCCGCAATCGACCTGCTCCGGCAAATCTACGCAACCGAGGAATTCCCGCAGGACTTCCCGACTTTGATTGCTGGAGTCGGCGCGGTAGACGTCAACGCCACGGAAGAGACGCAGGACGAGACCGGCGCAACCGTGACCGTTTACGCTGACTCGATCCCGCCTTTTGCCGACTGGCCCGAGGAATACCGCACGGCCGGCATTCGCATCTGCGTCAGCTTTCTCGGCATTCGCGGACTCGACGCGGGAACCGACGCCACCGGCAACAAGAAACTCGCCGATGGAGCGCGCGGTTTCGTGGTTTACCCGCTCCACCCAATCGACTCGATCCGCGCCGCCGAGGATGGCGAAGATTGGCTCTGGAAGATCGTCGAGAAAGAACTCTCCCATGTTGGTGTGCGCGGACTCAGAAACGTTGCGCCCGCCCTTGGGCTCGACGCCCTGTCCAACGCGGCGAAGAACATGCCGCTTTCGGTCAGCGACTACGTGGAAGAGTCGATTTCTGAGGGAACCGACACGACTGCGTTCGATGCACTCTGGAAGGAATTCCGCAAGCGTATGTCCGGCTCACCGCACACCGCTGCAATGGTTCCGCAATTGCCGGCAAAGGCCGAAGTGTTGCGCGCCATTCGTTCGGCCCAGTATGCCCGCGACGAGTACAACTCGCTTGAGTCGATCGGCGCATTCCGTTGGATGGCGGAGAGCATGATCGGCATTATCGATGGCTTTAGGGCCGCCGCAATCGAGAAGGGCGAAGAGTACGCCCTCGACCCGGCCGAAATGAAAGGCTGGGTAGCGGGCCGCGACTCGAAAGTCTATCCGTCGCCGCGTAAGATCGAGACCGACCTTACGACGGTCGATTTCTCGAAGTTCATGGCGACCGCGCCGCAGATCGTTCCGACTCTCCCGACTGCCGCACCGGCCGAGACTGGCCAGGCAGCCAGCTAATCACTAAGCGGCGCGACTCAAATCATGGGCCGCGCCGCCCTCTCACTCCAACACAAACCCCACACAAGGAGCCTAGACCATGGCAATCAATCTTCACTGGACCCTATTGGTTCACCGCCACGCGGAGCTTGAAATCGGCGACGATAGCCCGAATGCGCAATCCCTTGGGCAGCAACTTGACTCGATCATTGCCACCGCTATCGAGCAGGATGAGGAATTCGGCATGTTTGAAATCAACTTCGAGCCGGGACAGTGGCACGAATTGCGCGCTGCCCACGAGAAAGCTTTCGGCCCGTCCCGCCCGGTTCGAGTCACACGCTGATGACCAGCACCTTTGAACGCACGCATGCAATCAACATGCTGCTGCGTGCGGCGACTCAGGTTGAATACTGGAAAGCCGAACTGGCCGAGCATCAGGCCCACCCATTCCTGAAATTTCAACGCGGTTATGATCCGGCCGAGCGGATTGAGCACTGGACCAAATCGGTTGACTATTGGGCGGAGCTTGCGAAATGACCCTCGACCGCGAGCCGACCTCGACCAGCCTACGCGGAGCCCGCGCCCCGTACTGGCACCTGATCCCAATCGCGTTCTTGATTGGACTCGCACTCGCTATCATCTTTGCGGCCTGACAACTATACCTTGGGCGGACAAAACTATACTTAGTCCGCCCAAAACTATACTACACTGAGTCTAATCTGTCACACTGTTGCATAAATACCACAGTCGAGTCCTTCCCAAAAATTTTAGATTGCCCAAGAAAGAGGGCAATCTAAAATTTTTGGGATCTTTCACACGGATTAAAGAGTTTTCATTAGAGTGATGATGACAGCCCCACGATTCAACGCGCATGCACATCACGGTCATCATCACGTTGGAGTATCCCATCAAGTGTAGGAGTCCCATCCTGAGAAGGGGGGGAGTCTACCCCCCACTGCTGCGGCCCTACGTTCGCATTAAGATGGGACCCTACCCAGTATGCGCATCATATAATCCACTAACATGTGACTCACAAGCCCCCTCCCTCAGATTCAAGAGGACCTTCGATATGAATCAGCAATCAAGTTTCCCCGATCCGCTCACCTTTGCGGCCGAGGTGGTGCAGGACCTCCGTGGGACTCCGACTCACTCGCGGGCACCCACGGGACTCTCGGCTCAGCTTACGCGGAATCCATCGGAGGAGTTCCGCTCGCTCCTTAGGGGGTACTGTGCTCTCTACGTGGCCGCTATTGAGCTTTCGGAAGTGAGTTGGGACTCCTTGGCGCAAAGGCTTGGGACTCAAGTTGCGTTCATCAAGCAGGCCGCGGAGCAGCTGAACGAGGATGGTGGCTTCTGGCAAGATGTGATTCAGGAGCGGATCCGTAAGGCGAGTGCGCATCGGGTGTTCAGGGACTCCAATTGGGAAGACCTTGAAGCGTCCGCGCAGGCGAAGCTGAAGTTCATGATGGACCGCGGCTTGATTCGCGATGTAGGTGAATTGCTTGCGGTTTCTAGTACCGCTCGCAGGGCTAGCTCGGCGTTGAGTCCAACGACTCCGCCGCAAGGAGGTAATATGACCCAAGTCAACCTCTCTTTCGGTATGCCGACTCCGGAGGGTGATCTTCCGGCGGCGGGTACCACCATGCGTATCGATCTGAATCACCGGGCGGCGGAATCCCTCGCGCGGGCACAGGCTCGGACGCAAGTAGGATCGTCTGGTCGAGTCATCGATGGTCAGATGATCTCGGCCGATGAACTTCGGAGCCTCCTCCAGCAGAAGGTTGCGGAGCCATCGGGCGAGTGAGTCCGCTACGCGAAGCGTAGGATGTAACTTAACAGGTTGCCTCTGAATGAGGCTCATCATAGGAGAACTGGCATATGTTGAATCGACTGGTAATGCTCACGATGGCGTCTATGTTTGCGGGTACCGCGGTACGGAGTCCGGAAACGGAGGCCGGCGCTGGTTCTGCTGCGCAGCAGTTCCATGGGGATGGGAATCGGACTCCGAATGCTTCGTGGCCGGCGGACAAGTCGATGTCCTATGGGCAATGGCTCGTCGGCTCCTCGTTCAACCCGAGTCAGAATCCCGACGTCGATATGATCAAAGCTCAGACGGCCGCAATCATCAATGATCTCTACAAGCTGAGCCAGGATCGACTCCACCCCGGCGCCCGCAACGCTGCCATTGCCATCACTGCGTTCGAAAAGGCGGCGATGGACGGAGTCAAGGCTTACACCAAGCAGCCCTGGGCGTAGGTCGCCCGCAACGCGTGCTGCGTACCTGAATCAAAGGAGAGACGGAAATGAATGCTTATGCTCCCGGTAACGGTGCGCAGCACGTTGGCTCAGCCATCGGTGGCTACGCGGATGCAGCTGGATTGACTCCAATCATACTTCCAGTTGCGGATATCAAGCAGGCCGCAGTCGAGGCACGTGAGGATAATACGCCGGAACACGTGCTTGAAGGACTCAGTCTCGAGAACATGACGAAGCTGAGGGATTATCTCAAGGGTCGACTCGACAACGGTGGTCAAGTTCGCGACCGTCGCTTGCGGCGCTATGCTCGAATTGACCGTCTCATCTCGACGTGGCAGAAGTTTAGCCCGGAGGATTCCGAGCGTGAGCGCATCGAGGACAACACTGGCAAGCAGACGGCGCTGCCGTTCAATCTTCCGGTGCTGGCGAGTCACCTCAACGACATGACTAGCTACTACACGGAAGCGCTGGCGCCGATCTCGAATCCATTCTGGTCTTCATCCGGCGATCAGAAGTTCACGAATGTGCTGGAGAAGTTCAATCGTGACGCGCAGGCTCGCGACTACTATGCTGAGCTGGCGTCGTCGGTGCGTGGACTCATGAAGTACAATATTGGCGGGTTCCATACCTATTGGATGGGCGGCGCCAAAGGTAGTGCGACCAGCAAGAAGACTGCCTACGGGAGTCAACCTGGCAACTGCTGGAAGGCACTCAACATGTATAACACCCTCTGGGATCCGGCCGTTCGGAATCCCAAGGAAGTGTCCAGCAAGGCCGAATGGGCGGCAACGGTAGGTCTAGAGAATCGACTCGAACTGGTGCGCAAATCGCTCGCCGGTGAATGGTGCGGACTCGAGGATCTTCTCGCCAACAACGCCTATGCGAATGTGCCCTTACGCGCTCGGTACTACAAGGAGGCGGCGGTCGAGGCGACTCTCAACGAAGAGGGTCAGGACGGTAGGTCCACCACGGCCGACTCCGCGAACACGATGAACTGGGGGAACTATGGTCTCGGTGTCGCATCG